>Ga0181523_10000074_pt1 | contig 97998 bp, 97 predicted proteins | sample PEATcosm2014_Bin_43_FD_119752 | JGI IMG/M metagenome (GOLD analysis project Ga0181523, IMG submission 119752) | Peatland microbial communities from MTU Mesocosm Facility, Houghton, MI, USA - PEATcosm2014_Bin05_30_metaG | ecosystem: Environmental > Terrestrial > Soil > Wetlands > Peat | place...
AAACTGTTCCAGACACGCGCTGATGAATGCAACGCGGCCCGTGCGTGTCCAGAGCACGTTAAAACGCAAGTGTGGGCGGCCTTCGAGCAACTGCTCGCAGAGCACGATGTACGCTTCGGCAAAATGGAACTGCGGCGCGGCTCTCATCGGTTCCCCACTTTCTCGTAAAAGTGTTTTTGCGGAAAGTCGGAAGAGAGCGCGGGCTTCGACAGGCCTGGCCGGAATCGCGCCGTGCGCAAGATTTCCTTGGCCACTTGTTTCGCTTTGCAAATCGCGACTCCGTACTTGCGGGCGAGACGGATGATGTAATCTTCGCGGCGTCGCACGGCTTCGCTAAACTTCCGAATGTTCTCGGGCGGCGTGGGCGCACAGCGGGCGTTCACGTAGCCAAACTTTTTCGCCGTGGCCCACACGCGATTCGCGGAGACTCGCAGTTTCTTCGCGATGGCGTAACCGCCCATGCCCTTCTGAAACAGTTCCATGATTTTCCCTTCGGGCGTGACTAACTTCGTCGGAAGGTTCATGCGCACTTGCCACATGCTCACGGTGTCGCGCCCGATGCCGAGCTTGCGGGCAATGACCGACTGGCGTTTTCCGGCCAGCGTCATGCGGCGAATCTTGCCGCGCTCGGATTTCGTGAGGTGCCAACGCTTCACGGTTGCGCCTCTTGCTTGCACCAATTCGCATTCCCGCTGGCATGCCCTGGCGTTTTCACGTGCTCGGCCCGTTCGTGCGCTTTCAAAATGCGGCTGACGGTTCCCTTGCATACCTTGAATCGTACCGCGAGCGCATCAACCGAAAGCCCTTCGCGCTCTCGCAAAAAAATAATCCGCTGCACTTTTTCGGGGCTCAACGGGTAGCGCCGATGCCCGTTGCTTCCGGGGATATGGGGCACGCCCAGGCCGGGCGGCGGCATCGGAAAGTGTGGTTCAATCTGCTTCAGCCGAAAATCGGCCGCGATACTTTCCAACAGTTCCGCGAGAAACGATTCGAACGTGCCCAAGCCGTTGCTCTGCGCGTGCCACTCGCGCAAACTTTGCAGAAAATCCACGCGAAGCACCACAGAGAGCAAAGCCGTTTTGTAGCGGGGCGCGGCGGGCATGCAGGATCTCACGGGATTGTGATCTGGCTCCACGCGCTCGGCGTGGTGAGCACGCCGCCCGCCGCGTAGCTCGGGCCCGCCGTGCACAGCCAGAGCCCGGCGGCATCGCTTTGCGTGTAGAGAGAGCCCACGCCCGCAAGTTGCGCGTCGCCGCTGGCTGTCGAAGCATTCGGCGAGCCGATGCCGGACAAAATCAAGATACTTTTCCCGAGTCTGACGCCGCCGCCCGGATAGCCCGTCGGTTGTGACATCGTTTCCCCCTGTCATTGCGCCGTAATGGACGTGATCTCGCCCCACTGCACAAACGTTTCGACGCCTGCGTTCAAAAACCAAAACCCGCCCGCCGCGAAAATGGATTTTACGAAGGCCGTGTAATCCATCGGCACCGATGTTTGGGCGACGCCGCCGACACTGCCCGCCGTGGGAACAGGAATCGGGATCGTTTGCGGCGAGCCGCTTCCGCCCGAGTAAGAAATCGTCAATGTGGTCGGCTGCGACATTTTGGGTTACTCGTCTTCCGCGAGATTCGCAAACACTTTTTCGAGTTCGCCCGCGATGGGGGCTTCTGTCGGTTGCGGCATGCCCGCACGCAAAACGAGTTTGCCTTTCGGCGCATCGGCGATGGGAAAGCGGATCGGCGACGGTTCCAATTCATCGCTCATACCCGCCGCTTTTTTCGAATCGCGCAAGCTCTTGCAACACTGGACACAATGCTCGCCCATCGCGGCGTGTTCTTCGGCCATCGCCTTGTGGCAGGCCGCTAAGCTCGCATAGGTCGCGCCCGCGCCGTCCATTTCGGATTTGCTGGCCTTCTCGCATTCGGAGAGTTCGCCATAGTGGCCCGCGAGCCGCGTGTGGTGCTGCGATTTGCGGACGTGATGTTCCGCCGCGCGTGTGAAAAACTTCATCAAGTGATTTTTCATCGTGGCCCCCAGAGGAGTCGTGCGAGACTCGAAAAGAATCCGCCCGGATGTTCATTGGCGCGATTTTCCGCCGTGGCTTCGACGAGTACCGGCTTTTTGTTCGCGTGCGGATAGCGCAAAACGTAACCGGGGGAACCGTCGCGCATGAAACCCGCGAACGTGACCGGCATTTCGCCCGCCGGCGCACTTTCAAACGGCGCCGAATAACGCGGCGGCGCCGTGCACGGCTCGGGCTCGAATTTTTGCTCGGTTTCCGCATCGTCGGTTTCAAACCAATCGCGCCGGGTGCTCACGGTTCCACCGCGTACGTGCGGATGCACACGCCGTTTTCGTCGAGCTCTGCAACGACTTTCCGGCCTGACGGATATTCCGTCTCTTCGATTTTCGCCGCTCGCTTTTCGAGTTTGTCGTTTACGTGCACTTCCGCATCCGCTTCCGCCGCTCGATCCTGATAGATTTTGTTGGCTCGCGCGTCGACGAGCGCAATCTCTTTTTTGAGTCGGGCCGCGTGATCGTATCCGCCGCAGGCCGCCGCGAACTGCGCATTCGCGTGAAATTCATCCAAGCAAGTCGGCTCATCGTCGCCGCCGCTGTCCTGGCCGAGCGCCTCGTCGTCGCCCGCGCCGCCCAAAATCCCCATCGCCAGTAATTCCGCTGGTATCGGTTTCATTTCGCCTCCTTTGCGTCCGCCCACTCTTTCAACACTTCCGTAAACCGCGCGTGCGCCGTGTCGCGCCGCGTCAAAAGTTGTTTCCACGCCGTTTCGATTTCCGCCCGCCCGCCGAGTTCCGACGTTTGCACGCGCAAGACGCGCCCGAAAGAATCCGTCACGATGGAATGCTCTTTGCGAAACGTTTTCATCGCTTCGTCGATGGTGGCCAGGCCCGCACGCGCTTCGCGCAGTTCCGCGTGCAAAGATTCCTCGCGGCTCATCATGCAGCAGCACGGGCTTTCTACCGGCTCCGACTTTTCAAAAAGCCACATCGTGCGTCAGCGTGGCACAAAAAAGCACCACATGGAACCCCCCTTGTCCGTTTTTTTTGCTACCCTGTCCGCATCATGGCCAAGAAATCCTGCACCATTTGCTCAGACCCGGAGAAAAAGGCCGTCGTCGACGCGATGCTTTTGAAACATCGCTCGTACAAAGAAATCGCCAAACTCACCGGCATCGGCAGAAGCTCGATCGGCAGGCATGGCCTCAATTGTCGCGTGCGCCACAAGGCCGAAGTCCTCAAAGGCAAAAAGTTCGATCATCGCACCTGCAATGTATTTTTGGAATGGCCGGACAACCCCGGCGTTTACGTCCGCCAGGAGCCGCCCGAGAACTTCGACGCCCGCGAACTCCGCGACACGCCAAGCCCGCAAGATTTGATCATCGGCATTGAGTTCGAGCCCGAAGTGCCGGAACGCCCCGACTTGCCGGAACCGCCGCCCGAAACAGTTTCCACAGAGCAAAAATAAAACTGCTTGAGCTACCCGGCGCGGATGGTGTATTCCCTCCGGCCCATGACATTTACAACACTTACGGATTTTGCTGTCCCTTTCGAAGAACAAGGCCCTGCAAATCTTGCAGTAGTTGGCAAATCGGCAAATATAGATTCCCCGGCATTTATGGCGTCTTCTGTTCCGTCGCCTGCGTCGAGACGGAACTCTTTGGCGAAGGCCGTTGTCGTTGGTGCGGTACGCACATGGAGAAGCCCTACACTTCCATTGAAGCCCGCCTTTGCTCCGAGGACTGCCGGGAGAACTACTTCGCCCGCGTGCGCGGAGACAAGTCCGCTGCTCTCGGAACCGGCGTCCGCTTGCTCGCTTGGCTTCAACACCACAAACGCTCCAGGAAGGCCGCCGCGTAACGGAAAACGGACGTAAGCCACTACACCCCTACCTGCCCAAAATAGACATAAATAATCGCCCACGGGGCACTCCTGCCGCGTTCCTGAAGGGCTACGGCCAAGGCTTTGCCAAGTCTAGGACTGTCTCGGTTGATCTCGGCGGGCATTCTCGCAAAATAGAGAAAGCGTACTTGTGCCCGGAAAGAGCGCTCGGCCCAAAAGTTATGCGCCGGGCCAGGGACGCGGCGATCCGGGCGTTTTCGATGCGATTTTTGCTCGTTTTTCTCCCAGACAACACCCGGACAGTTGCCGTAACTCATTGATTAGAGAAGGGGATTTAGCGTCTTTCGGGTGTTGCACGCGAAAGTGCTTCGCGGATTCACTGCTCGCTTTTGGTGCATTGCACCATTTTGGTGCAGTTTTTTAGTTGCACTATTGTGGTGCAATCGTGATTCTCTTTTTTTTTCTTCGAGGGCCGACGGCTTAGGCCAGAGTCTCGGGGTATCCGGGGGCTTGGCTATTTTTCCGGTTTCTTACGTTCGCGGAATGGCGGCGGCTCTGGCAGGTACGGGATTCCTGGCCGTGCGAACTTTTCTCTATCCCAGTCGGGCACGGGTTCCAACTTGTCGGATGCGGCGAGCGCGGCATCGAAATACTTTTGCCAGTTGCGAACCGTGGTGCCATTGTCGCGGACACGTTGGCAGACTTCCTGCAGTTCTCGGGCGATGGCATCGCGCGTGTTTTGGTTTCCGTCTTGCACTTGGCTCAGATACCAGTCGGCCCACTCTTCCGGTTCTGCTCTGGGTTTGGGTTTGGGAACCACAGAAGAGTTTCCATCATCATCCGGGCCGCCGCGTGATCTTGAGGATGACTGATCTGTATGGTTCTTTGTAGAGTCCTGTAAGAGTAAGAGATTTAGATCGTGAGAAAACTCCCGATCACACCCAAGTTTTCTATCAATCACTCCCCTAGTTTTCTCCCGATCACTTTTTGAGTGATTGATAGTTTCTTCCCGATCACTCCGATTGTGATTGATAGTTTTCTCACGATCACTTTTGCGAGCGAAGGCACCAAACTTCCGGCTGTTATAGACGCCCATGGCGTACCCGCGCGGCGTGCGCTTGCGGATGACGTAGCCATTCTCCACGAGCCGGTTCACATTGTTTCGGGCGGTTTGTTCGTGCTCGCGCAAGTCGCGGGCAATACGTGCGACGGCAATCGGTGTCTTGCCGAGGCACCAGCCGATGCCGCGCTCATCTTCGACGGTGATCTTGTCGATGAGCCAGAGGAACTCCCAGATGGCCGCGCCGATTTGCTGACAGTGTTCGAGGATGCCGTTCCAAACCGGCAGAGGGCGCGAAGGATTTTTTCCGTACTTGCGCCCGTGCGATTTGTCTGGTACGTTCGCCATTGTTCCTACTTTCTAGGTTCCAACTTTCTGGCATGGCATGGGGCGGCCTTCGCGGGCCACCCCATTTTATTTTTCGAGCTGTCGCCGCCGCCGCAGTTCGCGCAGGATGGCATGCTTGATCCAGTTGCCAAACGAGACGGCTTCGTCGTTCGCGTGATAGCGCATGGCCTCCCAGTCGTCCGGCTTCATCCGGATCGCCACGAGATACCGCCGTGGCGGTTCGTGCTTCGTCTGTTTTTGCGTCATCATTTGTTTCCCCTTTCCTTTCGCTAAGTAAAAGTTAAGTTGCTCCGACTGACTGTTTAATAACTTGGCAACAGCGTTTAGCATATGTGGCCGTGATTATCGCATATCGCCTTGTGCGGAATCGCTATTGACATCCAGTAATCACCGGCCTTATCCTTCTTATACCCGATTGTCACCATAAGGAAGAAAAAAGAGCAGAGCCGTTAAAAAATGTTAGCAGTCGGGCGGCGCGGCACGTGCGAAGCGTCCAAGACGAACCTAGGCCAGATTTAGCCTAAGTTTTTCTTGGGCGTTTTTTTTTGGTGTGGACGATGCGAAAGGAACTCGAATCCGCGTTGGACCTGGCCCGGACGCTGGAACCGGAAGAGTTGCCGCGCTTGCACGGCGAACTGTGCGAGATTCTGGCCACGATCCAACTGCGAATCGCCACGCCGTCGACGCAAGACAAGCCGGACGAACTCTTGGACGTAAACGAAGCCGCCGTGCGGTTGCACATGAGCAAATCCTACGTGTACCGCAACCATCGAAAGTTTGGATCGAAGCGCATCGGCCGAAAAGTTTTGTTCAGTACTGCGGGACTGCAGGATTATCTCAGAAAGGGGAAAACAAGATGAGCATTCCATGGACAGACGACGAAGTGAGAACACGCAAGTTGTGCTTTGAGAAGTTGCGCGATGCGGGCGAAGAACTCTTGGCGGCCTACTGGGTGGTGCGCGACGGGCAGCCGGTGGAAGTCGCCCAGGATGATCTCACGCCCGCAGAGTTGCGCATCATTCGGGATGCCTTAGTCGAAATGGGCGCGGCGGAACTGCACAAGGCGGAAGCCCTCGAACGTGAAGGTCGTTTGCTGGAAGCAGCAGGCTACTGGGACGTCGACGGAAATCCGCGCACAGATGCCGCAGGAAAGAAAATCTGGAATGACGTGCAACGGCAGTTGGGAAAGACGAGAATCTTGCAATAGCAAGCCGCCTGCGCCACGATCCGGGCAGGGCTAGGCATCCTAATACCCTCGGAAATAAGCATTTGACATGTGGTACCACACTGATATCATTCTGGTAGGAGGTTTACTTATGGCCAGGAAGGCAAAAGGAGACACCGTGCAAAGCACTATGCGGCTTCCGCGTGCGCTTTGGCGGCACATCACTCACATTGCGGCGTTCAAAAATCTTTCGATGCAGCAAGCCGTACAGCAAGCCGTCGAAGACTACGTCCGCAAGTTTGTAGATGAACAGAAAGGCGGAAAGTAAAATGCGTGGCGACGGCAGAATCAAACTGCGCGGCAGACTGTACTCGATTGTCTATTGGCTCAACGGCGAGGAACACACCGAGCCCACAGGACAGACCGACGAACAGGAAGCCCGCAAATGCTTACGGCTACGCATGAAGGAAGTGCACGCGACGGAAATCGGCAAGGGCGCATTCATCACGCCGAAAATGCGGAAACTCACCATCCGGGAACTGTGCGTCCCTCTGCGCACATATTTCGAGAACAACCGCATGGCGAGCCCGCAAAATCTTTCCTATCTGCGGCGCGTCGAACAGGACTTTGGCGACTTTCGCGCGGTTGACCTCACTATGGATGACCTCGAAACCTACAAGCAGAAGCAACGCGCGGACGGCTACGCGGACGCCACGGTCAACCGAGTTTTAGAAATGCTTCGCCGAGCCTATAACCGCGCGGTCAGTGCCAAGCGATTCAATCAAGCAGATGTGCCAACCTTCGAACTCCACCACGAAGATAACACCCGGGAAGGGAACTTCACGGAACAGCAACTCGCCGATGTGCTCGCCAACCTGCCGGACTACCTACAGGACTTTACGTTGTGGGCGAGTCAAACGGGCCAGAGAAAAGGCGAACTCTCGCAACTGACGTTTGGCATGCTCGACGGCGACGTGCTGCGCATCCCTGGCAGCATTTGCAAGAACAAGAAGGGCCGCGTCCTGCCGTTGACGGAGGAGCTAAAGAAAATCCTGGCACGGCGGAAGGCGGCGCGACAAATCGAACGCGACGGAACCGTGGAAGTCTGCGATTTGATTTTTCACAAAGACGGCCAGCGGCTCGGTCAATGCCAAAAAGAATGGATTCGCGCGGTGAAAGCGGCGAACTGCCCCGACCGCATCTTTCACGATCTGCGCCGGTTCGCGGTCACGAATCTAGTCAACGCGGGGATTCCCCAGTCCATCGCCATGAAAGTTAGCGGGCACAAAACCCAGTCCATGTTCGCTCGTTACAATATCGAACTTCCCGAGGAAGTCCGCGAAGCGATGGAAGCGGTTTGGGAAAAGCGGATGCAGGCCAAGGGCGCGAAAGTGGTTTCGATGGCGAAGCGAGGTTAGGGCGGGTCCAGTCAAGGCACGGCGCGGCAGGGCATGGTTTGGCTAGGCCGGGCTAGGCAAGCCTAACGAAAAGGGCGGGGATTTTTCCTCGCCCTTTTTTTGTGCTATGTTATGTTTCGGATCGGGAGACCCGGACAAAAACCCGGACAATCGGAACGGAAACATGCGTTTTATCAGGGATTTTGCAAAAGTTTTTGTGTTTGGGGCCCGAAATTCATGATGGCTAAGTTTCATTCTGGCGTTCACAAATACGCCTTGTTCGTAGTCGCTTGGGCGGCCATGCTCCTCACCGCTGGCGCTCTCGTGACTTCCAACGACGCCGCTCTTGCGGTCTCGGATTGGCCCACCTCCTTCGGCACTTTCTTCCCACCGCTCCGTCTGCTCCACGGCGGTGCCGGTATTGAACATTCCCATCGCGTTCTCGGCGCCATTCTCGGCGTCTGGATCGTCCTCCTCGCCTATCTTCTCTGGCGTTACGACGAACGCCCCTGGCTCAAGAAACTGGGCTTTGTCGCTGTCGGTGGCGTCATCCTCCAGGGCATCCTCGGTGGCCTCACCGTTCTCCAACTTCTCCGCTACTGGCTCCCGGTCATGCACGCGTGCACTGCGGAAATCGTGTTCGCTATCCTCGTGGGCATCGCTTTCTTCACCAGCCATTGGTATCTGCAGGACCTCCCGCAGTACCCCGACAGCAATTCGCCCTCCATCCATTCCATTGTCACCTTGAACGCCTTCCTCATATTTCTTCAAGCACTACTTGGCGCCGGCTTCCGTCATCACTACATCTCCTACGTCCCGCACGTTTTCGGCTCCCTGATTATTCTCGCTTCTGTCATCTGGACTGCCGGCACTCTTCGCCGCCGCTTTCCCGAAGTCAAAGCCATCGCCCGTGCGCGCTTGTTCCTGCACGCGCTTGTTGGCCTTCAGATTCTTCTCGGCCTTGGCTCTCTCTGGTCGCGACTCCTCACCGCAGACGCACCCCAGCCCATGCCCGTCATGATCGCCTTTACCGTCGTTCACACCGTCGTCGGCGCATTCCTTTTCGCCACTTCTATCGTCACTGTTCTGGTGTGCTATCGCCTTGTGCCCCGTAAGACCGAAGTGATCTTCGCCACTACCAAAGGTGAGGTGCCCGCTTAATGCCGAATGCTCGCTCCGTCGCGCTCGCACCACCAACCAAACTCAGCGCCTACGTCGCTCTCACCAAGCCCGACGTCTCCTTCCTAGTTCTTATGACCACTGGCGCTGGCTTTTATATGGGTGTTCGGGGCCCCATGCCCTGGCTGCACATGATTCACGTTGTTTTCGCGACCATGCTCATCGCCGCCGGTACTGCCGCCCTCAATCACTATATCGAGCGCGAATCCGATCGCTACATGCGCCGCACTTCGTCCCGCCCTCTTCCTACAGGCCTACTTAGCCCCGCCGAAGCTCTCCGCTTTGGTCTCGCGCTCTCGATTATTGGCGCTATTGATCTTTATTTTGTTGCAGGTTACATCGCCTGCCTGCTCGGCGTGCTCACCAGTCTCAGCTATCTCCTGGCCTACACGCCTCTAAAAAAGCGCACTGTCTGGGCCACCTTCATCGGCGCCATCCCCGGCGCAATTCCACCGATGATCGGTTGGACTGCTGCCACCGGCAAACTCGACGCCGGCGCATGGCTCCTCTTCGCCATTCTCTTTTTCTGGCAGTTCCCGCACTTCCACGCCATCAGTTGGATGTACCGCGAAGACTACGCTCGCGCCGGCATTCTCATGCTTCCCGTAGTCGACAAGGAGGGCACGCGCACCTTCCGCCAGATTATTCTCTATGCCAGCGGCCTAATCGGTGTGAGCTTGCTTCCTGCCGTTATGGGCTTCACTGGCGTCCTCTATTTCTTCGGCGCTTTGGTCACCTGCACCGCCAGCCTGCAGGTCTGCCTGTGGGCCGCCAATGGCAAAACCAACACGCGCGCCAAGTGGCTCATGCACGCCACGGTAATGCACATCCCCATTCTTCTCGGCCTCATGATGTACGACAAACTCCCCCGCTGATGCGCCGTGCTCTTGCCTCACCAACAAGAACGCAACGGTCCTTCCCAGCGGAGACTTCGGCGCGAGCCACTTTTTGCATTGCTGGGTTTTTGCGGCACGAATCGCTCTTCCCTCGGCGCGTTCAAGAACCGCGCATCGACCGTCGCGCTTTTCTCTTTTGCTTCTACGGAAAAGCAATAACTTATAACTTATAGTCTGCAACCATGCACAGAAGGGAAACGCCCAACTCATGTTCTCCCAAGCCGCAGTCAACGCCACTCTCAATGGCCTCAGCGCCATGCTCCTCGCCGCGGGCTACGTTGCTATCCGTTCCGGGAAACGCGAACTCCACAAAAAGCTCATGCTGTCAGCGTTCTTCGTCTCCTGCGCTTTCCTAGTCTCCTACCTGATCTACCACGTCCGCATTCACCAGGTGATCCACTTCCAGGGACAGGGTTGGATTCGCCCGGTATATTTCGCCCTACTCACCTCGCACACCATCCTCGCCATGGTCATCGTCCCACTCATCCTCATCACTCTCCGCCGCGCCTGGCTCGAAAAGTTCGATACCCATCGCCTCATCGCCCGCTGGACCCTCCCGCTCTGGTTCTATGTCTCCGTCACCGGCGTAATCGTCTATTTCATGGTCTACCAGATCTACCAACGATAGACAGGGGAGGAGTTGGGTCCAGTGAGCAGGAAATCCGATAGGTAACACTTCGTCGAACTATCCTTGACCACCCCGCCATTACAGTTGGGGAAGTTTCGACTCACGGAGAACATCGGGCGGTGATGCCAGTACTGGACGAAAAGAGTTTGCAAAGAGTTTGCATAAATTGACTTGAGAAGGGAAGCGCCCTTAGAATGACCGCACCACTATGATGGAGCCTCGGCCTCTCAGCGGAAAAACAATCTCTCACTATCGTATTCAGGAGAAACTCGGTGGTGGCGGCATGGGCGTCGTTTACCGCGCCGAGGACTCTCGGCTTGACCGGAACGTGGCTTTAAAGTTCCTTCCGGAAGATACTGCAACTGACTCGCAGACGCTTGAAAGATTCCAACGCGAGGCGCGTGCAGCGTCGGCTTTGAACCATCCGAATATTTGCACGATTCACGATGTTGGGGAGTATGATGGCCGACCGTTTATCGTCATGGAGTTACTAGAAGGCCAGACGCTGAAACATCGCATCAGTGGAAGGTCGCTAGAAGTCGATACAATCCTTGACATCGGCATCGAAATTGCTGATGCGTTGGCAGCTGCCCATTTGCGGGGTATCGTGCATCGCGATATTAAGCCTGCAAATATTTTCCTCACGCAGCGTGGGCAGACCAAGATTCTCGATTTTGGCCTCGCGAAGATGGCACCTAGACGCGTGCGAGAGGGAGCGGCAGATGTTTCCGCTCAGGTGACCGTGGCTGTAGATGTGGAGTTTCTGACGAGTCCTGGCACGGCTCTCGGCACTATGGTTTACATGTCACCGGAACAGGCTTTGGGGAAGGAACTTGACGCACGGACTGATCTGTTTTCTTTTGGCAGCGTCCTTTACGAGATGGCGACGGGCAAGCTTGCCTTCGGCGGCGACAGTTCGGCTGCCATTTTTGACTCCATCCTCCATGGAACTCCAAGGCCGGTGACTACACTCAACCCCGGGTTGCCGCCGGAACTGGAACGAATTATCAGCAAGGCCCTGGAGAAGGACAGCGATCTTCGTTACCAGACCGCTTCCGAGATCAAAACCGACCTGAAGCGATTGAAGCGTGATCGCGATTCTTCTGGCCGCGTGAGTGAAATGAAGAGGCAATCGGCCGGCGCCGAACAATCGGCAGTCCCCGCTCCTGCCTCGGAGAAGTCTGTCGCCGTTCTTTACTTCGAGAATCTCAGCAACAGCAAGGATGATGAATATTTCCGTGATGGCATGACAGAAGACATCATCACCGAGCTTTCGAAGATCAAGGAGTTGCAAGTCTTTCCACGCGCCGCCGTTTTGGCTTTTCGCGACAAACCAGTGACTGGTCCTCAGGTCGGACGGGAACTCAACGCCGCTTGTGTGCTTAGCGGAAGTTTGCGCAGAGCCGGCAACCGCTTGCGCATCACCGCACAGCTCATACGGGCCCAGACCGGCCATTCCATTTGGGCAGAACGCTACGACCGTGAACTTAAAGATGTCTTCGAGGTACAAGACGAAATAGCGCGTAGCATCAGTCAGGCTTTGCGGATCAAGCTTTCTCCTCAGGAAGAAAAAGCGATTGCACGCAAGCAAACCGAAAACCCCCAAGCGTATGACTATTACTTGCGTGGACGCCAGTACTTCCACCAGTTTCGTCGCAAGAGTTTTGACTACGCTCGCCAGATGTTCGCACGCGCCATTGTCATCGATCCTCAATACGCCCGCGCCTATGCTGGTGTCGCGGACTGTTGCTCCTGTATTTACATGTACTGGGATAGCAGCGAGGACAATCTTAACGAGGCTGAGTCCGCTAGCCGTAAGGCGCTCGAACTCGATCCCGAACTAGCCGAAGCTCACACCGCCGGCGGTCTCGCTTTCGCCCTTAAGAAGAATTTCGATCAAGCGGCTATGGAATTCGAAGCCGCCATCCGCCTCGATCCTAAACTCTACGAGGCCTACTATTTTTATGCGCGCACCTCCTTCCAGCGAGGTGACTTGACCAAAGCAGCTGACCTCTACGAGAAGGCCTCTAGACTCAACCCCGATGACTACCAGGCAGTCAGCCTGTTGGTTGCCGTTTACCACGCATTGGACCGCCCTGCCGAAGCAGCCGCCACAGAACAACGCGCTGTCCGCTTAACCGAGAAACACATTGAAACTCATCCCGACGACGCCCGCGCTCTTTACCTGGGTGCGAGCATTCTCGCTCGCGTCGGCGATCATGAAAAAAGTGTGGACTGGGCTCGGCGCGCTCTGGCGATCGATCCCGATGAACCCTCCATCGTCTATAACGTCGCCTGCGCTTACGCCCTTGTCGGCCGAAGGGAGGACGCTATCGCCTGCCTCCAGAGAATCATGGAGCACGGCGACTTCTTAAAGAACTGGGCCGCCAAGGATTCCGATCTCGACTCCCTTCGCTCCGATCCCCGCTTTCAGGCCCTCCTCAGCTAGCAGAGCGTGGACACTACGGGATATCCAGCCTCTTTCCCCTTGACCACATCGCAAGGTTCAAATCTCGAGGTTTTCGCGGCAAGCTCTTGTCTGCAAATTGATGTCGATGAATCTGCTTCTTAGCCACCGGTGTAATCTGCCTGAATAACTCGAGTCTCCGCACATCTTGTCCGTGGTAGTTCAGTTTCCGGTAACGGCTTAGGTGACTAAATCGCCCTTCGTGCTAATTTTGACCTTCGAAAGTAGGTTCCCGGAATCGTTGGTTGTTTTACTGCCCGTCGCCAATGGCCAAGGACCAGTGCAGGCGAACCGCGCGATGGGGGGTGGCGGGGCTCCCCTGAGCTTAGAGGAGGACAGCTTAGTGCACTTTCAGTGTATAATCCCGGCAATCCTGCTGGGATAGGTGATTCTTGGACCCAACGAAGACGGCAAATCTGTGGATTCCTGTATGTTGCGAACGCGTGATGCGCTTCAACATGTTTGTGCAAAAAAACGGCACGGCGTACGGTTCACTGGTATGTACGATCTGCAATAAGAGCGTTGCCTATGAGCTGGAACACCAGGCGGATTTATCAGCGTACGGGGACGGGGCGCGGGCCCTGACCATGCTGGGATCGCCGAAGCCGCCGAAAGATGTGCGTCGGAAGGTGGATGAAGACGCGGCTCTGAACGACCAGACGCTTTGAGTGTAATTGCCGTTCGATAAAGCGCGTGCTCAGCGATGATTGACCAGACCATTTCGCACTTTCGCATTATAGAGAAGCTTGGTGCGGGTGGGATGGGCGTGGTGTACAAAGCCATCGATACGCGGCTGGAACGGCCCGTCGCGTTGAAGTTTCTCCCCGACAACATGGTGCAGGACACGCAGGCTTTGGAACGATTCCGGCGCGAAGCGCTGGCTGCGTCTGCGTTGAATCACGCGGGTATCTGCACGATCTATGACATAGGCGAGGCGGAAAAGCTGCCGTTCATCGCCATGGAGTTTATCGATGGCGAGACGCTGCGGCAACACATCCATGGACAGCCGCTGGCTTTGGAAGAGATCCTGACCCTGGGCATACAGATTGCGGATGCGCTGGACGTGGCGCACTCGAGCGGAATCATTCACCGAGACATCAAGCCCTCAAACGTGTTCGTAACGAAACGAGGGCAGGCGAAGGTGCTGGATTTCGGACTGGCGAAACTGGTGGCGACAGACGTATTGCCACTGGATCCAAACGATACCGCCTCGTCGGCATCGCGAGGATCGCAGGAATCGCTGTCGGTAGTCGGAGTGATCAGCGGAACGCCGGCGTACATGTCGCCAGAGCAAGTGCGAGGCGATGATCTGGATGCGCGGGCGGACATATTTGCGCTGGGTCTGCTGCTGTACGAGATGGCAACCGGAAAGCAGGCGTTCGGGGGGAAAACCGGCGGGGCGATCATCGAGGCAATTCTGACACGCACGCCTCTTGCGGTGCAGACGGTGAATCCGCAGCTCCCAGCGCAATTGGAAGAAATCATCAACAAGTGCATAGAGAAGGACCGGGAGAGGCGCTACCAGCACGCGGCAGAGGTTCGCGCGGACCTGCAACAGTTGAAGCGGGTGTCAGAGACGGGGCAGGTGACGATAACGAAGGCGGTGATCGTAGCAGGTAAACCGCATATTGATTGGAAATATGTTGTCGCGGGGGGTGCGGTGCTGGTGGCGCTGCTGGGAGTCGGTGGGTGGCTCTATTCGCGGAAGGCGCATGCACTGGGCCAATCCGATACGGTTGTGCTGGCGGACTTTGTGAATAAGACGGGCGATCCAATTTTTGACGATACGTTGAGGCAAGGTCTTGCGGCGCAATTGCAGCAGTCACCCTTTTTGAGCCTGGTGTCGGATCAGAAAATCCAGCAGACGCTGAAGCTGATGGGAAAGCCGCCGGAAACAAAACTGTCGCCGGCCGTCGCAGCGGATTTGTGCATCAGGGCCGGAAGCAAAGCGTACTTGAGCGGGACGATTTCGAGTCTAGGCAGTGAGTATGTGATCGGAGTGAGCGCAGTGAACTGTCAAACGGGCGATTCACTGGCGCAGGAACAGGTGACGGCGAGCGGGAAAGACAACGTCTTGAAGGCGCTGGGGGGAGTATCGACGACCCTGCGCGAGAGATTGGGCGAGTCGCTGAAGACGGTGAAAAAGCTGGACACGCCAATCGACCAGGCGACGACGCCGTCGCTCGAGGCGTTGCAGTCGTTCAGCCTGGGTCGGAAAATGATGCAGGAGAAGGGAGATTACGCGGCGGCGATGCCGTTGCTTCAGCACGCCATCCAACTCGATCCGAACTTTGCGATGGCCTACGCGATTCTGGGGACGACGTGTCACAACATTGGCGAGAAGAAGCTGGCGGCACAAAACACGAGGAAGGCATACGAATTACGAGGCCGAGTGAGCGAATGGGAGAAGTTCTACATCGAGTCTCATTACTACGATTTTGTGACCGGGGATCTGGAGAAGGCGCGGCAATCGTATGAATTGTGGCAGCAAATTTACCCCCGGGAGGAGGTGCCGCCCAACAATTTGGGGGAGCTTTTCACGGAGGTGGGGCAGCACGAGAAGGCGCTGGCTGGATACAAACAAGCCATGCAAAATTCAACGGACAGCCTAGGGTACGCGAACATCGTGATGGCGAATATCCACTTGAACCGGATTGTGGAAGCGGAGAAGACCGCGGCCGAAGCGCAAGCGAGGGGTTTTGACAGTCCGACCTTGCACCAGTATTTGTATGAGATTGCATTTTTGAAGGGCGATGTGGAGGGGATGAAGGAGCACGTCTCGTGGTCAATGGGCAAGTCGGGGGTGGAGAACCAGATGCTCTCGATGGAAGCGGGGACAGCTGCGTATCAGGGAAAATTGGAGACCGCTCGGGAAATGTCACGTAGGGCGGAGACATCGGCGAATCGTGCCGGCGAACGGGAGATGGCGGCGGGGTGCGCGGCGGCCGCGGCGTTGTGGGAGGCTTTGTATGGAAATATCGCCAAGGCGAAGGAGCGGGTGTACGGGACTCTCGCGCTATCGAATGGAAGGGATGCGCAATACGTGGCGGCGCTGGCGCTGGCGTTGAATGGGGATGAGGGGGGCGCGCGGGTGTTGATGGAAGATCTGGAGAAGCGGTTTCCGGAAGATACCATTGTACGATTCAACTATGTACCGACCTTGCGGGCGCAGTTGGAGCTGATCGATCCAGATGGAGCAACAAAGGCGATTGAAGCGTTGGCGGGGGCGACAACGTACGAACTGGGGATTCCTGGGAGCAATACGTTCTGGACAAATCTGTATCCGGTGTATGTGAGAGGCGAGGCCTATTTGGCGGCGCATCAGGGCGCACAGGCGGCAGCGGAATTTCAGAAAATTCTAGACTGGCGGGGAGTGGCGGTGAATGAGCCGATTGCGGTGCTGGCGCACTTGGGGCAGGCGCGGGCGTACGTGGAAGCAGGAGATCTCCAGAAAGGGCGGCAGGCGTACGACCGATTCTTCGCGCTGTGGAAGGGTGCGGACGACGATATACCTGTGTTGCATGAGGCACAGTGGGAGTACCAGAAATTAGGAAATGGAAGATAGAAAACGCGAAATCGCAAATCGGGAAAAGTAGAAAGAGTACGTAGTAAGGTCACGTTTGGTCAGTGTGGAGAGTTTGGGCGGGGTCGGCAGAGCCAGTTCAGGCGGCACCTGGAATCAATCCGGAGTGGCGTCGTCGGTACACTATACCTTTTGCTGGCCTTGGGCTCGTCTGTGCCTTCGCCAAACAGGGCGACACCGCCATAGCCTTAGCCGCCTAGAGGGGTTTCCTCATGCTCTGGGAAGACGTTGACGCTGGTATCCCCCTTCTCATCACGGCGAAGGTGGAATACGCGAAGCTGCCGTAGTCTTCTGGATCGCCCGAGAGGGAGCTAAGCGGTCGAAGGTACCTCTCCAGATGGTTCTGAGGCTATAATCCGGGGACGGATGAAAGCGACTGCAGGAACAAAACTGTGGCCTTATGAAATCGTGGGGCCGCTCCCCGCAGGGCTCAACCGCTTTCTTTGCCGTGACGAGCGCAACAAAGCTATCAATCACCGTGGGACGTGGCAAGGGACTGTGGGTGTCATTCTGATGCTTACAGGGCTCTTATTGCCCTCTGCGCAGAGGGTGAAACCCCTGGCTTACCTTTCGATTGTTGCGGCCGGAGTCCACTGTTGGACTGAATATCTTCGGTCGAAAAGCCACGAGTGGCAGGCATTCGGCAAGTGACCTCATGATCGCCAGAAGAGATCTCCTTCGCAGTTCCATCTTCACCGGCAGCTTGTTCCTCACTGGCTTTGACAGGCTCTCTTGGCCTCACTCCACGCCAACTCGCGACGAAGATCCCTTCCGCGGCGGTACCCTGCGCGGCACCGTCGAATTCTCCGACGAAGGCAAAGCTCCCGTCGGCCAACTCCTCGGAGCTGAACTGGATGGACGCCTCTTCACGGACCTCTCCAAGATCAACCCGGAAAACCCTGTCACTCCCACCGGCTCTTTCTACATCCGGACCCGCGCTTCAACCCTTCTGGACGCTTCGAACCCGTGGTCCATCCAACTCGGCGGCCTGGTCGAAAGACCATCTACGCTCCCATTTCACGACTTGCAAAGACTAGCCCAACCCATGGGCCGTCATCTCTTGGAGTGCGCCGGCAACTCCCGCGGCGCGCACTTCGGCATGCTCAGCGTCGCCGACTGGGACGGCGTCCCCCTGGAATCCGTTCTCGATCGTATCGCCACCAAACCTCACGCCACGCGCGTGCTCATCTCCGGCTTCGATCATTACGCCAGCGAATCCAAAAGCTCCTGGCCCGGCGCCAGTTGGATTTTCACTCGAGACCAGTTGGAATCCGCCCGCGCCTTTCTCGCCACAAAGATGAACGCCCAGGCACTCACTCTCGACCATGGCGCGCCCGTCCGCCTCGTCGTTCCCGGCTGGTATGGCTGCACATGTATCAAGTGGGTGAACGAAATCATTCTAGTCGACGAGGACACCCCAGCCACCTCCCAGATGCAGGAATATGCCAACCGCACAATGCAACTCGGCGTGCCGACGCTTGCCAGAGACTACCAGCCTGCCTCCCTGGACACGGCGGCAATGCCCATTCGCATTGAAAAGTGGTTAGTCAACGATAAGCTCAAATACCGTATCGTGGGAATTCAATGGGGCGGTTCTCGTTTCATCGACGGTCTCGAAATCCGCTTCAACCGGGAAGAATTCCTCCCCGTAGAAGACTTTCATCAAGTCTCGAATAACTCCTGGAATTTCTGGAGCCAGCCCTGGTATCCCCAAAAAACAGGCAGGTACATCATCCGTCTTCGCCTCAAAGGTTCAAATAACGCTTCAAAAAGGCTCGATTCCGACTACTATCTCCGGTCCGTGGAAATAACGGAAATCTGAATGGCCCACCCACTGTCCGATCGGCCCCAAACCGCAAAAGAGAAGTATCCGTCTCCACGCCCCAGGACACAGCTTACCGTGTGCCTCCAGTAGCCTGGGATAATATGGGCAGTGCAACGCTTTGTCTGAAATTGGTATACCAAGCTTGGGTGCGCTAGGGGAACACCGCGATGCGAATCTTCATCGCCATTTTTTGGCTGGCTTGCTCATCGACCTACAGACGGTACCGATCCGCGTTAACGTTCGCATGGTCCAAGTCAAGGTGATCGCCCGCAACAGTTCCGTCGAGCCCGTCACCGATCTCACCAACGACGACTTTGAAATTCTCGATAACGGTAAGCCTCAGGTCGTTCGTTTCTTTGCTCTGGAAATGTGGCCCCTGCACCCCGTTCCTTCCGCGCCTCTTCCGCAGGGCGTTTTCTCCCATCGTGTCCAGACCAATCCCAAAGCTATCCCATGCCATTTTACAAATTGAATGTGTACAGCAGCAGCCGCGTGATGAACAAATCCACCACCAGCACGATCACGGAGGACACCACGAAAGCATTAATTGTCGCTCGTCCCACCCCTGCAGTTCCCCCTTCCACGCGAAGCCCCTCAAAACAGCCCACGGTTGCAATAATGAATCCGAATACAACCGGCTTCGTGAATCCTATACAAAGATCGCCAAGCACCAACGCATTGATCGCGTGGGTCATGAATTGCTCGGCTCCAATGTGCAGCACAAAACTCGCCACCAAAAATCCGCCGAACAGCCCTGAACATACTCCCACAGCCACCAGCAAGGGAAGAACGAGCACGGTTGCCAGCACTCTCGGGGTCATCAGTTTCCGAATGGGGTCAATCCCGAATCCCCGCATCGCGTCCACCTGGTCGCTTACTACCATCGACCCCAACTCCGACGCCATCGCCGTCGCATTCCGCCCGGCCACCAGCAGCGCCGTGAACACCGGTCCCAGTTCGCGCAACAGTGCGAGCGACACCGCGTCGCCCGTCAGCACCGTCTCCCCGAATCGCGCAAATTGCGACGCGGAGTTCAATACCACGACGCCTCCTACGCAGAACAGCGCCACAATCACAATCAGCAGCGATCCCACTCCGATCTGGTCCATCTGTTCCACCAGATCCCCAAAGTATCTCTTCGTGGCCGTCATGTTCCGTACCGACTGCAACGTCAGCAGTGAATAATCCTGCAGGAACATCGTCCAAGTCTTCAGCGAGTTCCCGATGGTCTCGGGAACAGAGGTCGAATTCATAATCACACCCTTTGTTTGAAGGCTGGTTGCACCGTGGGGGGAAGCTTATAACGGATGCTTCAATCATGCACAGTCTCACTGATCATTTAGCTTCCTCCCGGCAAACCACCTCCTGCCACCCTCCGATCCTCTCGGACAGCGCACGGAAACCAATTCATAACTGCGAATGGCTGAGCGCTCCTGCTCCCGCTGAGAAGCAGTTAAAGTGTATTTTGATCTAGAACGCGGTGAGGGATCCGTTTTTCGCTCAACGCATCTCTCCGAGTTTCCGACTCCATTCCCTGTGTGGCGAGACGGTACCCGCACTCATCCATCTCCTCGGACAGCCAAGCAAGGAGACTTAAGGCTAATGCCACTGATTCAGATCGTGATGGTTTTGATCGTCGTTGGTAGGGTGCTTTAGCTGATCCATTGCCTCATCCCTAGGCAGGGCACCATTAAGTCCGTCTTGAACGCCGTCGTGGTCATCGCTGTGGTCATCTGGGCACGCAACGTTTTCGGGCTTTTCCGTTCCTTCTCGCACGTCCGCATCGGCGCTTAGCTGCCTCTCCATCGTCCGGCATAGCACTTTCTGTACTCGATAGAGGACCGTTCTCGGCCTCACTTGTTCATCCCCGATCGGGAACCTGCTTTTTGCCACGGCCGCTTCGTCGGCCCCATCGTTGCCAGCAATTCCCACGTGATCTGGCTCATGGCGAATCCCCAATAGGGAGCCTTGCCCCCTAAATCGCTGAGCCTCTCGAGCGAAGTTTTCAATCTCTTCCCTCATCCAAGCGGATTCTGTTACCGTATGCCCCCGGCTCGACAGGCCTCTCCACATCTCCTCTTGAAAGGATTGCCATGAACCTCTCCCGCGTCGCCCTCGCAGCCTTTGGCGCCTTTGTGGCTTATTTTCTCCTCGGCGGTCTATTCTTCACCCTCTTGCCCTCTCTCCGAGATGAATTCCTGAAATACCCCGCCGTTTATCGCTCCCAGGAGGGCATCAAGCGTGTGATGCCTGCAGGCATGGTCGCCATGTTCGTTGCGATTCTTATACTTGCCATCCTATACGCCATGATCTACAAGGGCGGTGCAGGCGTCGCCGAAGGCGCTCGCTTCGGCGCTCTCATCGGCGTCTTTGCCATTTGTGCGTTTGTGATTCACAACTATGTGAATCTGAATATCGGAGTGGCCTTGACCGTGCAACAATCGATTGCCTATTTCGTGGAATGGCTGGTCGTCGGCGTGGTATTAGGTCTCATCTATCGCCCGGCCCACTAAGCCGACGAAACGGTAATCTCTTTATTCATGGCGCCGCGTTTGGCGTCATCCTTGCCGGTTGTTTCGCCCTGCGCTCCCGTCTGCCAAGCGTGGGGAAGGGAGTCGTCAGGGTCGCCGCCTTCGGCCTCGCCTACTACATCTCCATGCAGGCCACCTTCGCGGTCGAGCTCTATTTCCCCTTCGGCCGGCCGGAGAACGAACACGGCGCCGTGTTCTACAAGCTATCGATTGGTCGCCCGTCGGTGGACTCTTGGGCCTTCTTGGCTGGGCAGTCGGTCCCTCTTTTGGCACGGCTCTCGGGTCCCTTACTCATTTCTTACACCTCGCTCCTCCCTCCGAAAGCTATCAAAATGCTTTCCGACCGTCCGGCCACCTTTATTCGCTCTGGGTAGTCTGGCAAACGGGCATAGGCGTCCTCCTGGGCTTGGTCGCGCAGAGCCTCGCGCGCTGTCGTACCGCAAATTCATAAACTCGCGACCGACCTTCTTGAATCCCAGTTCAATTCATCCCGTGGTACAGTGCGTCCAGCAAACTCTCTTTGTGGAGGCTTCTCCATGCAGCGACGTAGTTTCATGAATCTCTCGGCCGGCGCAGCGACTGCCTTGGCCTTTCACCCCCTCACGCTTGCCGATCCTCAAGATCGCAAAACTCCCGTCCTCTATCCTGATCGCGCCATCGAAGTCGTCGATCCCCGTTTCGCCAAATACACGCTCGGCAACGCCGCCGTCGAACGCCTCTACACCGGTGCGCGCTGGGCCGAAGGTCCGGTGTGGTGCGGCGATGGCCGCTATCTTCTCTTCAGCGACATTCCCAACAACCGCATGCTGCGTTGGCTGGAGGACACGGGCGAAGTCAGTGTGTTCCGCAGTCCCTCGAATTACAGCAATGGCAACTATCGCGATCGCCAGGGAAGGCTCCTCACCTGCGAGCACGATTCGCGTCGCCTCACGCGCACCGAACACGACGGCTCGATCACCGTGCTCATGGACCAATATCAAAAGAAACGACTAAACGCCCCGAATGACCTCACGGTTCATTCCGATGGCGCCATCTGGTTCAGCGATCCCGGCTACGGCATCATGTCCGATTATGAAGGCCACAAAGCTTCCTTCGAACTCCCCGCCAATGTCTATCGCCTCGATCCGAGCACGCGCGAGGTCACCGTCGTCGCCTCCGATATGGACAAGCCCAACGGCCTATGCTTCTCTCCCGACGAAAAAAAGCTCTACATCGTCGACACAGGCGAACCGAAGCACCCCACCGATCCTCATCCCATCCGCGCCTACGACGTAGAAGATGGAGTTCGCCTAAAAAATGGACGCTTGTTCGCCAACCTGGCCCCAGGCTCGTCCGATGGTATTCGCTGTGATGTGGACGGCAACATCTGGTCCGCCGCAGGATGGGTCGGCGAAGGATTCAATGGCGTGCACGTCTTCGCTCCCGATGGCGCACTCATCGGCAAAATTCATATTCCGGAAACATGTGCGAATCTCTGCTTCGGCGGCGCCAAGAAAAATCGCCTCTTTATGGCTGCCAGCCAATCCCTCTACTCCGTCTACGTCAACACCCAAGGCGCACAACTACCCTGAGCGCGCTTCAATGCAGGGAATGTTTCTTTTGGAGGTAGGGGCTTCGGCGCGGCCTTCAGGCCGGAATTCAGGGTCTGGCATCCAGTGGAACAAGCACTCTTGCCTGGGCCCTTGGCATTCTCCTGGTACCGCCAATCATCCGGTTGGCGTCAATTCCTTAAGCCCGCTCACTTCTTCAGCATCGCCTCTTTCGCTTTTTCCAGTTTCTCTTCCATCACCGCCGCTTCTTCCACCGCCTCGCGCAACGCTTTTCGCCACTCATCCGGCGAATACGCCGGATCCACCCGACTCCGCCTACCCATTTCCACTCCGAACGCCACTCCCGCCGAAAAAATAGCCACGATTTCCGGGTCGGCGACAGCCCACGCTTCGCTCAGGCGGCCTTCCGCTTTCCAGCTTGCTGTCAGCCGATCCTGTTCAGCCTTCATGTCGGCAAAGCTGTTTCTTTGTGCCATTCCCAAGCCTCCTGGCTATCCTTCGCAGTTTGGAAGCATTCCCCCACTCCGCCCAATCCAACAAGGACAGGTTTGCCCAATCAGTACTGCCTCACATTGGTTCCAGCCACGCTGCCCCTCAACGGCTGCACAAACTTGCTTTCGCACCCCTCAACGCGGCATAATCCACCACCGCTAAGGTAGTCAGATTTCGGTGCCAATGCGCCTATACGGAGAATCTCACATGAAACGCTACTTATTCTCTTTTCTTGCTCTTGCCTTTCTCGTCTCGGGCCCACTCTTGGCCCAGGACAATCCCTTTCTCGGTAGTTGGAAACTCAATCTCGCTAAATCCAAATTTGAACCGGGAACTGCACCAAAAAGTCAGACGCGCACCATCACCTCCGAAGGTGACAGCGTGAAATATGCCTTTGAGGGCGTCGCCGCCGATGGCACTCCCTTTGCCTACAGTTTCACCGTCAAATATGACGGCAAGGATTATCCTGTCACCGGCAAGGGCGCGCCTTACGGTGCTGACGCTGTCTCCTTCAAGCGCGCCAGCTCCCACAAAACGGAAGTCACTTTGAAAAGGGCCGGGATAGATATTGGCGCAGCTGTCGCCGAGGTTTCCAGCGACGGCAAGATCGCCACAGTAAAGGGGAAGGGCAAGTTGCCCGACGGCAAGCAAGTCTTTACTGATTCCGTCTACGACAAGCAGTAAAGCCTGAATCACCCAGCGTCGGTCCTTTTCTCGCGGGGTTTCCGGCGCTACCCGAAGCTCAGTCGATTCACCATGCGCAACTCTCGTGTACTCCTCACCGCTCTCGGCGGTCCTGAAGTTTTCAAACTGGTGGAAGACCAGGTTCCGGATCCGGGCGCCCACGAGCTGCGCATTCGCATTCTTGCCACTGGCGTTGCCTTCGCGGACGTTCTCATGCGTCGTGGGCTCTATTCCGGCGTCCCTACACTTCCGTATTCTCCAGGGTACGATATCGTCGGCGCAGTTGAATCCTGTGGTCCCGGCGTCACGAAATGGAAGCCCGGAGATTCACTTGCTGCTCTGACCAAGACCGGTGGGTATTCGCAGTACATCGTTCTGCCGGCGTCCGAGGCTGTCCCCGTTCCCGCGGGACTCGATCCCGCCGAAACCGTCAGCCTCATTTTGAACTACACCACCGCCTATCAATTAATTCATCGCATCGCCAAGTTGCATCAGGGAGAAAGCGTGCTGATTCACGGCGCCGCTGGCGGAGTTGGAACTGCCGCCCTTCAACTCGGCTCTCTCATCGGCTTGAAAATGCTCGGCACCGCGTCCAAGCCCAAACACGATCTGGTCTCTTCCCTCGGGGGTATGCCCATTGATTATCGAACGGAGGATTTCGTCCAACGTGCTTCGGGTGTCGACGCAGTTTTCGATCCTATCGGCGGTCGTAACTGGCTGCGCTCCTATCGCGCACTCGGCAAGCGCGGCCGCTTTGTTGGTTACGGCATGTCCGCTGCGATCGAAGGTGGCCGGCCAAAGAGGATGCTCGCCGTCGCAAGTTTCGGCTGGCTCGGATTCGCTAGTCTTCTTCCCGGAAAGTCCGCTCGCTGGTACAACATCATCAAAGAAAAGAAGAAACAGCCCGAATGGTTTCGCGAAGATCTTTCACGACTGCTGGCCCTGCTGCAGGAAAAATCTATTCGCCCCGTAGTCGCCGAGCAGTTGCCCTTACGCGACGCTGCCCGCGCGCATGATCTACTCGAGCACGCTTCCTTCAGCGGTAAGATCGTTTTAATGTGTCAGGAATAATGTTCGGTTTCAGCCTTGCCAAAAAAGCGCGAAACCTCAGGGGTTTCACCTTTGAGGCTCCTCAGCCAGCCTTGATCTCCGCACGCTCCATCCGCACCCGGTAGATCAGGTAGGCCACCAGTGCCAGATTGATACTCAGCACAATTACTTTCGTCACGTTAGGATGGCGGAATATCTCGTAAACCTCCAGCGGCACAAGTGAACTTGTCAGGATGATGGTCATCCATTCCGCCCAACGTTTTACCATCCACAGTCCGATTCCTTCCGTCAGAAATAGTGCCGCATAAATTAGACTTCCGACGGCTATGTCCTTGATCCGGTTGGGCGTCAGGTTCGCTGCTTCAAGAAGGGCCCGTCCAATGTAGCGCCCTCCGGGGTTCAGACCTACCTTCAAAACCCACTCTTCTAGAAAACTCGCAACATCTGTATGAACCAGTTTCAACGCTCCGAGTGCCAACACAATGAACACAGCCGCCTTCAGCAGCTTGAACACCGCGATCACGCGGATCAATTTGTTATCCAGAATCTTCACGCGAGCGCTATATCGTAGCGTATTCGGAGCATTCTTCCATATCCAGACATTCTATGATCGACGCGTAGTTTCCCGCCTGATTCGTCTCCGAGGCTCACGGCAATTTCAAGATCCACCCGCTCATCTTGTCCAGCGCCAACGGAGACATGGTCTCCTCAATCGATGCATACTCGCCAGGCGATCCCGTCGTCGCCGTCTGGAATAAATGGTTTAACCCCGGTAATTCGTCCACCTCAAAATTCTTATTGCCCCCCTCTTCCAACGCCCTCCGGATCACCGGCAAATTCTGCTTGGGGGGCACCTGCAAATCCATTTCCCCATTGATGGCCAACACCGGACAGCTCACCTTCCTCAGTGCCGGCGCAGGATCGTACGACAGAAAATAACGGAACCATGGCGTCGTCAAAACCGGAATCTGCCCTCCTAATTCCGGATCCTTCAATGTCTCTCCCAGTTTCTCTAAATCCTTTGTCAGCTCCGGACTGTCTTTCTCCTTCACAACCATGGCCAGCACTTCCCGCTCTTCCAGGGCTCCCTTCTCCACCTCTTCCTTACTCACTCCCGATGCTTTCGCAATCAGCGTCCTCTGTTCCACCAGGATTTGGTCTCCCGGGACGCCAGACCCGGCCATCATCACGATGAATCCCACGTCATGATTCCGTGCCGCCACCATCGGCGCGATCACCCCGCCTTCGCTGTGTCCGATCAAACCAATCTTCTTTGGGTTCACTTCCGGGCGTCCCACCAGGAACGCCACGCCCGCCTCCACATCCGTCGCAAAATCCGCCGTCGTCGCCGTCTTAAACGTTCCCGTGGACTTGCCCACTCCACGATCATCCACGCGCAACACTTCAATCCCTCTTCGCGTCAACCAGTCAGACAGCACCAGAAATGGCTTGTGGCCCAGCAGAGTCTCGTCCCGATCCTGTGGTCCGGATCCTGTAATTAGCAGCACTGCCGTAAACGGTCCCTTTCCCGGCGGAATCGTCAGTGTCCCTGCCAGCGTGTCTCCCTGCACTTTGTTCTCATAGGAAACTTCTTCCTCTCGGTAGGGAAGTGGTCTCACGGGATTTTGCGGACGCTTCCTTTCGAGCGAGGCGGTGTCCTTCAGCGGCTTCAATTCCAGTAGTCGGCTGCTCCCGTGCTGCGTCCACGTTCCCGATATCGTCGATGAATCCTCGCTGATCTTTCCCACAAACCTGCCATCAAGCTGCGTCATCACGATCTTCAGCGACGCTCCTTCCCGCGTCGCGGTCGTTACTGGGATTCCCGTAGCATTCTGGTCTGGGCTATCCATCGTTGCCGTAATCCCACCCTTTGTACTCGTAATGTGAAACACCACGTGCAACTTCATTGCCCCCAAGTCCAGTGTGCCCAACCATGCTCCATCAATATCCGATGTTGCCACTTTCCCTTGGTCGGCCTGTTCAGCCGCCGCCCGCCTGAAATTCAGTTCCATTGGCTGGCCCTGTGTCCAAGTCCCTTTGATTTCCGTGGCGTCTTTGTTCACTTCGCCTTCATACGTTCCACGAACCGCATTTACGGTCATGCTCAAGCTTCCATCCTTCACCGTGATCGCGCTCACGGGAATTCCATACGCCGTCTGGTCCACGCTGTCCAACGTCGCGCTCAAGCTTCCGTCCTGCGCTCTGCTGACGTGCAGTACGAGATGTAGTTGCGCCGATCCCGCCGTCAACGTCCCTTGCCAATCTCCCACAATCGAACCTGCCGCCTTAACCTCACCGGCATGCTGTCCCTGCGCCCTGGCACTCGCGATGAATCCCCCGATCGCAGCCGCCATCACCACCAACCGCCCCATTCTGTTTATCATCGTCCTGCTCCTTCGAGTCGCACGCCGATTCCAACCCGTCCTCGCGTATCCACCTAATCCGAAACAGCAGACTGTTTACTGAAGACCGTTGACTGCCTCACAATTCCCCCCGACTCTCCAAGTGCTTATAGAAGACCAGCGAGTACACGACCGGTACCAGAGCACCTGCCAGTAGCACCACCATCACAGGACGACCATCCAGTCCCACGGCCGTCAGCAGCAATCCCACCATCCCTCCCACAACCAGTGTTTTGGCCGCGAATCGATGCGTCGCATTCCATACCCGCTCGTTTGCCAGCGCCCAGGGAGTTCGTATCCCCACATAAAAATTTCGCCGCACTTTTCCCATCAAATTTCCCAGAAGTGCAAACAGCAAACACACTCCCCCAACAATCGCCCGCCCCACATCCATCGTGTGCCCAATCCCAGCCCAAAGTACGACCAACTGGAAATACCCAAACATGCACACCAGCATCAGCATGATTTGCAGGTACGTCGTGCGGAACGAATCCACCTCAAAGTTTTTCGGTGAAAGCCACGGCAGCGCCTTCATGAACAACATCACCGCGGTCATCGCCCCCGGCCCCAGTAGAAAGAGCACCCATTTCGCGCTATACCCGTTTGGCTGATTGTGAAAGTTCCAGTGCGTCACGATCCTTTCCGGCAGATGGGGATACGCCACCACTGTCGCCAACGCCACCGCGGATGTCAGCAATAAGCCCATCAGATAGTATTTCCTGCTCATTGTTTCTTTCCTTTGCTCTTCTTTCCGTCCGCCGCCAACTGCATCGCCCAGGCCAACAGGTCCTGTACCACCGTGGTATTCAGTCCGTACCAGATCTGCTGCCCATCCCGTCGGCTGGTGATCAGGTCCGCATCCTTCAGCACCTTGAAGTGGTGCGACATCGCCGGCTTCGTCATATCAAACTTCTCCGCCAGCACTCCTGCAGTCACCTCTCCATGTCGCAACAATCCCAATATCTCCCGCCGGGTAGGATCCGCCAGCGCCCGAAATGTCTTGTTCCCACTCACGACGTATTTAAGCTCCTCTGTAATTAAACAAGCACTTAACTATAGTTCCGCCGCTCGTTCTTTGTCAATCCACTTTCTCGGGCCTCGGTCGCACCGGTATCCTTACGGGGAGAGCCAACTCTTGGCCATTCCGCGATGAATCCGGGATGAATCCCTCGTTTGACGCTTCCAGAATCCCTCAACTCGGCCTCTCCCCAAATTGCCCCGGACCCATCGCTTCTCTTTTTAAGGAAAACTGTTAACGTATTACTGAAAACTTTCATGCGCCTTCATGCTCTGACTCTTCGCGAAATCCATCTCAAACTTGTTTCTCCTTTTGAAACCAGCATGGATCGTGTCACCGAGCGCCGCGTCATCCTTGCGGAGGCCCAGGTCGACGGCGTCTCCGGCTGGGGGGAATGTACCGCCGGCGAAACTCCCTACTACTGCCCAGAAGACACAGACACGGCCTGGCACATCCTCAAGAATTATCTCTGGCCCCGCCTCAAGGGCAGGGAAATAGCCTCAGCCGCCGACATCTGGCCTCTGCTCGAACAAGTCCGTGGGCACAACATGGCTAAAGCCACTGTCGAAACCGCTATCTGGGACGCGGAAGCTAAACTCAGGAATATTCCTCTCTGGAAACTCATTGGTGGCGAACGCCAGGAAATCCCCTGTGGTGTTTCCATCGGCATCAAAGATTCTCTCGACGAGCTCGTCGACACCGTCAAAAAAGAACTTGCCGCCGGCTACCAGCGCATCAAAATCAAAATCAAGCCGGGCAAAGATCTCGCCCCCGTCCAGCGGCTTCGCCAGGATTTCCCCCGCATCAAATTAATGGTCGATGCCAATTCCGCCTATCGCAAGGACGATTGGCCGCTTCTCAAGCAGCTCGATGCCTTTTATCTCATGATGATCGAGCAACCTCTTGGCTGGGACGATCTTTTTGGCCACGTCGAAGTCCAGAAAAATCTGCAAACGCCCATCTGCCTCGACGAATGCATTCACACCTACGAACAAGCCGAAGCCGCCATCGCTCTCGGCGCCTGCAAGATTATCAACGTCAAGCTCGGGCGCGTCGGCGGACTTCTTCAAGCCAAGCGCATCCACGATCTCTGCCAGCAGCACGCCATTCCTGTCTGGTGCGGTGGCATGCTCGAATCCGGCATCGGCCGCGCTCAAAACATCGCCATGTCCACTCTCCCCAATTTCTCTCTCCCAGGTGATGTCACCGCCAGTCAGCGTTATTGGCACGAAGACGTAATCACTCCCGAAGTAACCGTAACTCCCCAAGGGACAATTCGCGTCCCCCAAAGTCCCGGCATAGGCTTCACTCCTCGCTCCGATCGCATAGCCAGCATCACCGTCCGCCAGGACCACCTCATCTAGCTTCCTGCCGCCACCCTGTCATTCCGAAGGGAGGGCGCGACGTGAGCAACCCCTCTTGAATCGTCGTGTCCCCCGCAAAATGGGCCGTTCTCTCTCCGCCCTCTGCGGTGAACTCCTTCATTTCCTAAACTCTCCACTCCTGCCAACCCCACTTTCCCCATTCCGCCGTATAATTGAAAAAATGTCTCCATCGCCCTCCCAACCCAAGTGCACATAGACCCCTCTCACGGCCGCGCTCCCTCCCGCGCCGCCATCGCCGTCTCCATCGTGTTTCTCATGGCCATCTGGGCCGTCAATTTCCTTGTCGTCAAAATCGGCGTTCGCTATCTTCCCGTTTTCACCTTCGCCTCTTTCCGCATCGTTGGCGCGGCGTTCTTCATGATCCTTCTCGCACCGCTCTGCCGCCGTCTTCCAATCTTCCGCGAACCGTCGAATAGCCGGTCTTCCGCTGCCACTCCTCTCGCCGTCCGTGACTACTGGACCTTCGCCTACCTCGGCTTCTTCGGTGTCTCTCTCAACCAATTTTTCTTCACACTGGGCCTGCGCTACACCAATGTCACGCACTCTTCCATCATCGTGGGTCTCGGCCCCATCAACACCCTCATCCTCGCCATTCTTTTTCGACTCGAACAGGCTTCTCTTCGCAAAGCACTCGGCATGGCCATCGCTCTCACCGGCGTCGTCATCCTCGCCACCAGCAGCGGCGTTTCCACGCATTCCCCCACCCTTCTCGGGGATGGCGTAACGCTTCTCGGTTCACTCGGCTTTGCCATGTATGTGGTTCTCGGCAAGCGGGTTGCGGCCAAATACAACCCCCTCACCATGACCACTTGGAATTTTATCTTTGGGGGACTCGTTCTTCTTCCCGTCGCCATTCACGGTGCCATCGTTCTAGGTCCTCTCGCCAGCTGGCAGGCCATCCCCTGGCAAGCCTGGGCCTGCATCGCCTTCACCGGGCTCTTCAGTTCCACGCTCGCCTATCTTTTCTACTTTTGGCTTCTCCGCTTCCTCGATGCCTCGCAACTCGCTGCCTTCTCCTATCTCCTGCCCGTCTCCGCCTCGGCTCTCAGCATTCTCTTTCTCGGCGAAGGCGGCTCCTGGTCTGAACTCCTGGGAGGTGCTTTAGCCCTCGCCGGTGTCTACTGGATCGAATCCGGCCGCAACCGCTAACGCACAAATCCCCAGCCGCCGTGCCTTCTGCTCACTCTGACGCAGGAAAGGCCGCCATCTTGGTCTTCGTGGAACAACGTTTCCTGGCTGTAGTTCAGAGTTACTTCTCGGAGCCCCAACGACTCGACATCCCGCGGGTTCAGCGGGATGTATCTCGCGATAGGCGCCGTTCTGGTGGGATCTCCTCCACCACCAAACACCACGTCATCCAGGACCAGCGGCAGGTGAAAGATCCCACTTCTCTTCATTTTTTCAGGGAAGTAACAACGCCCGCTACTGCCCCAACGCCCGAGGCACATTCCAATGCTTCCACAAACTCACAACCCGCAGCGTGAAACAGACGACTCCGCCGAAACTCGCAGCCCATGTAGCTGGCAATCGCAGCTTGGTCCCAACCATCATGCAGATCGAACCAACCAGTGCCGCCGACGCATACACCTCGAACCGCAAAACCGTCGGCACCTCATTCAACAGCACGTCTCGTATCGTTCCGCCGCCGACGCCGGTAATCGTTCCTAGCAGCACCGCCACTACGGGATTCATCTTGTATTGCAACGCTTTCTCCGTGCCAGCAATGGCGAAAATCGCCAGCCCTGCGGCGTCCAATAGCTGAATGGACGCCACAGGAATCGCGCGGACATCCCTATGCAGAAAAAACACCAGCATCGACGCCGAAATCACAATCGTCGGATAACGCCAGTCCCGCAGCGCCGCAGGTGGCAGCGCCCCCAGCAACACGTCGCGTGTGATTCCTCCACCCACAGCGGTGCAGAACGCCAACGTCATGATCCCGATCAAATCCAGGTTCCCGTTTACCGCTGCCATCGCTCCTTCCACCGCGAACACCAGCGTTCCCGCGATATCAGCCGCGAAAAGCAAACGCTCCGGGCGTGCAGCTCCAGGCAGCCTTCCGGAATTTGTCACGTCCTCTCTCTTTCATTGGCCGCTTCGAAACCCACAGCTCCGCCGGCGCGCTCGAGATTACCAGCCTGCCGGAAGTTTTCAAAGCCTGCAGATATCGCCGTTCCACCTGATTCTCCCGTGCTATCAGAAGCCCTGTGCCCAACTCGCTTGATGATCCCAAGGACAACCGCCTCACGGTAATTTCCGTCTCACTCCTTGCCTGTGTTCTACAGAATATTCTTGAGAAAGGCCTGGGGCACGGTGTGACCACATGGCTGAGCGGCGCGCATCACCTCGCGATCAGCACCACGGCCCGACAGAGCGATATCGAAACTCGATGGATCTCCGCGAACGTCACCCTCGCCAACCTCGTTTTTGGCGAGGTTTGTTGGTTGCTCCTACGAAATCCAAAGCGCTATCAACCCGCCACGCGCTGCTTTCTTGTTCTCACCATGATGGGCAATATCTTCACCGGCACTGGTTGCTTCCTCTTCTCCGGCGTTTTCAGTTTTGGCGACTGGGCCGCCGTCATTCGCGGTTTGCAACCACGCTGGCTTTGGCAACTCGGCCTCGCGGCGCTGGGCATTGTCAGTGACTACGCCTCCATGCGCTTGCTAGCCACTGCGCTCAAACCATTTCGAACCGACAGGAATCCCTCTCAAAGGCTTCGTGCCCTGTGCTGGATTCCTTACCTCAGTGACGGTATTCTCCCCGAACTCGGTGGCCTCTTCCATCCGTTGAGCCCGTTCTACGTAATGGGCTCGGCCCGGCCATCCACGTTGGGTGCCAATGCAGGCCTGCTCAGCATGCCCTTTAGGGTTCGAGAGGACCACCCCAACGAAGATCAGTTTGTCGCTCCGATTAGCCGAAGCCTCGCCCGGATGACCACCGCAACAGTTCTCAGCCTGCTCTTCCTCTTTGTGCTCGACCGCGGGCTCAACTGGTCACGCTAATCTTCGACCTTCGGACTTCCGCCGAACTCCGTTCGACCAATCTGTGCGGCCGAACTCATCTTTCCCAAATTTCATGTAAAATGACCCTCGCTGCCTCGCCGCAGCCCAATCAAATCCCCGAATCCGCGCGGAGCCCCAACACGATGAATGTTTCTCTTCGGCTGTTTGCCCTGCTTTTACTTTTCTTTATCTTTGATGCACCGCATCGTGCCTCGTCCTTGCCTCAGGCCAGCCACCCTTCCACTGCCGCCTCTGGCGAAGCCGCCAAACTGAATCAGCGCGGCCTCGATCATCTGAAAAAGAAACAATACGACGCGGCCGTAGAGCTCTTTCGCGAGGCCTTGAGGCTCCAGCCCGATTTTCCCGACGCACTTGACAATCTCGGCAAGGCTCTCGACGCCACCGGCAAGGACGACGAGGCCGTCGGCGATTTCGATCGCGCAATCAAGCTCGCACCGGAAAAAGCCGTCTTCCACAGCAACAAGGCACTGGCCCTGTTTCACGAGGGAAAATATGAAGACGCAATTGTCTCCTTTCGCGAAGCCATCGCCATTCACGATGATTTTACGGAAGCCTACAACGGCATGGGTGCGGCTTATCTAAGTCTTGGCAAAACGGACGAAGCCATCGGAGCTTTCCGCAAAGCCATCCAGTTGAATCCAAAAAACGTCGATGCCCTCAACAATCTCGGCGCGGCGTTACTGGCCGAACATAAAGCAGAGGAAGCTTTGCCCGTCCTCGAGAAAGCTCACAAGCTGAAACCCGACGCCCTCGATGTTCTCCAAAACTATGCGCGTGCACTGCAAGAAACGGGCCGCACCGACGAGGCCATTCACACTTACCGCAAAGTCGTTGCCAAGCACCCAGACAATTCCGATGCCTGGAACCAGTTGGGCCATCTGCTCTATGCTTCCAAGCATTATGACGAAGCCTCCACCAGTTTCCAGAAAAGTCTCAGCCTCCGGCCCGGCGAATCCGACGTCGCGTTGTCTCTTGGCCTCGCGCAAATGGGTCAGGGCAAAACGACCGAGGCGATTGTCTCATTCGAAAAAAGTCTGGCGCTCAAGCCCGATGATTTTCATGCGGTCTACAATTTGGCGAATGCCTTCTACGCGCAGAAAGACTATTCGAAGGCCATCGCATACTTCGAAAAGGCCCTCTCGGTGAAGGCCGATTCTCCGGAAGCCCTTTCCGGCCTGGCAGGGAGCCAGTTAGCATCAAACAAATCCGCGGAAGCCATCGCGAACTATCAAAAGCTTGTCGTCCTAACTCCCGGTGACTCGAACGCTAGATTCAACCTCGGCACCGCATTCTTCAATACTGCCGCCTACAAAGATGCCGCCGCAAGCTATCGTGAAGCAATCCGTCTCAAACCTGACATGGCCTTCGCCCACTACAATCTGGGCATGACCCTCTTGCGCCTGAACGACCCCAAGTCCGCCTCGCTCGAATTTGACGAAGCGCATCGCCTGGACTCCTCTCTCAAGCCACCCTCTATCAATTCCAGATAGAACCCTCGAACAAGCACACTATCGCGGAAGCTACGCCTATCTATCTTCCCGCCTCCCCGGTGGGCTTCTACGTAGGATACGTTTGCCTTTCCCCTCCACCACCCGTCCCTCTCCAACTCCCAGCGCCTAGCTCTTAACACTCGAGTTCCCGGCACTTCCAGGAAGCAATACGAAACCTTCCTCCGTGATATAAACTCTCAGTTCTGTTCCTTGAATCAATATTTTCGTAAGCCAACATGACTCCAGTCATTCATGCATCGGGAGTGCGTAAGAGCTACGGCGCAACCGTCGCTGTCCACGAAGTATCGTTCGATGTCCATGAGGGTGAGATTTTTGGTCTGATCGGTCCGAACGGCGCGGGAAAGACCACCACAATGGAGTGCATCGAGGGTCTGCGTACACCCGACTGCGGCGCCATCTCGGTGCTCGGACTTGATCCCTTCAAGGACGTGTACAAACTTCAGGACCGAATTGGGGTACAACTGCAGCAGGCACAACTCCAGAAGCGAATCAAAGTCTGGGAAGCGGTGGGACTGTGGGTTTCTCTTTACCAGAAGAAAGCTCTCGACGGGGAACGCTTGCTCGAACAGCTCGGGCTTGCCGCCAAGCGCGACACCTGGTTTATGAACCTGTCCGGTGGCCAGAAGCAGCGGCTGTTTATTGCCCTTGCGCTGATGAATGATCCGGAGGTTGTATTTCTGGACGAATTAACCACCGGGCTGGATCCGCAGTCTCGCCGCGCGATCTGGGATCTGGTCCGCGACATCCGCGCGCGTGGCAAAACCGTCTTCTTAACCACTCACCTCATGGAGGAGGCCGAACGCCTTTGCGACCGCGTTGCCATCATGGAACATGGACGCATTATCGATATCGACCGCCCGGACGACCTAGTGAATCGCCATTGCCCGGAGCGCACCGTCATTCTCGCTACGGACAATCCCATCGCCGAGGAGCGTTTCCGTGCGATCCCGGGAGTTGAGACAGTCATACGCACGGATTCGCGATTCACTGTTCGCGGCCGGGGCGATGATCTGGTGACAGAGGTAGTACATTGTCTGTCCGAAAATGCCATTCGCGTCACCGATTTCCGCACCATTCTGCCAAATCTTGAGGATGTGTTTTTGAAACTGACGGGTCGCTCGATTCGCGAGTAGACGGGAAAATGATGCTACGAGGACTTTGGAAACTGACCTGGCTTGAGATCAAGATATTCCTGCGCGAGCCGCTTGGCGCGTTTGGAACCATCGTTATCCCCGTTTTGGTGTTCCTCGTGGTGGGTCGAGTTGTCGGCCACGGAGTTCCACCCGGCGCACTCGCGGCCAACAATTTCCTGCAGGTCGGCTTACCGGTTCTCGCCTCGGTTCTGATCGCCGTAAGCGCCGTGCTGTCTCTGGTGACCATTATTTCCATCTATCGCGAAGGCGGCATCCTCAAACGTCTACGCGCCACGCCGCTGCGTCCACAGACCATCCTAACCGCCCACGTGATCGTAAAACTCATTCTTACGGCTGCCACGCTGGCAGTGCTGGTTCTCGCTGGTAAGCGCTACTATCCGGTGGGCGTTCATGCTCCACTGTTCTCGTTCACCATTGCTCTTCTCATCAGCACCTGGAGCATCCTGTCGATCGGCTTTCTGATTGCCAGCATCGTTCCTACAGCCCGCTTCGCCCAGCCCATCGGTGCCTTCATTATGTATCCGATGGTCGCCGTCTCTGGTCTCTTCGTTCCGGTTGCAGCCCTGCCGCCGGTGCTTCGCATCGTGGCCAGAGTTGTGCCGCTAACGTATGCGGTGTCCCTTCTGGAGGGGATTTGGAAGGGCGAGGCGTGGTCGGCGCACATGGGCGACATCGCTGCACTCGTCCTTGTTTTCGTGATCTGTACGGCGCTCTCAACCAAGGTGTTTCGCTGGGAGTAGCGCGCTTGCGCAAGCCGCTGTCTCGTCCTGCCTAGTGCCGTCATTACCAGCCAACCTTCCGCACATGGATCGGGACGGGCGGGGAATATTCCCACCACAACTACCTCCATTTCGCGTGCTCGGCCTCTGTCCGCGCTATGAGGGGGTGTGGTGGTCGAGACTCCGAGCCTACACAGCCGCAGTGGAGGTCACATCTCCTGACCTTTTCCCAGGGCTCAGCGCAATCAACGCAACGCCGATAACTACAAGCACACTCGAGCCTACCAATAATTCGTGCTCACTGGCATCCCGCAAAGCCATCACCGCCATAACTGCGGCGTGAGCAAAGCTGGAGCACGCGGCGAAGGCGATCAGGCTGCGATTCGCGGCCGGGTTCCTCACCGCCATCAACAACAGAATTCCCGGGGTGACATACAGGCTAAGCATCATCGCGTCGCCGTATTGAGTCCGCTCTCGTTGCCACAAAATGATCCCCAATGGATAAATTCCAGCTGTAAACAGCAACCCTACCAGCCCTAACAGCACCTTTAACGCCCGTTCTCGATTCACCGTGCCCTCCTGCCAGCTCAGGCGATGCCGAAAACATCTAAATACCCCCCCGCTTCTCCAAACTTACCATTCCCATCACTGCACGATAACGCATTTATTCTAAATCTGGGGATCCGCAGCAAGCGATTCGGGCCTCGGAATGAAAAGGGCTCATCGCGCCGAGTACAAGGTGGGATCCTGCTTCTATCCGAGAGTAATCACTATCAGCGCCGCGCTTGCGGCAGGAACATATCCGGCAAGCGTGTCCCTGGAGACGGTCAGCCCATAGGGTGATCCGGGTGAAAACGAACCGTCAGGGTTGACAGGACTCCCCTGGATCGTCACGCCGGTGGTGGAGGATAGGGAAGGGCCGCTCATAACTTGCAGCGTAGCCGATTGTACGGCCGACCCGCAGGTTGCCGTAAGCTGCAAATTCTGCGTTTCATCTTTGTTCACCACGATCATGCTCAGCCGGTTTGGCGAATTTTGTATTGTGTACGCGCTCGCGTTCAGCCCCCCCGCGTCGATCGTGGTACTCAGCAGCGGCCCTGGCCCTGCCAGTGTGAACAGCAACACCCCGTAATATTCCGGCCGCGCTTCGACAACCATGCCATCGTTGTCTGCGATCGGCGTATAGCCTGGGCCATCTCCGCCCCCGTGCAGATTCAACCCCACGCTCCCGCCCTGTGCAATGGTGAACATATGATCGAGCACCCACAACGCAGATGCGTAGGAGTCGCTCACGTTCGGCGCCCCGCCGTTGTAAAACGAATTCGTCTCCGCCATCCGGTACGGCACACCCGCTGCCGTGGCCGCGCTCCTGAGCGGCACTAGGTCCTTCTGCAGGTTAGTGTCCGGGTAGCTCAACAGCAGTGCGATATTCGAAGATGGATCCTGCCCATTCGCACGGTAGTAATGCATCGAAAGCAGCACAACGCTCTTTCCCTCATCCTGCGCAAACGAAGCGAACCACGTACTGTTGTACGCCGTTACCGGCCCGGTTAAGGGCACACCGGGCGTCTCGGCCAATATCGCCGTCGCAAAACTTTGCCACAGCGTCAAGTAGTCGGAAAAGTTCCAGCCCGCGGGAAAGTAGTGGCCCGCGTAAAGATCCACTTCGTTGCCAATTTCGATCCCCAGCAGATTCGACCCCAGCGCCTTCGCGGCATACGCCACCTCCGCAGCCGCCGCGGCCGGAGTGGATTGTGCCAGATTCACGCCGTAAAGCACCGGCCAGCCGGCTGCACTCAGAAATGTCGCCAGACTATCCACATCAGATGGTGCGGTTTGGCCGCTGGTCAGCCCTGGCCCGTTTGCATTCCAGTTGATTTCGTCCACGGAATTGCCGCCAATGCGCAGCACTCCGTTTCCCAGTTGCTTAAACAACCCAATCAAATTGCTGTTGCTTGCCGCGAATAAAGGTTGCGAGAGTTTGCTTTTTTCATAGCTCAATCCCGCAAACGACCCAGGAATCGTTCCCGTTTGCGTCGAGGTCACCGAAACCGTGGTTGCCGTCAACGGCCCGTTGGGAACGGGCTGCTCCGGAAGTGTCATCGGCGGTGGATTGCTGCTCGAAGAGCCGCTCCCACATCCAAGGAAGAACGATCCTGCAGCAATTGCCCCCAGATTGAGGAGCAGTTTCCTGCGGCAAAGTAGGAAACTCTCCGACTTCTTCTTGTCGAGCGTGGTGCAGGGCACTTTGGCCACTTCAGCCTTGGCGTGGGGCTTCATTGTCTTGGGGTCTCCCTATGGATTCGGCCACTGCAGCGCGGGGCCAGCCAGGATAAACGTTTCAGCTTGGCATTCCCTGTACTTACGCAAAGTAACACCATCGGTTGGCCAGAGTTGCATTTCCTTGGAGGGTGGTGCAGCAACGGCTTCCTGTCCTGCGGAATGGGCAGGTCAGCTGGCGTTCTTTGCGTTATGGACTTGAACCGCAAGTTCTTGTAGCATGACCCGCATGAAAAAGGGGAATTCTGCCAGTCGCCGTCCTGCCGCGAAAGGGAAGGGCCCTCCAAGAAACTTCGGGGAATACTTTCTGCGCGTTCCGGGACCCGCCCGCAGCACCCTGAATAAGCTCCGTGCGGCCATTCGCTCTGCCGCGCCGTCAGAAACTACCGAGGCCATAAGCTATGGCATTCCTGCCTTCAAATACAAAGGAGTATTGGTGTGGTTCGCCGCATTTTCAGACCACTGCAGTCTATTCCCCACTGCCTCGGTCATCAAAACCTTCAAAAATGAACTAAAGGGCTATTTCACGTCCAAAGGAACCATCCATTTTCCCACCGACAAGCCACTCCCCGTAGCCCTCGTCAAGAAAATGGTAAAAGCCCGCGCGGCCCAGATTGATCGCAAGAAGTACGCCTGATTGCATTCACCGCTTCCTCAGTGGACACTCTTTTTCCTGCAAGCTACCATCTTCCCCTAGATTGCGCGTAACACGATATCGACCCGAAAGGCAGTTTGAGCATGGCTACGAACCACGTTTTGTCCATCCCACCGGACGACCCGCTTCGCAAACTGGCGACCGCACAGCCTGATGCAGGCAGCGATAACCCCCACCTTGGCGTGGTGGGGGACACTTACACAGTTCTATTGACGGGCAAGGACACCGCCGGCCATTTCTGTCTCATCGATATGTACGTTCCTTCCGGCGGCGGTCCACCTCCTCACCGCCATGATTTCGAGGAGACTTTCAGTCTGCTGGAAGGTGAACTGGATTTTGTCTTTCGCGGCGCAACGCTGCAGGTTCGGGCAGGCGAAACCATCCATGTCCCCGCCAATGCTCCCCACCAATTTCATAATTCGTCCAGCAGGCCGGCACGAATGCTCTGCATCTGCTCGCCTGCCGGCCAGGAGGAATTCTTCCTGCAGATCGGTGTTCCGGTTGCCAGCCGCACAACGCCACCGCCGAAGTTAGACGGCACAGCCCAATCAGAGTTCAGGTCCAAGGCTGCCGCGCTTGCTCCGAAATATCGAACCGAGTTCCTCGAACACGCCTGAACAGAAGAGTAGGGTCTAGAACGGCCATTTGCTGAGCGATCCATGATTCAGTGCAATCTCAACAAATTCTCCTACTTCGCTTTATAAATGTAGTTCGCAAACGCATATCCCCACGGCACAGCCACGATCGGCAATAGCACCCACAAGAACGCGGAGGTGGTGCCTTCCGCTGGTGATCCCACCAGCGTACCCGTTGACCACAGTGGATACGCCACAAGAACAAGCCACAGCACTTTGTAGAATATTTCCAGCAGCACGATCGGCAGCATTTTCAACGGCCGGATGATTCCTAGTCCTGCCAATGTCGCAAACGCTGTCCACACGCACCACGCCACTGCATCCATTGGCTCCCATCGCCCATGGTGTGTCAGGATGTGCGTCCAAGTGTCCTTGCCCAGCACAAAGAACATCAATATATAGAGCAGACGCAACAGATAAATATGGATTGGACGGACACCTTCGTATCGCTGGTCCCGTTGAAAGATGGCTTTCAGGCTAAAGCTCATGAAAATATCCTTCGATTCTCAAGGCCATCATCGTAGCACCTGGTGGCCGCCCTCACCCCTGATGACGCAGTTACTGCAGAATGGCCTTTCTCTAGAGCGCGAACCCAAAGAGGAGACAGCTAATCCCCTTGACATTCTACGGGAGAGTCTCTAGCATCACCTAGAATGTCTACTAAAGAACAGAAACAACGCATTGAACTACTCCAAGGCACGCTGGATTTATTGATCCTCCGCACGCTGCTCTGGGGGGCCGCGCACGGCCACGCCATCACCAAAGCCATCGAATTCAATTCCGACGATGTCCTGCAAGTTGAGCAAGGCTCGCTCTACCCTGCACTGCACCGCCTCATCAAGCGCGGTTGGATTTCGGTGGAAGACGGTATCTCCGAAAACAACCGGCGCGCCAAATTTTACAGCTTGACGCGAAAAGGTCGCAGGCAACTGTCGGTGGAGACCGGCAAGTGGGACAGACTAGCTGGCGCGATCGCGCGCATTCTGCGACCGAAGCCGGAGCCCGAATGAACAAGCGCGGGAAACGATTGCTCCAGGAGCTGGATCGAGAGATCCGCGAACATATCGAGCTGGCGACGCAGGACAATATCGATCGCGGGATGACTCCGGAAGAAGCGCGCCATGAGGCTTTCCGTAAGTTCGGGAATGTGACCCGCGCCAAGGAAGACGCTCGCGAAGTGTGGAGTTTGGTTTGGCTCGAGCAGCTATTGCCGGACGTCCAGCTCGGCCTGAGACAACTCCGCAAGAACCCCGGCTTCGCCGCCGTCGCCATCCTCACACTCGCCCTCGGCATCGGCGCGAATACCGCGATTTTCTCGGTCATCAATTCCGTTTTTCTGCGCCCTCTGCCTTACCACGATCCGGACAACTTGGTCATGGTTTGGGAAAACAATTCAGAGTATCCCAATCCGCATAACACCGTTTCTCCTCCGAATTTTATCGATTGGCAACGCCGGAACACCGTCTTCTCCAGCATGTCTTTTATTTTTGACGAACGTGACAATCTCACTGGGAATGGTGATCCCAAGGAAGTCGTCATCCAGAACGTTTCCGCCAATTTCTTCTCCCTCCTCGGAGTTAATCTGCTCCTTGGTCCTGGCTTCACCACCGAAAACGGCCAGTCCGGCCACGACAACGTCGTCGTTCTCAGCTACGGTCTCTGGAAGCAACGTTATACAGGCGATCCCGCCATCGTCGGCAAATTCATTGTATTGAACGGGCATCCGCAAACCGTCGTTGGCGTTGCACCTCAGAGTTTCCAGTGGTTCATCAAGGATGGCTCACTGACCGGCGCAAGGCCCCAATTGTGGTCTCCGTTTGTGTTTCCCCAAGCATTTCAGCAGCACAAGCAAATTGGCCGCTTCATGACTGTGGTGGCGCGACTGAAACCAGGCGTCGCTCCTTCGCAGGCGCAGGCGGAGATGAGAACCATCGCCGCCCGGCTGGAACAGGAAGATCCTGATTTCGACGGGCACTGGGGCGTGAACATTGTTTCCCTGCGAGACCAAATCTGTGGCGACTTGCGTCACGCTTTGTTAGTTCTCTTTGGCGCGGTTGCTTTCGTCCTCCTGATTGCCTGCGCCAATGTTTCCAGCTTGCTCCTCGCTCGTGCCGGCAGTCGCGAGCGCGAGATGGCCATTCGCACTGCCATGGGCGCGAGCCGCTGGCGCATCGCGCGCCAGTTGCTGATGGAAACCTTGCTTCTCGCGCTGATCGGTGGCGGCATCGGGGTCGCGCTCGCCGTCTGGGGCACCAATGCTCTTCTCGCCGCCAGCCCGCGGAATCTCCTCGACCTGAGGACCGTCTCCTTGGACTTGCGTGTGCTCCTTTTCGCTGTCGCCGCAACGCTTGTGGCCGGTTTGCTCTTTGGTTTTCTGCCTTCCTATCTCTCGGCACATTCACGAATCTCGGAAACTCTCAAGGAAAGAGGCCGCGGCTCCTCCTCCGCAAGCCGTCGCGCTTTGGCACGCAAGGCTTTCGTGGTTGCACAGTTGAGCCTCGCCCTCGTCCTGCTCACCGGCTCCGGCTTGCTGATTCGCAGTTTCGTCCGCCTGATTGGCGTTGACCCAGGATTTGACACCGGCCACCTCTTGACCTTCAAGATCACGCTTCCCCAGTCCAGATACGGTACCGACCAGTCGTGCATCACCTTCTTCCAGCAGCTTCTCTCCAGAATCAGCACCGTCCCCGGAGTCCGCTCGGCCAGCATGGAAAGCTTTCCTCCGCTGACCGGACTCGGCGCCGCCACTAGCGTCCATCTTCTTGGTCTGCCGTCGCTCACCCCCTCGGATCTCCCCGTGGCCAACGTTCGTGTTGTCGGGCCGGACTATTTCGCCGCGATGGGTATTCCCTTGCGCGTCGGGCGTCTTTTTAGCGCCCAGGAGTTGACGGAAGAAAAGCACGTGACCATCATCAATCAGGCTTTCGCGACCAAGTATCTGCAGGGGACGAATCCCCTCGGCCAGAAAGCCGTCATTTACATGAAGAGTGACGCGGAGTCTGAGAGCCAGCCATCAGAAATCATCGGCGTGGTTGGTGACGTCCATCAGCTTGGGCTCGACACGGCTCCCGAACCCACAGTTTATTGGCCGCACTCCGAACTCGTGATGTCAGGGATGACGATTCTGGTACGGACCTCGAGCGATCCTTTGGCCCTGCTTGCCACCATCCGCTTTCAAGTGCAGCAGCTAGATCCGGAACTGCCCATGGCTGCCGTCGCAACGATGGACCAGCTTCTCGCCGAGTCTCTTTCTCGCTCGCGCTTCACGATGCTTCTGTTAGGCATCTTTGCTGTGGTCGCTGTGGTGCTCGCCGCCATCGGCATCTATGGCCTGATCGCCTACAGCATTACCCAACGCACCCACGAACTCGGCATTCGCATCGCGCTCGGCGCTCAGCGCAGGGATGTATTCCGTCTCGTGCTTGTACAGGGCACGCGCCTCACCTTTCTCGGCCTGGCCATCGGCATGCTTGCCGCGCTCGCTCTCTCACGCCTCCTTAGAACTCTGCTTTACGGTGTTAGCGCCACCGACCCAATCACTTTTGCGGGCGTGGCGGGCTTGCTCGGGGTTGTCGCCCTGCTCGCCTGCTTCATCCCCGCTCGCCGTGCCACACGTGTCGACCCTATGGTCGCCCTCCGCTACGAATAAAGTTGCATCTTTCGCTGCCTGCAAAGTGGTTTTTAGCCATTGACATTTATCCTGATGGCCCGCCGAAAAATGGCTTGGTCAGTATGCCCGCCTGCGTGTGGACCCAACTGAGAATGAGAGAGGGGAAAGCGGCTGTTGGGACAGCGTGAAAGGTGATCCGTTCTGGATCCCGAAAAAACTGACAGGGATACGTTGTGGTTCGAAATACAGGTGCTGATGCGCTTGAGATACTTTCACAAAAGACGAATGGGTTTGGGAACATTCGTTGGCATGGTATCCCTAGGTACTCTTTCCGTTTTCAGCCACGAGATTTACTGGAAAGGTGCTTTTGCCTCAGCAGTAAGCCGGCGGTTTCTGGAGAGAATCCCCACGATCCAAGTCATGCTCGATGGACGCCCCCATGGGCCACGCGAATCCAAGCACGCAAGTTGCTGGTAGCCGACTTGCAAGGGATTGTAGCGTCGAACCTGTTTCAGGACATCCGTGGACCTGCTATTCCAAATGCTACTCAGTTCTTAGTGCGTTCATCGGTGAAATCGATGCGGCGCGGTTCGCCGGAATCATGGCTGCCACAAAAGAGCACATGGTCAATGCCGCCGTAGCCACTGTCAGTGCTGGTGGATCCCACCAGGAAACTCCGTACAACTGCGCGGAGAGCAATTTGCCTGCACCGATCGCGAGCGGCAATCCGAGCAGTAGCCCAAGGAATACGCGAGTGAATGCGCCTGCGAGCACCAGCCGAATCACGCTCGTGCGGTCAGCACCGAGTGCCATCCGGATTCCAATTTCGTTCGTTTTTTGCGCAACCGCGTACGCCGTGACGCCGTAAAGTCCCACCGCAGCCAGCAACAACGCCACCATCCCGAACAATCCCGCCAGGCTGGCCACAGCACGCTCTTGGTCGAAGGAAAGCTCCACCTGCTGCTGCATCGTCCTGACGCTGTTAAACGTAAAATTGGGATCGATCTCCGCCAACTTTTCCGTAAGCAGCGGCTCCAGTTCGGCGGGGCCCAGATTTGTGTTCAGCATGATTCCACCGATGAAGTGTGATCCTAGCTCGATTTTCTTCATCAACTCTTGCGGATAATTCACCGTTTGCGCCAACGGCACAAAGAACATCGGCCGCGCGGTTTTGTCCAAGCCGAATCCCGCAAATTTCGCGTCGCGCACAACGCCCACAATTCGAAAAGTGTTGGCATTTTCCGGGTAGTCCAATCCGAAGTACTGCTCCAGGGGATCCTCGTCACTCTTAAAAAAGCGCTTCACAAACGCTTCGTTGACGACAGCCACCGGCGCAGTCGTTTCATTGTCCGCTTCGGTGAATCCTCGTCCCCGCAGAATGGGGATACCGAAATTGTGAAGGTAGTTGGCACTGACGCGGTCCCACGATGCCCCGGAGTCTTCGTTCAGTTTGCCCGGAGGGTGTCCCTTCACCAGAATAAGTTCTCCCCAGTTGTTCGTGAGCGGGTTATACAACGCCAGCCCCGCTCCCTGCACCCCGGGGATGTGAACGAGCTCATTTTCCAGCCGCCGGTACATGGCCTCCAACTGCGGCACTGTATAGTTGGCGGAAGGTCCGTTTACGTCGACCACCACGCGACCGTGGACCTGATATCCAAAATCCTGATGCTCCAACTTGTTTAGGCTCCGCCCCAGCATCGTTGCCCCTGCCACCAGCACAACCGACAGCGTCGCCTGCACTATCAGCAGTGCCTTGCGCGCCATCGAAGAGCGGTCGCTGTTTCCTCGCCCCGATCCGTGTAACGCTTCCGCGGGATCCGTGCGTGTTGCCAGCCACGCAGGTGCCGCCCCGAAAAACATCCCGGTGACAAGTGCCAACACAAATGCAAATCCCAGCACGGCAAAAGAAGGCGCAGCGCTGATCGGCAGAAAATGTGCGCTGTGAAAGGCAAGCACCAACAACAAGCGAGCGGCAGCTACGGCCACAAGCAGTCCAACCAATGCGCCACCGATCGCAAGTAATACACTCTCCATCAGTGCTTGCGATACGATTTGCATCGGCGTCGCTCCCACGGCCATTCGCACGGCCGTTTGCGCGCGTCGCGTCACACCGCGTGCCAACAGCAAGTTCGCCACATTCGAGCAGGCGATCAGCAGCACCAGCCCGCACACGGATAGCAGGATCTTCAAGCTCTGCCCATACTCTTCTTTCATCGCTGCCACGCCTGCGCCCGCCGGAATCACTTTGAGCACCTGCTTCGGCAGCATTTGGATCACTTCCGTCATCCAGTTCGCTGGGTATCCGGAATCGTATTGCATCCACTGCCGTAACACTCCTGTCAATCGCGGAGACATTCCCGCCGTTGTCGCTCCTGGTCGAAGTCGCCCGATCATCCGCAGCCATGCCGAGATAGGTTGCCGTAACAGGCTTCCTTCCGCATTGAGTAGAGGCTCCTGCTGCAGCGGAACCCAGATTTCCGGCGGATCACTCTCCAGCGTCTCTCCAAAAAACCCCGCCGGTGCAATCCCGACCACCGTGAACGGGTGGCCTTCCAACACAAGTGTCGAACCCAACATCGATGGATCGGATCCATAGGTGGCCTGCCACACGCGGTGGCTCAGCACAACCACCGGCGGTGCCGCAGCTTGGTCATCTTCCGGCGTGAACATCCGGCCGTAGTAAGCACCCACTCCCAACGTCAAAAAATAATGCCCATCGACGTATTCCGACCTCAGCGGCCGCGCCGCCGACTCTTTCCCCTGCCTTCTCACGCTCATCCGCCCGCGCCCGGCCTGAAAGGCGGTGACCTCCTCAAACTGCGGCGTTTCTTTTTTCAGCCGCTCAGTCAAAGGAAATGAGAAAAACCCCCAGGTGTCCTGAGGTCCCCCTTCCACACAGCAGTCGTCGCCCTCCCCGACGCGGTAGAGTTGGGCGGGATCCGATACCGGCAATGACTTCAACATGACCGCATGGATCAACGAGAAGATCGCCGTAGTCCCGCCGATTCCGAGTGCCAGCGTGAGTACGGCGGTGATGGTAAATACCGGAGACAGCCCGAACTGTCGCAGAGCGTAACGAACATTGCCGGCCAGGTCGTACATACACACCTCCAACTCTTATACAGTACGCATTTCCGCCGAGCGTTGTTCCCCAGAATTTCGACCTGCCTCAAGACGCGGACAGCCAGGTCCACGTTCTGACCGCCAAAACGCTCGACGTTGTTCCCGACTAACACCCGTACCGTCAAACTGCGTTTCAGTGATTGCCTACTCCTTCCGTTACCCAACTGCCCGGACTGAGAGGGGGGAAGAGGATACCCTTGCGGTTCTACGTAGTAAGAAGACGCTTGCAAGAGATTCTCGGTTGGGCTAAACGTGAATGGGCTTTCTGACGCTCCGATTTCGCGATGGGTCACCATGCAGGCGCTCTGGCAAAATCTCCGCTACACCTTTCGTGTCCTGAGGAAGAATCCCAGCTTCACGATCGTCGCGGTGCTTTCACTGGCCCTGGGAATTGGCGCGAATACGGCCATTTTTACGCTGAGCAACGCTCTGCTCCTTCGCGGCCTTCCCGTCCGCCAGCCCGATCGTCTTGTCGAGGTTTCCTTGATCCGCCTCGACAGCAAAGTCCCCTTCTCGTATCCCATGTTCCGGGAGCTCGAGCGCGGCCAGCGGGTTTTTGCCGGATTAATCGGAGTCGACTTAGGCTACCAATGGCATGTCGGCAAGATGCTCAACGTGGAGGTGGACGGGGTCCTTTCGCAGAACCACCTGCTCTGGGTCACAGCAAATTTCTATGCTGTGTTAGGCGTGGCTCCGCATCTGGGACGATTGTTCACACCCGGGGATGCGGATCCCGGCGACGGTGCGGCGTCAGAAGTGGCCGTAGTCAGCTACGAGTTCTGGCAGCGTCGCCTGGGAGGCGCGCCCGATGTTGTGGGGAAGCAGATTCGCGTGGAGGGGCATCCGTTCACCATCATCGGGGTGACTCGAAAGTGGTTCCCCGGATTGACTAGAGGCGAGCCGCCAGAAATCACCCTACCAATTACTGCCGCACCCCTGATCGAGGATGGAACCTATCGCCTCGAAAGGGGTGGGGCTTATTGGCTGTATTTGATCGCCCGCTTAAAGGATGGCGTCAGCATCGAGCAGGCCGGAGCGCAGCTCCAATCGTTCTGGCCGGGAGTGCTTCGGGCGACAGTTGACACCCGAGAGGGGTCGCGACTCCAGACATATCTCTCGATGCGCCTGGATGTCTCATCGGCTGCAGTCGGCGTTTCAGAAGACCTACGCTCCCGGTTTAGGAGACCCCTCTCCGTTCTCACGGGCTTGGCCGGATTAACTTTGCTCATTGCCTGCCTGAACCTCGCGAATCTGATGCTGGCACATGCTACGGCTCGCAGCCATGAAATGAGCGTGCGCGTGGTCCTTGGTGCGAGCCGCCGGTCGTTGGTGCGTCAGGTATTGCTCGAAAGCCTGGCTCTCTCGCTCACGGGCGCACTTTTAGGGCTGGCCTTTGCCTACTGGGCTTGTCGTCTTCTCTTGCTCCTGATCACGCAGGGGAACTCGATGCTGGTCGCTCTCGATTTGAATCCCGATTTGCGGGTGCTCTCTTTCACCATCTTTCTGGCGGTTTTCACAGGGATTCTGTTTGGCATCGTACCCGCATGGCGTTGCTCACAACTAAATCCCGCGGCCGCGCTGCAACAGAGCACGCACAATTTGGCAGAGAAAACGGGCAAGTTGGGCAAAATGTTGGTCATCTCACAGGTTGCAGCTTCGCTTGTTTTGCTACTGGGTGCAGGACTTCTTGCGAAAAGCCTTGAAAGATTGCGTTCCTCTGATCTCGGATTCCAAAAGGACAATGTGTTGGAAGTCAGCTTGGGTCCAAGGCCTGGCGCATACCAAGACCTGGACATGAACAGCTACCACAACCAACTGTTGGAACGCGTCTCCCGCGTACCGGGTGTAGTTTCAGTTGCTTACTCAAACAATTCGCTAGCTGGCGGCCAGGAGGCTGGATGGCAGGACGACGTGTCGCCAGAGTCAGACGATCCGGCCATAACTGTCAAAGTGAGGGCGTTTGGAACCATGGTCTCGCCAGGCTTTTTTAGGACACTCGGAATTCCGCTAGTTCGCGGAAGGGACTTTAATCAGACCGATGATAAGTGGCATCCGCGTGTTGCGATCGTGAGCAGGAGTCTCGCCGAACGCCTTTTCCCCAACGGCAACGCCATCGGGAAGCGCATTCGCATTGTAGCGAATCGAAACATCGAAATCGTGGGCGTTGCCGGTAATGCACGGATTTTTGATCTCCGCGAGGTGGCCGCCCCGGCTATTTTTCTTTCCTACCTTCAAATTCCGCCTTCATGGGGCGGCCTCGTCGTGCTCACCAAGGTGCCTGCTGACAGCCTTGCAAAAAAGGTGGGTCATGAGGTTGACTCGCTCGGACGCGAATATCCGATTTGGACGGGAACGATTGCTGAAGTCATAAGTCAGCAATTGGCGAAGGAGCGCGTCATCGCCATGCTCTCCGGGTTCTTTGCGTTTCTCGCAGTCTTGCTTGCCTGCATTGGCCTGTATGGACTCATGTCCTGTACGGTCACTCGCCGCACCCGGGAAATCGGCATTCGTGTCGCTGTGGGAGCGCAGCGGCTTTCTGTTCTCTGGCTGGTAATGCGAGAAACGCTGGTCCTGGCACTATTCGGGATAGCCATGGGGATTCCCGCCGCGCTTTTGGTTACCCGGCTCATCGCCAGCATGCTTTTCGGTCTTTCCCCTGTCGATCTGCCGACGATCACCGGCGTCTCCCTGCTGCTTCTCCTGGTAGCGTTGCTTGCTGGCTTTCTACCAGCTTGCCGTGCCTCCGGCGTAGACCCGGCAGTTGCTCTACGCACGGAATGAGGGCTGACTAAATGGCCCGTAGCAAACGCGGAGCGGATTGCGTCCTCACTGCACAACGGTTTCTTAAATTGCCGCACAACGGGATTAGTGATAAAGCTCAGGAAATTGCTCACGAAGATGTTTGACCTTGGGGGCGTCGCACTGGGCGATATACGGATTCTCCGGTTGATGCGCCGCGTAATTTTGGTGATAGTCCTCGGCCCGATAAAAGACCACAAAGGGCACGATTTGCGTGACGATGCGGTCTTGGAAAAGTTTCGCATCGTCGAGTTGCTTAACGTAGGCCTGCGCGATGCGGTGTTGATCAGCGCTGTTGTAAAAGATCACCGAGCGATACTGCGTGCCACTGTCGGGTCCTTGCCGATTGAGTTGCGTGGGATCATGAGCAACTGAGAAAAAGATCTTCAGTAAAGTGCCCAGCGTGATTTTTGAGGGATCGTAGATGATTTCGATGGATTCCGCGTGGCCAGTTTCCCCGCTGCTGACCTGTTCATAGTTTGGATTCTTCATCGTGCCACCGGAATAGCCCGCCATTACGTGGTCCACGCCTTTGACGTGTTCAAACACAGCCTGCAATCCCCAGAAACAGCCGCCAGCCAGAACAAGTTTTGCTTCGCCCTTTTGCAAGGCGAGCTTATTGTCCAGCAGAGCGTCCGGCACTGCCGTGGCTGCACTGGTGGAATGGCGATGAGCGGCGAAAAAGAGCAGAACGATTGCGGCCACGGCCAACGGGCTAACCAACCTTAAATGACTCATTTACTTACCCCCGCAGCAAACTTTTCGCGCCTCGGACAAACACAAAACCGAGCCTGAGATAGCCGGTTACAGAAAAACGGCAGGCCCGACAGGCTTGTACCGATTTTGTCGGTGTGGTTCAGGGGGGACCTATCGCGCCTGTCGATTAGACTCGCTGCTTGGTCATAGGTTACAGAGCTACAATCTGATCGGATGGGCAAGTTCTGGCACAAACCTAGGCGGAGTTCGTGGAGCTTTCGACGAACCAGCGATAACAAAGAGATGCAGGAATAAGCAACCCCACGGTAGCCAGCTTTTGGCAATCGACTCCGCCCTGTCCGAAGTGCAGGATAAGCATGGCTAGCTGTCGCGCCTATGTCGGTTGTCGCTCGACGATCATCAGGGTCATGTCGTCGCTCGGCGGTACTGAACCAGAGAAGCTCAGGACATCCAAGATCAGGCGCTCCACCGCGGCCGGCAGCGGCAACGTACGCGCGCGTGCAAACGACTCGGTCAGTCGTTTCTCGCCGTACTCTTCATCCTTCTTATTGAATGTCTCCGGGAGCCCATCGGTAAAAAGCAACAGGCGATCGGTTGGTTTGATCTCAATGTGTCGAGTTTCCACCAGTGTGTCGGCCTTTACGCCCAAGACCATCGCCGACGGCTGGAGCCGTTCCACTCCCCCGTCGGCACGTAGCAAGATCGGCGGGCTGTGGCCTGCGTTCACGTAGATCATCTCCCCGGTAGTTGTGTCGAGCTCTCCGTAGAAAAGCGTCACCAATCGGTCGCCGGGAGCATTTGAACTGCACACGTGCTTGTTGAGCGCCGCGATCAGCTCGCCACCCTTGAGTCCGGCCGAACACAGGGCGCGCATGCTTCCGAGGACAGAGGCCATCAGCATCGCTGCGGGCAGCCCCTTGCCCGTCACGTCACCCACCATTACGGCGAGACGGTTCTCATCCAGCTTGAGAACATCGTACATGTCGCCGCCCACGGTCTTGGCTGGTCGCATTCGCGCTTGAATCACCGTATTGTTTTTTCGGAACATCTCACCCGGCATGAGATCGAACTGAATTTTCCGTGCTGTCTCGAGATCGCCTTGCATCTCCGAGCCCAACCTGAAAACCTCCGCTAGCGTGAGGAGGATCAGGCCCGCGAAAATGACCGAACCGTTCAGGGACCAGTCGGCACTGAGTGTGAGTCCCGCCACGGAGATTCCTCTCGTCACCCGCTGCGCATACCAGGCACCAAACCAGGTGTTCACCAACTCGCCCAGCACAAGCACTACACCGATCATTCGAATCCGCGCAGCGTTCACTGCCAAGAATGGGTTCTGGCCCTGCAGTGTTCGAAAAATTGCCCGTAGACGGTTGAGTACGAACAGAACCACGCCCAGTGAAACGATTCCGTAGCCCCACCCGGCCCAGGCAATTCCCATCCTCGAGACTCGACCTCTAATCTGTAGCGTTCCGTGTGTCTGCGTAATGGCCACGGCCTGAATTTCATCCCCAGTTGTCACTATGGCGTGACTTGCCGGATCGAGTTGCAACCGCACAGGAATCTCAGTCTGCACGGACCCAACTTGGCCGGGCGTCAGCGCCAGCCACAGCGTGATCACAAAAACCGCTGGGAAAATGACTAGTAGGAGGTAGTAGGGAACATCAATCAGGAGCTTGAGGAATGAAGCCAGCGACCACCGACCCAGGAGCCTCATATTCGGTATCCTCCGCGTCACCCGTCGCAGGCCATCAGACCTCTGCGCACCCTCGATCTTAACAGCGTGGGTGCAACGGGAAGAATCGTTCCAGGGCTTAGCAGCCTTATTCGCAGATAGTCCACTTGGACGATCATCGGGGTAATGAAGTGCGAGGTTTAGGGCACACTTGTCCTGACATCTTCCCGATCTCGCGTTATACTCGCCTCACTCGACATCCTTGTCGACATCGGCGTTCCTGCCGAGAAGGAGGTGATCCAGTGAGGTACGGTTTACGTTGACGCAGTAGAGACGGGCGCTTGTGAACTTGCCGAGCGCCTTTCTCCTTTTCTACTGCCTATCCGAATTCTCTGTGATTTAAGGAAATTATTGTGCGACCGATACCGAGCCAGTGAAGGATAAACGTCTCCCTACAAGCAGCGCATGGTGTCGTGTCCCGGACACGCCTGACAACCGCTGCTGATGCAAGGGCGTTGATGTAAAACAACTTGGATCGGGAAAGTTGGCAAGAGAATTCCTCGGACAGCACAGTAGCACCCACATGTCCGCTAACCCGCCTCGCCAGCCCTAACCGCAAGCGCCCTCGACCTCGAAATTGAAGCGGACATTCTCACTTTGCGCCGACCATCTGCAACAATTCTGCAACGAAGTACTTGGCTCCGGACGCCATTTCAGTTATATTCCATCCACTGGGTACACGCCTCGAAAGTCCCGCGTTGCGTTCCTCGTACATAGATCTGACCGATAGAATGGTGTGGCAACATGAATTTTCCTTCCAGAAGATTGAACTCACGGGTTGAATCAGGGAAGAGTGTGTGGGTGTATTGGGAAAGTCACGGCGACCGCGACCTGTCCCGCGTGAAGGACCTCAGCGTGGGTGGCATGTTCATCGAGACACGCAAGGTGAAGCGCATTGGCGCTGTCACAAACCTCCACTTTCTTGTGGAGGAAGGTCAAATTCGCGCTGACGCCGTGGTCCGGCATGTGAAGCCCCGTGGCGGCTTAGGATTGAAATTTGAAGCCGTAAGTGAAAAGGATCGCCCAAATCTGACAGCCCTGATGAGGCGACTTAAGAGTTCGGACTGACGGCAAACGAAAATACGGTTCCCGGAATAAACATAATTAGTGTGCAAGCGGCGCCTTAGCAGTAAATTGCTCACAACCGATCCCTTCTGACTGCGTCTTCTGTCCATTCCTCACTCCCGAACAGGTCACCTGTCCTCAATCTGGCACTCCGGCCAGTGGTTTTCCCCGGCGGTCACGGCAAACTGTGACTCGCCGTCCGGCCCCGAAAGAAATTCTGGTTAACCCGATGCCGAAGGAGCCAGGACCATGCTCACTCGCTCGCGAGTCTCGATTTCGAACAGGCGTGCTCTTGAAGTGATTAGATTTCGACTCAAACCGGCAGATATTCCTTGAATGTCATTAACAGCCGGGTTAGTATCCGCGATCAACTGGCGTCCTCGAGCTAGCTCGCATGCCCAGTTTGATCGAGTCTGGCGGCAAGGCCGTCAATTTCGGTGCGATAGGCAATTCCGAGTCTACAGTCGGTTGAAGACAAAACACGAACGGTCTGGCAAAAAAGGAGAAATCGTGATGCGAAGACTGGTTGTATATTTTCTGTCGATCATTGCCATGCTGCTAGGCATAAGTCCCCTTAGCCCGGCGCAGACGCAGCCCCTATTGACTCGTCATGTCCGCGAAGTCACTCGTACCGGTGAGGCCAAGTCCATCGGCAAACTTCCTCCCGATCAGATCATGAGTCTCGACGTTGTTCTGAAGTTGCGGGATCAGGCTGGCCTCGATTCTTTTCTGAAGCAACTCTACGATCCGAGCAGCCCCTCCTACCGCCATTTCCTCACAGTATCGGAATTTACCGAGCGCTTTGGACCCACTCAGGCCGAGTACGATGCCGTGATTCATTTCCTGCAAGTGAACGGCTTCGAGGTTGTGGGTGGTTCTCGCGATGGCATGGAGGTGCAGATTAGAGGCCCTGTCTCCGCCATTGAAACCGCGTTTCACCTGACGCTGGACACCTACCAGCACCCCACAGAGAGTCGCACCTTTTATGCCCCCGACCGTGAGCCCACGACTGCGCTGCCATTCTCCCTCTGGCACGTCTCCGGCCTAGACAACTACTCCATTCCTCATCCCATGTTTGTGAAAAAGAGTGTCTATGCGAAGGCTCACGGTATCGAGGCCGACGCCGTCGTCTCTCATGCCACCACAGGTTCTGGTCCTTCCGCCTCTTTCTTGGGCAGCGATATGCGTGCGGCCTACTACGGCGGAACCGCCCTCACCGGCGCCGGCCAGAATCTCGGATTGTTCGAATACCTTGGTACAGACTTGGCCGACCTCACCACTTATTTCAAGAATGTAGGTCAGACCAACAACGTCCCCATCACGCTCCTCTCTACAGACGGCACGAGCACCTCCTGCGTTTACACGAGCGCCGGTGGCGACTGCGATGACACCGAGCAGACTCTGGACATGACCCAGGCCATCGGCATGGCTCCCGGACTCGCGAGTCTCGTCATGTACATCGGTTCGACCGACACTGCCATCATCGGCGCGATGACCACGCACAACCCACTGCCCACCACCATCGGCTGTTCCTGGGGCTGGACTCCCGCCGATCCCAGCACCCTCAACCCGTATTTCCAGAAGATGGCCGCGCAAGGTCAAAACTTCTTTGCTGCTTCCGGCGATTCCTCCACCTGGTCCTCCCGTAATGAAGCTTGGCCAGCCGACAACGCTTATGTCGTCTCGGTCGGCGGTACGGACCTCGTGACTGCCAGCGCCGGCGGTCCCTGGAAGTCAGAAACCGCTTGGGTTGACAGCGGCGGCGGCATCTCACCGGACTCAATCCCCATCCCCGCGTGGCAGCAGCTTTCCGGCGTGATCAACTCTAGCAACAAGGGTTCCACTACCCTTCGCAACGGCCCGGACGTTTCCGCCAACGCCAACTTCACCTTTTATGTCTGTGCCGACCAGACCACTTGCACCGCCAACGATTATGGCGGCACCAGCTTTGCCACTCCCATGTGGGCTGGCTACGTTGCTCTCGTTAACCAGCAGTTGGCCGCGAACGGCGAGCTCCCCATTGGTTTCATCAACCCAACCATCTATGCGCAAAGCATTACCTCTAGCTATGACACGGAGTTCCACGACATAACCAGTGGCACGTCCGGCAGCTATTCCGCTGTGACCGGTTACGATCTCGTGACCGGCTGGGGCAGTCCCAACGGAACCGGCCTGATCAACGCACTGGCTCCGACAAGCACGAGTCCTTCGTTCTCCATCTCTGCCTCGCCCGCTTCCGTCAGCGTGGTGCAGGGCAGCAACGGCTCTTCCACGATTACGACTGCGGTCTCCGGCGGCTTTGACTCCGCCGTCGCCTTGTCAACCAGCGGCCAGCCCGCGGGTGTCACTGTCAGCTTCAGTCCTTCTTCGATCGCCGCTCCCGGTTCCGGCACCTCGACCATGACCATAACGGTCGCCTCCACTACCACCACCGGCACTTACCCGATCACGGTCACCGGCACGGGCGGAAGTGTTACGCAAACCACCACGGTCACTCTGACGGTCACCGCCCCGGCGGCTGGCAACTTCTCACTGGCTGCTTCACCGACCAGCCTGACTATCACTCGCTCTTCGAGCGGGAAATCAACCATCACGATTACTCCCTCGAACGGCTTTACCGGCAGCGTCACCTTGACCGCCTCAGGGCAGGGAAGCGGCGTCACCGCTTCGTTCAGTCCCGATCCGACCACCGGCACAAGCACGCTAACCTTAACGGCAAGCAGCTCTGCCACCACGGGAACCCGAACAGTTACCATTACTGGGGTATCGGGTGCCTTGACCCGCACCACGACAATCAGTCTCAGAGTTCGCCGCTAATCGTGACTGGCAACGCGTGGGGGCGATTTCCGAATCCCGCGCGAACAATGCCGCGTAGGCAAACAACCTGAAGTAGCATTTCTACGCCGCGTCGCCCGCACCCACCTCTGGCGACGCGGTGTTTTTCTCTGGAAGGCAGCACGCTCGCCGAGGCTAGCGCACTCATCTATACCCCCCAGGCCGGCGATTGAAAACTTTGTGCGATTTTTTCAAATTCACCTCAGTGTTCAATGATATGTATCGAGGTAGGCAAAATCTGTATCGGCGGACGCAAAATGAGTCGATTCGCCGCAACCCTATTTTGCCCTTGCTCTGGCCTGTTCGATTTCTGCTGCAGCTCAGTCCACGCAGAGCAATGCATCGCAAGACGCGGCTCAAGCCGGCAGGCTTCCTGAATCATCTGTCAAAGCAACAATTCCTTCCCAGGGCACTGGGTTTCTCGGAAAGTTGACTAGAAAGCAGGATACGAAGCACTGAAAGAACGGCGACGCTGTGGTCATCGAGATCACCAATGACGTTAAATCGGGATACCAGGTTCCTTGAAGAAGGACTCGCTGGTGAAGGGAAAAGCTACCCAGGTGCGGGCGTTTTCGGAGGGGAAATCGAAGGCCAGGATCGAGGTTGTCTTAGACAGCGTGGTTCCCAAGTCGGGAGAGCCAATTCCGAACCATTTCGCTGTTTTTGCCTTGTCCGCCACGATCGAGCAACGAACTGGAGATCTGTACGTCACTAAAAGAAAACAGGGATCGGCAAATGCAGCGTCTCTCTCTGGGCAGGTGGGTGTGGCGAACGCTCTTGATTTAACCCCGCAAACCACTGGCATCTTCGGCTTCGACGGTGGCGAACTCCATCCCTTGGGGCACATTACGCCGCCGACAGTCTCGATCAGTTCCAGCACCGGTAATAGTGTCCTCGAAAAGGAAACCAGGATGGTCCTAGAGTCTCTCGGTCAATAGATCAAAGGCTTGCACTGCGAGCGATTTGGGCGCATAGCGAAAAACAGGCTACACCCGCGCAGTTCCGATACGTCCTTCAGGCCTGTTGTTCTCTCCTAGCTCTTTTCTATTGACGAGGAGCGCTTCAAGCAAGACCACGGGATTGGGACTAGAGGAACGCCGTTGCGCGCGAGTCGATGCTAGTCGCCGGTAATCCGCCTCAGAGGACACGGCCGGTGCGTCCGACGATAAGTTCCGCATACTCGAGGCTCGGAAGTACTATTGGATCAGGAGAAGCCAGCCGTGAGCACCCATTCACAGAAGGTCCCCAGGCAACTCGGACTAGCCGCCGTCCAGATTTTTGCCGCCAACGATCACATGAACCAGCTCTTGATCGAACATCTTCACCCATTCGCCTGGAGAGCCAAACCGCCTGGCAATGCCCGCCCGATTGCGGCGATCTTTACGCACATGCACAATGTCCGCACCAAGTGGATCAGGCTTACAGCTCCGCACCTCAAGGTTCCACCACAGCTCAATCGCACTCGCTGCACGCCGCACCAGGCCAGTACGGGATTTGCGCAGAGCGCTACTTGCTGCGCGGAGTTACTCGCGGAAGCGCTCGACAGTAGTGGTCGCCGCGTCAAGAAGTTCCGCAGAGACGGCTGGGGTCGGCCGTGGCCAGTTGGCGTGGAAATGCTGTGCTACATGCTTTCTCACGAAGCCCACCACCGCGGGCAGGTGTGTATGCTCGCGCATCAGCTCGGATTCCCGCTGCCGATCCAGGTGACGTCCGGGCTTTGGAATTGGGAAAAACTGTGGAAAGAGTGCGGCGCGCCTCGCGGCCCCGGCTACGATTCTTGAGCAATCGCCCAAGAGCGCATATCGCCCAGGAATGGGCGGCCATGGTGGAGACGCCGCGCCCCGGCGGTTGCGGTTGTCGTAGAATGCGAGTCAACGAAAGCAGAAGGCACGAAATCAAAATTTCAGCCGAAGTCCCTCCACGAGAAGGCCGCTTGACGTCAAACCACACTTTCGCTTACGAAACTCCAGTTAGTTTCTTTTCATGGCAGCTCAAAATAAGGCGAATTGTACTCTTAGCTATCGCCCAAGAGCAGGTCTCCCGACTCGGGAACGTGCTAAACGCCGTTGCCAGGAGAGTTCGTTCCCGTACGCAGACCCGGGGTTATCTGACTCCTCGATCTCGAGTCGCGAAGTGGAAGGACGAGAATCTTGCAGCACCAGCGGTAGAAAACGTAGAGTCCTATCTTTGTGTCCGCGATCTGCATCTTCCGGCCATGGAATTCACCCCGTGATTCGCAGCATGGTTCGTCGACGGCCGGCTCACTGTACCCGGTACGTCGTTGGCGGTGATCGCAGTGTAGTCAAACGTTGCTATCCGCCACGTGACCCAAAGGCTCAGCATTGCAGCAGTTTATAACCTGAACGGCTTCTGTCGCCATTCCAGGGCCTACCGTTGACCAACGGCCAGGAGGCAGATGGGCCCAAACCAAGTCGGTTACAATCAACGCTTCCCGACACGGCACGCCCGGACTTGGGAAGTCCTCTGAAACTGCACCGCCAGAGGCCACATTGAAAAAGAATGCTACAGCCGTTGACGCACCTGCCGCGACCCACAACGCAATTGTTCGTACTGGCTTAGGCATTTTCTTAGAAGAAAAAAAGTGCCCGGCCACCGAAGTGAGTAAAATGAAAACAATGCTGAGAACTATTACTAGAGTGCTGGGTCCTCGAATTTGGTTTCCATAGAGAATGCTCATCCTCCCCACTTTGCCCCAAGCGGTATCCATGGAAAACGACGAATTCGCGAGGGCCTTGCCTGGTAATCGTTACTTATCCTACGAGGGGGCACTCTAGATGCGCAGAAAGAGTTTCCTCCGATACATCCAGTAAAGGATCAGCCAATAAACCGCGAGAATAGCGGCGCCTTCAAGTAGCGGTTGGAGCGCTACCCCGGCGATGGCAAAGGCACGAGGCCCCATATGAATGTTGAAAGTAGAAGTCAAAAATTGGGGCATAAGATGCGCGATCATATAGGCAGCAATCGAGTTCATGCCGATGACAGCCAGCGGGAACGCCCATTTTTTGTAGCCGCGCGTTTCAATGATCCACAGGAAGCCGGCGAGAAACAGGAAACAGATCCCGCCGCTGAAGAGAGTCCAGCTCGGAGTCCAGATGCGTTTCACGACAGGGCAGAGCCCTGTGGCGTGAAGCAACAAACCTGCCGCTAGTCCAGCCACGCCGGTCAGTAAGAACTTCTGGAACGGGATTTCGGGAGCAGCACGACGGATCCATCGTCCGGCAATTAATCCGAGGATCATCGTGCCAAGCGTGGGTATAAAACTGAGCGTAAGATAGCCGCCTTCGTTGGCCACGAAGGGTGCAGTGCGCGGAAAAAGATTCAAGAACCACTGATCGAAAGCGTTGCCGACATTCGCATTCTTGTTCCAATGGGCCATGAACCCCACATAGTTGTGCGACCAATCGGCGGGAACGCCTACGGCTTGCCAGTCGAACCCGGGGCCCGCCACTGGATACAGCGCCCATACAAGCCAATAAGCGAAGAGAATTGCGGCCAGAGAAATCCAAAGCCACTTTTCCTTTACGTAGCCGAGCAGGAACAGGAAGACGTAACCGAGCCCAATTTGTGTCAACGTATCTTCAAACGTGAAATAGGTTTGCGGTTTGTCCATCGACCGCAGGAATATACCCAGAACGATGAGAAGGAATGCGCGCCACATGGCATGGCCCAGTTGGTTGCGAAAGCTCTTACCCTTGGCCGCCCGACTCGCGAGGGAATACGGCAGCGCCACCCCCACCAGAAATGAAAAAGACGGCTGGATCGTGTCGTGCAGGGAGCAACCGGCCCACTGCACGTGGCTTTGGTTGTAGCTCAGAACATTCCAGAACCAATCTCCGGGAAAGGACTTTGCCACTTCCGGGAACCGCAACACTTCGGCCATCATCAATAACATCACCAGTCCGCGATACGCATCGATGGCCACATTGCGCGCAGGCACCGTGGGCGACGCCGAAGTCACTGCTGTGTTACTCAAAGGTTTGATCCGTTGCGCTGCTTCCAAAGTCCGTGCGTAAAGTCGGGAAATTTCACCGGCTCGCTTCCTTGCGCCACAGATTTTTCGCTCAGCCCGGCAACGGCGCTCCAACTCGCCGCGTCGTACACATCGATGTCCGGCTCCCGTCCTTCGCGCATGCACTGCACCAGGCGGAGTAGCATCAGGTAATCCATCCCGCCATGGCCACGGCCTTCAGCCACTTTGCCGTGTTCTTTCCAAAGCGGGTGCTCGTACTTTTCCTTGTAGGAATCCAACCCGGTGAACGCTTCCTCGCCTTTTTGACCTTCAAGATAAATCCGCTCGGGATAATCCCGAAAGAGGCCTTTCACCCCTTGGATCAGATTAATGCGATCATAAGGTTGTGGATTGCACACATCGTGCTGAACTGTGATGGTCAATCCATTCGCCGTCTTGATTAGAGAAGTGTTCATGTCTCCGCATACATATGCTTCCTTCCACTTCGGGCTGTCTTTGGGAATTGTCGCTGCCCGATATGCGTCTAAACCTCTCTGAGGGGAGCTCATCGACACAAGATAGTCGAATCGATCCCCGCGGTTGATGCCCATATAGTTCGCCACTGGCCCGAGGCCGTGCGTCGGATACAGATTCCCGTTTCGCTTGCAGTGCGGCTCGCGGCGCCACAGGCCTTCCCCTTGGTCCTCAAAGAGTTCCTTTCGCAGATCGTGGTTATACGCGCCTTCCCCGTGCACCAATTCGCCGAACAGTCCTGCTCGAATCATGTCCAGGACGAGTAGTTCGCTATATCCGTAGCAACAGTTTTCCATGATCATGCAATGACGCCGCGTCTTCTCCGACGTGTCAACGATCTGTTGGCACTCTTCTAGCGTATTTACCCCGGGAACCTCCATTCCCACGTGCTTCCCACCCTTCATTGCGGCTATTGCCATCGGCGAATGCCAGTCCCAGGGTGTGGCAATGTAAATGAAATCGAGATCGTCACGTTTGCAGAGATTTTCGTAGTCGTGTTCGCCGTTGCTGTAAATCTCCGGCCTCTTGCCGCTGCTTTTTTCTGCTATTTCTTGGGCGTGAACCGCGTGACCTTTCACGGAGTCACAAATCGCGTTCACATTGACGTGCGGGATTGCCAGAAAATTCGAAAGCATTCCGGTACCGCGTCGACCGACTCCAATGATGCCGATGCGTACCGTATCTGTTGCAGCAAATCTCATCCCAATCACCGACTCGTTTGCCGGCGCACTCGATTGCCCAACTCCGAATAAAGGCTGCTCACCCATCGCTAGCCCCGCGCCGATCAATCCGACTCCCGTCTTCAGAAGCTGCCTCCGTGATACCTGCCGCTCTTCGTTCTTTTGTTCTTCGGTTGTCATTTGATTGTCCTATCGCGGATCAACAGCGCTTGCGACGCCTGCTGATTTGCAGAATTCGACAGCTTTGCAGGTCTTCCGAACGGAAGGCGTAGAGCCGACCGTGCAAGGAATGGAATCGGTCGCAGGATCTGTGCCCATATGCGTTTCCTTTGTATGGCATCTTACACGACAGAAGGGAATCGCACCGTATCCAGTTATCGTCGAACGGCTGTGCTCGATCCAAAAGCATAAGAACAGTCGCTGGTCTACTCCTGCTCACCGACCTTACCCAGAAAGTTCTTCCCGTTACGGGCATTTCTGGTGACTTTACATAGCCGGCACGGACTCACCCACGTCGCCAAGCTCACCAACCCTAACGGTCTGGCCACGGCAAGGAGCCCGGCTATTTCTCCAGGTATTTCGACGAAATCCGTAATGTCGTTGACACGGACGAAACCCAAGGAATACATTGGCCCTCATGAAAACGTGCCCCGCCTGCCAACAGGGCCTTAATCTGAACGTGCGTGCTTGTCCCTATTGCGGACACAGATTTATCGCCGCTACAGCCTGGGTCCTCCTCATGGCCATCGTGTTTGTAATCATCGCGGGTGTCCTGCTGTTCGAGACCAGTGGCAAATAAATAGCCGAGATCGGCTCGATGGGCTCGTCCGTAAGTTGCTCCTGATCCGCAACAAGTGATGTTTAGTCCGGTTTCCCGACTGGTTCGCGGAGGTGTGCAAGGGCGCGAAACTCGCAAATGCGTTACGCTGGAACTCCCTCGACGATGGAATCGGAGGCAGCCGTGGGGACGATGCGACGTAACCGCCAGCCCGCCGCGACGAACAAGTCACGAAACTGTTTTTCGGTGCGCTCGCACCCGCTGGGGAATATCAGCATCTGGAGATCGAGGAACTTACCCGGGGAGAAATCATTGCCGGGCTGAATGACACTGTCCACCACGAGAAGTCTGCCGTCCGCATTCACGCCTTTTCGGCAGGCTTTGAGGAGCTGGACGCATAGATCGTCGGGCCAATCGTGAATGATGTGTTTCATGATGTAAGCATCGGCCCCAGCAGGAACCGAGGAAAACATATCCCCGGACGCGAGGGTGCAGCGTTCCATCACTGGTTTGAGCGGTCCGTTCGCGGCTCCCTCGAGGACGTGGGGCGCGTCATAAAGCGTGCCTCGCAAGTGCGGATTCCGCTCCAGGATGGTCGCCAGGAGAAATCCGTGACCGCCGGCCACGTCCACGATGGTGTGAATGTCCTCAAAATTGTAGGCCTCGGCCACGGCTGGGCCATCCATCATGGACAGCTCTGTCATTGCGTCATTGAAATTCTGTCCTTCCGCTGGATGCCGCTTCAAGTACTCGACGATATGCGTGCCGTAAATCTTATCCACCGCCTGTTTTCCGGTGCGGACGCAGTATTCCAAGTGAGACCACCCACGCCCGTGCCACTCTCGGCCGCCCATGATCGCAAAGGATCGCAGACTGGGAGTAGCGTTGCTGCGTAGAACCGTCGACATCGGCGTTTGCGAAAACTTCCCGTCGGATCCTTCCGCGAGTACTCCAACGCTGGCGGTGGCGCGCATGAGACGGTAGAGCGCTTGTGGGTCAGCTCCAATCTCCCTTGCTAGCTCCTCCCCCATCCAAACCTATGACATTCCCGGCATTGTCTTTGACCCACCCTTCCGCGAGAACGCTCGGAATCCAATGAACCATCTACCTCTGTGTTTTCCTCGGAGCCTCTGGAAATGATCAGGTTGGCAGGGGAAGGTTCTCCGCCTCGCGGGTATGGGAACATGGACTTCGGGTCATCCTTAAATTAAGGGGACTGAATTCCATTTTTTAGCGAGACGAAGAGAACTGAAAAGCTGACTTGGCCAGAAGAAGCAACCTATTCGCATGCAGGGATCACCCAATCCATCTCTTTTGCCTTCTGAAGCCTCACTCGAGTGGGAGCGCCTGCAGGCACGACAGCGAGACCTGGAGCGGGAAGGTTTGCGCTTTCAATGCCGAGCTGCTTTCCCGAATCAAAAAAACTAACATTCACCCTGCAAGTTCGTGATAGCTTTTTGGCGCTCGAGAGGTAAACCTCCGACTACGTCGTTAATCACTGTCAAGCTTTCCCCGGGTTTACCAGCAACACCAATCAGTACGCTGCGAAGATAAAGATTTGCATGGGGGGGACGGATTCCAAATCTGAAACCTGCCTAATTACGTGTGGGGCACAACAGTCTAAATGCCCCTAGGCGAGAATATCCACCGCTCCTTTCGCAGTTCTGCTTTCCTCGCCTGTTTCTGTCGCATACCTTTGGATTCAGTGCAAGATTGTATCCGGGCAACTCCAGCAGCTTTTCCTGCGCATGAATTGTCTAGAATGCAGGGTAAATGTGGCCATGCCGATTCCACTGACCGCCGAGATTGATGCCGCAACAATATCGGGGGTGGACACCGCAGGCTTGGTGGGGAGTTTGTTTTCTTGAGGAGGTGCCGTTGGGAGAGGTCGCAATGGCAATAGGAATTCCTGGCCCGTCACCCTTTCAGAACTCGTACTTCCAGAGCGGCTTCCCAACGTGGCGGTTCCTCTGCCGGCAGTTCACAGCAACAAGCCACGCTCGCGAACCGGCCGCCGAATTGCCTCTCGCCAAACACCTGGAACGATGCCCGCGCATCAAAAGGCGCACCCGGCCTCAACTCTGCAAGGATGTCCTGGTCCGCCTTAACCCACTCCACCAGGAGCCCACTTCCGTTCTGCGTTTTGGTCATCTCTGCCAACCTTGTCCTTGGCAGAAGCCTACGGTCTTCCTCCCTCAGATACCACTGGCCTTTAGTCCAAATCCAGGCCATGTCCGAAACCCGGCCATCCTCTGGCCCAAACCTCGAGGTCGTTTTTCTGGTCCACTTCCGTGTGGTCCGGGTTCTATCCCAGTTTAGCGATAGTGTTCAAGGTAATAGCGCCCCGCAAAGGCGAGAACCAAAATTGCAGAGGGAAGTGCGAATGGTCGCACGCTTCGCGAGGGCTGTTTCCAGTCCGACGTTCCGAAGAAAAGCACAATCACCAGAATCCACGCCACGATCGACAGCTAAAAGATATGTGCAGCCGTTCCCTCATCTGCTTGCAGCGGTCCAGTATACCCGCTGAGCACCGCAACCAACGCGATCAGGGAAAGAACAATTAGGATTCTGCCGCTAATACGGTTGACTTGTTGCCCCTCCATAGGCTCGCTTCCTTTCCGGCTTCTTCCTACTTCTTGCACCCGCACGGTGTGATGCGCCGAACGCTAGGATATACCGCAGCTTCTTAATGGCAAGTACTCTATAGTGCAAAGTTGACGAGCGTTTCTCCTCATGCTTCCACTTCTGATTCATTTCCCACCCGACACCACGGCCAGAAGCTCGGTTCATTGCAATCGATACTTCACGTCCTGTACCAATAAACCCCATTGCACCAAATTGGTGTTCGGTATAGCTGACGGAGGAACTAGGAAGTGGGCCGCACTTTCTGTCTTGTTGCTATTCGCAGCGTTCCTCCCAGCGGCACCGCCCCTGGATGAATATCCCTTCTCCGGCCATCTTCCACGTCCTATCCCGCTAGAGGCGTGGGCCATCAGCAAGGGCTGATTGTCGTCAACGATGGCAAGACGTATTCGCCCGCCGGGACTACCGAGGTCGCGTTATTGGCACTTGGAGACTATAAAGCCAAGCTGATCGAAGAGGAGCACAACACCAACAGCGAGTCTCATCGACAGCACCAATTGTACTTTCACGACACTAGCACCATGAAGCTCAGCGTCGTTTGCCAAGGCGCGTGAGATTATGCGCACGCCTTTTTCTTGCGAAGTTATTGCACCGCCGGCAATTGTTTTCCGCCCGCTTGGTAAGTCCAGGTGCGACCGCTGAGCCGGTCGAACACCTCGACGGTAGCTTGGCAGAGCGAGTTGCTGGGTGCCGCGCCAGCGACTAGTGGCGCAAGCGTTATGGTCGGCAGCACTTCGATGCGCTGGCCGACTTTCACTCCTACGGTGTCCGCATTTAAATCCACAGCCGTTCCGGTCCCCGGAGCTACGTTCACCTGTTGGCTCTGCCCCAAGGGGTTGCCAGCTCTGTCGGCGAAGCTGACCGTGGCGTTGCACGAATTGGGCGGGTAGGCGTCGACCACCAGCCGTAAGATTTGGCCGCTAGCCAATCCTTGGTAGTCGAATGCAGGTTGCGCGGAGGATACCGTATTCCCCGGCACCAGCACCGCGCCGAATCCGGTCACCGTGTCAAACACTTCCGTGACCTCCGGCAAGGCAACCGCCGGCGGTCCACCGGCAGCCGCGCCAGGAGCGCTATTGGCATTGACAATTGTCACCACCGGTCGCACTTCCACTCTTTGCCCAACCTCTTGCACCAGCGTGGCCGCGTTCAAGTCCAGCACTGCGCTTTCACCGGCCGCCAGAGTTTGCGTTGAGCTCGGCCCAATGCTGTTTCCGTTGATATCTACGAATCCCAGATTCAATTCCACAGGAACTCCCGGTGGAACGGTTATCGGTCCAGCCACCACTCGTATGATCTGCCCCAAGGAAACCCCCACATAGCTAGGAGGTCCGACATACCAAGCCGGCGTCGCTGTGAACGAGCCGAGTCCGGCAATCCCTGTCTGTGTTGTCGTCACCACATTGCTGTTATACACCTCGATGATTTCGCTCGATGGAGGAGTGACGTATCCTGGCGTACCGACGAACACGAAAGACGCGGAGGTGTCCGTGGGCGGCCCGCCCAAGGGTGGGGTCGTGCCATCCCAATAAACCCCTGGAGCTCCGATACTGTCACAATTTGTCATGAGCTCAAACGTCGCTTGCGGTCCCGTGGCGCCGGAGAGGCACGGCGGTCCACCCGAAGCGATATACGGATTGTTGGCCGCAGTGGCAAGATCAAAGGTCAGCCCTGCCCAAACCACTTTGAAGCTCAAAAATCGATTCGTCGTGAAGTCGTAAACGAACGACCCCGCTGTCGGCGATGGCCCGTTCAAGGGGTTTGCATTCATGAAGTTGATTTTATAAGTCACAAGCTGCGCATGAACGCTGGTCGCGCCAACCGCCAGTACTAGCGTTAAGACGAGAAGAACACAGGAAAATATTCGCATGTCTTGATCTCCTTCTCGGAGCGCTCAGGGAAAAAGCGCTCCGTCGTTCATTCCTGCAGTCGCTGTGTGGCCTGGTCATAGCGGCCGCTGACGCATTCAACGCATTTACGCGAATCTGCAGCGTAAGACAATGCACGGGCAGTGAACTGTCAGTGATCTTTAGGTGAATCGCGAATCGCATCCCAGTGAGATTACGAGCGCTATCCGTCGCTTGGTCTGCAAGCCGAATCGAAATGTTGACAATTCTTGCGCCAAGCCGATGGTTAGGGTTTCGCCGGCTGACAGCGTGGAGGTGACCAGCGGCACTTCGCTGTACCTCCTTCTCATGTAAAATGTACTCATTTGCCTCCGCTCAACGCTGTCCGCACAGAGTTGCCGATCGCTGAGGCATTGCTTGGTGGCGAGAATCATGTTTCTCCGCATGCACTCCAATTCGAGGATCAAACACATGTCCCACCGTCTTCTCGCCTGCGTCTTGGGCGAATATCTCTTGTTAGCGGCCGTCGCGTTTCCTGCGTACGCCCAGGACCTGAAGTACCAACCCGACGCGAACGCGGCGGCCCATGAGACTTTGTTGCTTAAGGACTATGACCCAAAGTCCATGTTGCACGCCGCGGTTCATGATACTCCCCGCGCCAGGTTTTCCGTCATCGACGTACACAATCACGTGAATGATCCTTACAGAGATCATTCCGTGGATATTCCTGCTGCCGAAGTTGTGCGCCGCATGGACGCTGCCAACGTTCAAAAGATTGTCATCTTGACCGGGATGTGGGGAGAAAAGCTGCAGGGTCTCATCGACAATATGGTGAAGCCCTATCCAGACCGTTTCATCGTTTTTGCGCAATTGGATTGGAGCAAAATCGACGATCCCAATTTCAGTGTGGAAATGGTCTCTCAACTTGATGATGCGGTCCGGCGTGGTGCACGCGGCTTGAAGGTGCTCAAGGATTTGGGGCTGGGAGTTAAGGATAAGACCGGCCAGTATATCCCCGTCGACGATCCCCGGCTGGATCCCATCTGGGAGGAATGTGGCAAATTGGGTATTCCCGTGGCCATTCACACCTCCGATCCCGAAGCATTTTTCACGCCCTTGGACCGCCACAATGAACGCTACGAAGAACTAAACGTAAACCCGACATGGGATTTCTCCGCGCCACAATTTCCGGGCAAACAAAAGCTTCTGGCCGAAAGGAATCACGCCATCGAGAGACATCCAGCCACGACCTTCATTGCCCTGCATGTGGCCAATTGGCCTGAAAATCTGGATGCCGTATCCGCGTGGCTCGACAAGTACCCCAACATGGTTGTCGAATTTGGCGCCCGGGAAGCTGAACTTGGTCGCCAACCACGCCGCGCCAGGAAGTTCTTCCTGGACTATCAGGACCGCATATTATTCGGCACCGATAGCGAGCCTCAGGAAGGCATGTACGCGAACTACTTTCGTTGGCTCGAAACCGGCGATGAATATTTCCCTTATGCGGGTTACCCCGGCCAGGGACGTTGGATGATCTATGGTATGGAACTGCCCGATCCTGTGCTCGAAAAGGTGTATCAGAAGAATGCCGAAAAAATATTCGCGCAATTCAAAGGATTACGCTAAGAAGAAAAAGCATCGCAAAGGTGTGCGGCCATAGACACCGGCCAGTTCTATCATGCAATCCGCCTTGGTCTCCTCGTTCTCTCAGTCGTGGACTTCCTCCTTGGCTGGGAGCAGCCAAGGGACGGCTTAGCTCCGCTAACCCAACGTACCGGAATTAGCGGATTTCTCGCGGAGCAAGGGGAATGGCGGGCACACCCGTGAAGCTACCGACCTTTACGGCTCTCGCAGGCTTAGTTCGCCTTGCCAGCAAACCCAGTCGCTGTTCGTGATTCATGGGCTCCCACGGGATAAGTTTATCGGCAAGCACTTCCATTCTGCGCAGGAGAGTCAGCTCGATGAAAAGCTCCATAAAATCCAAATCCCGAAAGACCAGGGAGCCCGACTCTCTCATTCTGTCGCGGATCCGCTCCAGATGGCGGGGCATCTCAGTCCAGTGCAGCCCGGATCGGTGATGATGACAGAGGTGGTATCCTTCGTTCATAAAGTTCACTTCATCAATGACGGTCACCGTATTTACAAAATAATCTTCGGGATGTTCCGAGTCACAGAATGCGTGCTGCACCCAAGAGGTGATTGCCATGATGAGGTTCATGGTGAGCAGAGGAACTAACACGTAGGCAATCCCAATTCTCCAATTGTAAAGAAAGACCGCTGCGAAAAAGATGCTGTACCGTGCCATTCCCCAAAACATTCGCCTTTGGTTCATTACGTCGCCTCTGGCCTTAAAGTAAGCGTAAGGAACAAGCCCCAGCGTGGTCCAGATGTTGTCCGCAAGATACCAAAGAAAATGCAGGCGGCTCGTTCGATCGTAGCCACTGGTGGCGACAGTATCGTCGGGTCCGCCATTCTCTCGGTGGTGGAGGCGGACATGAACCGTCCGGCCGAGTTCGGGGAGGTCTCCATACAAATACCCGAGGAAAAATTCAGCGTAACGGCCAAAGACTTTGTCGTATTTCTCTGAGAAGTACCCCTGGGGCCTGTGCGCCTCCATATGTTTGGTGCTAAACATCCTCACGGACCGCTGAAACTTCGGGCCGCACAAGGAAAGATAGAAAGCGATCACCAGCAGGAGCCGGGGATTCCCCAAAATAATTTGCATCACGAAAATTGGCACGGCGGTCAGGGTGAGCGATACCATGAGTCGTAACGCGGGGGTGTCACGGGGGTCCCGCAGTACTTGTCGCCCAAGCCGGTCGAGCATCCGGTCATAGGCCCGGGACAAAACTTGATACGCGTCGCGTAAGGGAGAAATCTTCGCGAGAAGCTGCGCCAAACCGTAGAATCCGAAGGAAAGCAGGCCTTCGAGCAATGCAGCTGCAATGCTTGCCAACGCGATGGGCACTGACAAGCACCGAACCAGTAGTTTGGGTATGGCGCGAGGCTGCATCGCGCGCCAATTCCTGTTTGAGCGAGCTCCTTCTGGCCCGTCGTTCAAATCCGCTAGCGCTGATTTTCCTACGAGTTGCATGTCGATCGCTGCACTAATTGACAAGCTTCGCCCGGGGTAGCACTGAAGGAATCCTACACTCAAGGGGTCTAAACTTCCAGCGTCCAATGGTTGTGTCCATTGAACGCGGGGATGGTTTGAAGTTTTCGTGCACCGAATGTCACCCGGGGGCGCTGCTTCAGCTTGCCCGCTGCCGGTACTGGACAACGCCCATGGTCGAGGTAGAATAGCCCTCTGCCTATGGACCCATATCCGGAAGCCCTCGGGCAACCCTCAGTGGCCAGCCCTCGCACCAACGAGAAGCAGAAAATTATTGAACACTATGACATCGTTAGTCCTTACTACCACTCCCTGTGGGGCGATCATATACACCACGGCTACTGGGTCCGTGGCGATGAATCGAAAGAAACCGCGCAGATCCAACTCATCGAGCACCTCGCGCAGCTCGCAAACATCAAAACTGGCTTGCGCATTCTGGACATCGGCTGCGGCTTTGGTGGTAGCAGTCTCTACTTGGCGAAGAAGTACGGCGCAAGCACCACGGGAATCACCATCTCGCCCGTGCAAGTGCAAATGGCCCAGGAAGCGGCCGCCAAGACCGATCTGGACGCCAGATTTTTGCTGATGGACGCGGAAGACATGCAGTTCCCGCAGCCGTTTGACCTGCTTTGGTCAGTGGAATCTATTTCTCACTATCATGATCCGCGGAAATTCTTCGCTTCGGCGGCACAGTTTCTAAAGCCCGGTGGCTGTTTCGCCCTCACGGACTGGTTCCAGAAGGAAAAACTCTCTCTCGCGGACAAGAAGAAATTCATCGAACCAATCGAGAAGGGCATGATGGTTGAACTTCGCGGAATGAATGAGTACAGCGACTTCCTGGTTGCCAGTGGGCTGCAGGTAGTGTATCGCCAGGACCTCACCCTCAATTGTGCGAAGAGCTGGGACATCGGTCTGGACATTATCAAGGACAGAAGGTTCTGGTCCCTGGCCGCAAAACATGGTGCCGAATTTGTCGCGAACCTGAAAGCATTCCATGCCATGCGTGCTGGCTTCGCGTCCGGCAATTTCGTCTATGGTCTCTTCGTTGCAAGGATGCCGGAAAACGTTACCGGTCAGGCCTAGTCTCTCTCGAGTCGGATGAACACATTACAAAAGGGCGCTCCACGTCATAGGTGGAGTTGCCAGAGATCAAACCTGCTCCAAACGGGCGTCTTTTTATGCTATGTGGGTAGCTTCGACAGGCACGTTAACCCCACTTCCAGTACTCCGCCCGCCTCGTGGTATAAATGATGGATCATTTTTGGTAACTGGCGTGACCACCAGGGGAGGGTCCACGTGCCGCAAGCATCGACCAGCGTAGCTCCGAACCTAGAGAGATTTATCCGCAAGCCCTCCGTCGGCTTTAGACTCCATGTTTAGCCCGCCACCGCACCCCCAGTTCTACGGCATTCGCCGCAACCGCAATCTCCAACCAACAGGACCATCTGCGGTGCTTTCGGGCACCCTGATTGCCGTCTGCGCTGCCACGGTTTTCGTCTGCTCCGTCAAGAGCGCGCAGCAAACGACGAATCCTCCGACGCCCGTTGTGGTTCAGCCGGGTGCTCCGGGTAAACCGACCAAAACGTTATCTCCCGCTACGAAAGGTACGCTGCCTCCGCGCTCGCAAGCGGATGTGGAGTTTATGCAGGGTATGATCATGCATCATTCCCAGGCCGTGGAGATGACAGCGCTGATTCCGTCGCACTCGGACAATAAGGATTTGCGCGCATTAGGGGCGAAAATCAGTAGCTCTCAGTCCGATGAGATCAAGTTTATGCAGCGTTGGCTTGCAGCTCGCGGCGAACCACTTTCCATGTCCATGCCTGGTATGCCCGATATGGACAAGTCCGGCCATCCGATGGCCCTCATGCCCGGCATGCTGTCGCCGGAGCAGATGGACGCACTCCGCAAGGCCACTGGCCCCGAATTCGACCGCCTGTTTTTAACCGGGATGATTCAACACCACAATGGCGCATTAATCATGGTGAAGGATTTGTTTGACACGGCCGGCGCGGGGCAGGACGCCTCGTTGTTCGACTTTGCGACCGATGCGGACAATACGCAACGCGCGGAGATTAAGATTATGCAGGCCATGTTAGAGAATAAACCGTTAGAGGAGAAACGATGAACCGAGTGCCCAGTGTTGCTTTTCGTTTGGCGATGGCTGCAATGGTTTTTTTTCTCGGTGTGAGTCACTTGCAGGCGCAGACGCCCGCGCAGACGCTTGCATCACCGCCTGGTGCTCCGGAATCCGCGATGGCTCCTAACCAGCCGCCCGCCGCAGAAGAGAATCCCTTTGCTCCGAAACCCGCGCCACCCCTCCCGCCGGGTATGACGGGATCGGACCCGAGCGATCGGCGCGCCAAGCTGACGCCAGGCCTGTACGACGCGGGTGAAGCAGCGATGGGCATCAAGCACCTCCTGCTCCTCAAGAAGCCCGACGCGTTTCAACTCGGTGCTGCGGAACCCGGTGATCCGAAAGTGCAGAAGACTCTCGGTCAGTTGGGTGTGGGCAATATCGCCAAGATGCCTAAGGAGTTGCAATTGGTGATCGCGCAGCTCGCCTTCGCCAATTCTGATTTTGCCTTCCAGGGCAAGCATCTCTTCCAGGGAAATTTTTATGGCGTGAATATCTTTGACATCTCGAATCCCGCAAACACTACATTGCTCACTTCGCTGATCTGCCCCGGCGGCCAGGGCGATGTCTCGGTGTACAAAAACCTGCTGTTCATGTCGGTAGAAATGCCCAATGGAAGGCTCGATTGCGGCACGCAGGGTTTCCCGCCGAATCCTCTGCCGACCCCGGGAAAGGAAAAGGGGCCGCGCTTGCCTGCCGCCCAAAAAGACCGTTTTCGCGGCGTCAGGGTTTTCGACATTTCAGACATCAAGAGCCCCAGGCAAGTCGCAGCCGTGCAGACCTGTCGAGGCTCGCACACGCACACTCTGGTTCTGGATCCTAACGACAAGGACAACGTTTATATCTATGTCTCGGGCACATCGTTCGTCCGTCAAGCCGAAGAATTGGCGGGCTGCTCCGGTGAGAAGCCGGAGAAAGACCCTAACACCGCATTGTTTCGTATCGATGTAATCAAGGTTCCCGTGGCTGCGCCGCAGGACGCCAAAATCGTCTCCAGCCCCCGCGTATTTATGGATGCGCGGACGGGCGCGGTGAACGGTCTCAGCAATGGCGGCAGCCATGACAAAGGGGAAGAGAAGCCGGAAGATACGGACCAGTGTCACGACATCACGGTGTACTCGGCCATTGGCCTGGCTGCAGGCGCATGTTCCGGAAATGGAATTCTTCTCGACGTCAAGGACCCCGTTCATCCGAAACGTGTGGATGCAGTCAACGATGCGAACTACTCCTACTGGCATTCCGCTTCCTTCTCGAATGATGGAACCAAAGTGGTATTCACGGACGAGTGGGGTGGCGGACTCGGCGCGCGCTGCCGGCCAAATGACCCCAACAAGTGGGGCGCGGACGCGATCTTCGAATTGAAGGACGACAAGCTGAGCATGGCCGGCTATTACAAGTTGCCGGCGGCTCAGGCCGATACCGAAAACTGCGTGGCTCACAACGGTTCGCTGATTCCCGTTCCCGGCCGCGATATTGAAGTGCAAGCCTGGTATCAGGGCGGCATCTCCGTTATGGACTTCACCGACGCTGCGCATCCATTTGAAATTGCTTATTTCGATCGCGGGCCGATTGATGCGAAGACGCTGGTGCTCGGCGGTGACTGGTCCGCCTATTGGTACAATGGCACCATCTACGGTTCGGAGATTGCCCGCGGCCTGGACGTCTTCGAGCTCACGCCAACCAAATTCCTCACTCAGAACGAAATCGACGCTGCCAGAACTGTTCAAGTCCCTGAACTCAATGTGCAGAATCAGCAAAGGATCGTGTGGCCGTCAACGTTGGTCGTGGCGAAAGCTTATGTTGACCAGCTGTCGCGCTCCCAGGCCCTGCCCCCCAAACAAATCGCTGACTTGCAGGTGGCCATCGAGAGTGCCGAGAAATCGCACATGAACAAGGGCAAGCTCTCGAAGTTAAGCAAGATGGCTCCGTCCTTGGAAAAGAGCGCCGCCACCGCAAGCAGCCCGGCGGATTCGACACGCTTGCATGCCCTGGCGGATATCCTCAAGCATCCGTCAGCCTAACCAAGGCGCGAGCCTGACGCTTTTCCGTTCCTCCTGGGGCAACACTCGCGCTTCCAGTTTCACGCGCTCCACGTCTGTTCCGCCAACCTGACTATCGTTTCTTCTTCTTTACCGTCCGGTCATATTCATGCGCAACCGCAACGCCGGCCTTGATCTTGCTCTCTGGGGCGGCTCCGTGTACGACGTGCTTGAGTAAATCCACCGTAAAATTATCGATCGTCGAGACCTGTCCACTTGTTTCATCCACCCCCAGCGATTCCAGCAGGATCGACGACGCACTCACCGTAAGGCGCAAAAAACCAAACGTCGTATTGTTGTACACATCCAGTGTCAATGCATTTCCTTTTCCATCAGTCCCGGGCACCCCTGGCTGGGGATCGGCCTCATTTTTCCCTAACCGCGTGGGGCTCAGCTTCAAGTAGCCGCCGTTCCCGGACACCACATAGGGGATCTGAAAATTCTTCACATCCGTCAGTTCCGAGTACGCCACGGGTAGTGTCCGCGTATACCTCTCATACAAGTGCGCGTGACCCGAAAGGACCATGTCCGGCCAGATCTTCGCCTGTTGACAAGCCAGGTCGATCTGCCCGAGCATCGCCGGACTGGGAAAATGATCTTTGCTCAACGTAAATGGCGGGTGATGGACGGCGATAATCAACGCAAACGGCAATCCAAACGGAACGTCTTTCTTCTGCGCCCGCTGGGCCGCCGCCAACTGTAGTTCCATTTGTAAATATTCCAGCTGGTCCGTGCCGATCGTCGCATCGCTGATCACCCCAGTCGTCTCGCTTGTATTTGAATACAGGCCGATGATCTTCACAAACGGGGCATCCAACGTGAAATAAACACCTGGCTGCGTCATCGTTGTTCGCGAAAACCCTCTTGCCGCCGGATCCTTCGTCGGCGCCGATGAGCAAAAATTGTTGTAGAACGCCTCCAGTGAATACTTCGCCTCTTCGTTCGGAAACATCTCTCCGTCGTGATTGCCAGGAATCGCGAGTATCGGCCCGTCGTAATCGCGATACGCGTCGTAAAACTGGTCATAGTAAAACCGTTCCTGTCCGAAGTAATACACCACATCACCCAAGTGATAGCAGAACGCTGGCCGCCCCTTCGCGTACTCCATCCCATCCACGTCCTTCGTCATCGCATCCGCCACTGCAAACTGGTGCGTGGGCATTTTGATTCCACCCGTATCTCCAATCGAGTGGAATACAATCTTCTTCGCTTGCTGAATCTGCAGGCACGCGTCTGCCCCCAACACATCCGCCAGAGACATCTCCTCCGGCGTCTTCCACGGCTTCGGAATCACTTCCGTGACCGGCGTTGCCTGCACCGCCGAGTCGTCCGCGTACGCGTCGCCCGGGTCCTTTGTATTCAGGTTGTCCGGTGAAGGTTGCGGATTGGCAAAGGCAAAGCCGGGTGCGGGCATAATTCTTCTCCCATGTCGTTCGGAACTAACGCGCTCGTTCGAGCGGGTAGCCTATCATACGAGTGTTACGCCCGTTCGACACACGCCCAAAACCATGAAGGAGACTTCTCTTGAAACTCTCGTTGCCCGCCTGGTTTCTTTCTTGGCAATGGGATTCCCCCGTTGCGATACCCCTCTAACACAACAACGTGCCTCCAATACTCTGCGCGGCATCCTATTTCGCATCCACTTTCAGCCCTAGAGCTACATAGGTTTCGCCAAAAATGAATACTTCCCTCGTCTGCTCTGCGGGAGGTCAACCCATGCTTCGTCAAATTGTCTGGAGAGTTTGCTGGGGTCGGCGATTCGGTTTAATGAGGATTGGCCTGTGCCTGCCCCAGTCCACTTACTTTTCGGTGGTGTACTTCGGAAGCCGCGCAGTGCTCTTTTTCGCCGTCCCCGCGCTCTTGGTCTCCAATCGAAGCCGCTCGTTGCAAGCCGCCACCTCATCGTCAATCGCCTTGATTTTTATCGACAATCCAATCTCCATGGGATTCTTCGCTAGCCGGTTAAACAACACATTCCTCTGGGCGATCAATTCGTCCCGGTTTTTTCTATCATCTCTTGCTGGCACGGGCACCCGATCATCTCTCTGCGGAATAATTTACCTTCGTGCTCTAATCTGCGTGAGTCCCACCGTGGACAGCGGCAGCGTTAACCTTTCCAGACGTTCTCGCCAGCAGGGCAGGGAAGTGCCTGCGTGGGATTCCTACTTTCCAGCGGATTCTTGCAGACCGGACAGATTTCTTGCGAAAGCGTCACGCTGCGCTTTTTCTAGCAAACTAGCGCGCAAACGTAGTAAGTGTATTCAGCCAACCTCAACCTGTCTGTCCCCTTTTGCACACAGCCGCCGCATCCTTCTTTAGAGGGGCTCGACCATCACGCCGGAAGAGTACGGAATCCCCCTCATTATTCTGGGACTAAACGCTACCTGGCGATAGCACTTGCCCTCACTTCACAACTTTCGTTTGCTGAATCGGGCAAAGAATAACGGTGACCGCGTAGGATCGCTTTTGACCATTCTTTGACGCGCTTTTGGGGCCGACCTTTTTGGCCCCCCGTGCCGCGAGTGAATTGATCGAGCGGGCCAACTGATGTCGGACCGCCTTCAACGCCATCTCCCGCGAGCCTCTCACGATTAACCGCGCAGCCAAAAGATCTTTCTTCAAACCCGCCGGCCTCGTGTGTTCTGCCATCACGTAACTGGCCACATCCAAGCGCGCGGACTCCAATAGCGTGTTCAGCATCGCTTCCACTCCCACGAGTTTCCGACTGGCCCCTCGTCCCGTGGAAAAAACCGATGGCGCCGCTCGAAACAAGGCAGCCGTTGCCTGGTAGTACCTTTCCATCGTTCCGCGCTTTTGACGCGTGCCCGTCAGCCGGATGACTTTCGCTCGCTCCAGCGCCTGCATGTGGTGGTACAGCTTAGTGTGTTTTTCCCCCAGCAGATCCGCAACTTGTTTGGTCGTGCGTGGCTCGCGGATCAGAACACCAAGGATGCGCAACCGCAATGGATGTGCCAGCGCCCGCACCTGCTGAAAGTTTACCAGCGTCTGGGTTCCGTGCGGAGGCACCGCGCTCTTTTTCTCGGTTTTTTCTCTCATCTGCCTAGCAAACTCCTTCACGGTCCCCGCAATCGCAAACACTGCCGATAAAAGTCTAACAGAGATCTTTTAGCAAACAATACTTGACTAATCGAGAAAATATAACTATTGTCATCGAATCGAACTTCTTCGTCCACGCGTCGAAGTGGCTCTCGCGAGGTTTTCATGACCGGCTCCCATGTCCTCCTCGATCACATCCTTCTTATCTCCATGACGCTGCTCTGGCCTATCGCTGAGTGGCGCTGGTACTACCCTCGTTCCGTTCGGAATATTGCTGCGGGCCTTCGCGGGGCCCGCGCCCGCCTCTACCGCAACTGCATCGTTCCACAATGGGTCTTCTCCGCTTGCGTCATTGCTCTGTGGGCGCGGCTTGCGCGCCCTTGGTCTTGGCTTTTTCTGGGCCCCGGCATACCTCTCCGGCTTGCCGTCGGATTCTTCCCGGTGGCGCTATTTCTCACATTCTTAGGACTGCAGCGCCGCGCCCTCCTCGCCCGTCCGGAACGCCTGAACCTTGTTCGCCGCAAGCTCAGTATCGTCGATCCTCTCATTCCCCGCACAGCCCTGGAGTACCGCCTTATGATTCTCCTCTCGATCACCGCCGGCGTCTGCGAGGAACTTCTCTATCGCGGCTTCGTCCTCTGGTATTTCGTTAGTTTCTGGCCTAGCTCCCGTCTTGGACTTATTGTCGCCGTTGTGTTCAGTTCGATTCTCTTTGGTTTCGGCCACGTCTATCTTGGCGCCAATCAGATAAAAGTCAGCGCTATCGCCGGCCTTGTGGCAGCTCTCATCGTTCTCGCTGCAGGATCGCTCTGGCCCGCGATAATCCTGCACGCCGTGACGGACTGGAATTCCTTTGACCTCGGCTATCGCACAGTTCTATTGAATAGCGACGAAGGACCATCTTTACTCGTACCCGCCTGAGTCGCCTGTCAGTCGCAAACTCCTAACGAACCTCCTAGTCCCTTCTCATCTGGCGTAAACGCAAACCGGCTGCTGTGATAGAAAGAAGCACCAGGTCAGTTCGGTTCGCCTTGCGGGGCCACCGCCAGCCTTCCGCGCGACACCATTCGAAGGAGCTTCCCATGTCGCGACTTGGATCTGCCTTCGTATGCGCCGTTCTCACCTTCGCGCTTTCTTCCACCTCACCTGCTCAAGTCATGCTCCAAGGTCGTTCTCAATACGGGGGTTTGCTCCGCAACGTTAATTGCGGGAAATGTATCGACGTCTTCGGCAGCAGCACCAGCAAGAGCGCCAACGTCCAGCAATACTCCTGCAATGGTGACGCAAATCAGCGTTGGGAATTCATCGAGCTTGGCAACGGACAGTTTGCCATTCGCAATGCGAATAGCGGTCTCGTTCTCGACGTGTTCGGAGACAGCCGCGGTAACGGCGCGAACATTCAGCAGTTTCCCTGGAACGGTGGCGCGAATCAACGCTGGATCACGCGAGGCTCCAACAACAATTTTGAAATCGTCAACGTAAACAGCGGGAAGTGTCTCGACGTACTCGGCGGCGGCATGGGCAATAACGTAAATATCGTCCAAATGCAATGCGATGGGTGAAGGAATCAACGCTGGTACGCCGGATACGCCATTCCCGGCGGTCCGGGCATGATGCCGCCTCCTCCACCTGGACCAGCCATGGGCGGTGGCCTCTCTGGTGCGCGGCAGTTCACCGGCATGATTCGCAACGTGGGCTCCAGCAGGTGCGTCGATGTTTACGGCGACAGCCGTCAGCCGGGCGCAAACGTCCAACAATATGGGTGTAACGCCGGCGCCAATCAGAAGTGGGTCTTCATCACCGTCGGTCCTGGCGAATACGTCATCCAGAATGTGAACAGCAACATGGTTCTGTCTGTGGCAGGCGCGGATCGCCGAAGCGGCGCCAATGTCCAGCAACTCCCGTGGAACAATGGGCCGAACCAAAGGTGGCGCGGCCGCGGGCCCAACAATAATTTTGAATTGGTCAGCGCGAACAGCGGCAAGTGCCTCAATGTGGCAGGCGGCACCGCCAACAATAGCAATATCGATCAATCGGATTGCACCGGACGCCCCAATCAGCGCTGGTACATGGGCTACACACAGTAATCACCACCAACAAATCAGCTTGCCGGAGCAGCCGAGGGAGGCTTCTCCGGCTTTTTGGTCTTGGGCGTAAATCCTTGAACCACTCGCGGGTCGCTCTTAAGAGCCTGTGTCACTCCCCTGAGCGCGTGAGTGGGGCCATCGTTAGGGCGGAAGTTCAAAATTGCTATCCGGTGGACCTTCTCACTTTTTCCAAGTCGACGGAACCTCCATTTTCTGTAGCAGGTTCTCCCAGCTGCCGATCGCTTCCTCCACCCTTGGCTTCGTGGTGGCCAGCGCCTCTTCGAGGTTTCTCCGGTGCAACTCGGTGCTGGCAGAATCGTCGATCATCGTGTTTCGCAGAGCCGCAATGTCGGCCATCATCGCGCAAGCGATCGCCCGTAACGACTGCACGCACCTCAGAATCGCTACCGGGTTGTATCGGGCTCTTGCATCCCATTTGGCGCTGCAGAAGGGATGCGAATCACTCCCACGCTCCTCCAAGCAAATCGTCCAGTCTACTCTGTATTCATGGTTCTGCTGGAACTAGCTGCTTACTTCTTCGCGATGGGGCGGTTGTCAAGAAATTCGTAATCCTTTGGAATCGTAAAATAGTCCGGATCAGGTTCCGTTCGCGACAGGATCTCGATTTTCCGTACCAACTGTCCGCTGCGTGGGTCGGTCTTCGTAACCATTACATCCAGATCCAACTCCGGCGCATGCCACAGCTCTCGCGTGATCACCAACGGCTTCGCATTCGCGTACGCTCCCGCCGCCACAGTTGTTGTCTCCCGTGTACCCTCAACCGTCAGCGCGTCCAGCACGCTCGTTCCCAAACTTGTCGTCTCCATCCTTGACGCCCGCGGAATATCCTCGATCCTCTCCGAATCCGCGTAGCTGATCCGCCGGAACGCGTTAATCCGGCACGTCTTTGCCTCCACGTAACATGTCGTTCGCGTCTGTTCCTTCGGGTCAATCATGGTGAAGTTTGATCTCGGCTGAATCTCGCCCGATTCCAACATCCTCCGCCGGTTCTCAAAATACAGTTTTCCCGAAGCATCCCTCGCCACCATGCTCATGAACGCGAAATGCGATGAAGAACCATCAGAGCCTATCCACGTCACCACCGATTTCCCCGTAAATGGCTGCCCCAGCTTCGGCGGAACATACATATTCTCTACGCCCGGCATCGCCGCCACGTCGGGGTCTTTCCCCGCTGGGCGAGTATCAGCAGAGGGATTTTGAGCGAAAAGGGAGGAGCTGAGGGGGGCCAGCAACGCTGCCGACAAAAACAGGCGCGAAACGCGGTGGCGCATCATGGGGGCCTCCTAGACCTGTCCCGATAACCTACGATTATGCTACTCGACCGTCAAGTCAATTTCCCGCTACTCCCAGCCCGTTTTTCTGCCTTTGGTGCGCACCTCTGTGTTGGCCCCATCTCCCCAGTTTTCCTCATCAGGATTGATCCGTTCACGCAAGAATTCGACCCCTCCCGGTTTCTTCGCGTCGCTCGTTCTCACAAGAAAATCAGTGGAAATCTCACGAACAGTGACTCCCATCACTGCTTTCTGTCCATATCCTCACTACCTTCGCTCCATTTATTGGCCATCGGCTCGTTGCTGGCGTCGCATTCGGTTCTGCGCAATGCTGCAACCTCTCTATCTCCACTCCAGAAGACACCACTCGAGAATCCCGATTCATGACCCTATGTGGACCTATTGGACTTCTGGTCTCCACTGCGACACTTCGGTGGTGAGCAATCTGAGCATGGGCGGGCTCTTCCTCTTGACTCGAGAGCCAATCTCTCTTGGCGCAAAAGCCGCCCTCGATTTTCTCGTCCAGGAAGGCCAGATCCGCGTCGAGGCTACCGTCCGCCACGTTCGCGCCGGCCGTGGTCTGGGCCTGCAGTTCCTGGCGGTGAAAGACAGCGATCGTCCACGTCTGTCTCTCTTGTTGAGCCGGCTATCCCATCCCTCTATCAACTGACCCAGTCACAACTCCTCCCGATATTTAACGCCAGCCTACCTGCAACTCACCGATCGCCCGTGTCAGTCGCCAGTTATTCTATTCTGCCTTCCTCTGTTATCCTCATTTACACTTATCGGGAGGGCACGGTGCACGGTAGTTTCCCTTTGGAAGGATTTCATGGCTAAGCCACGCGTTCTGCTCGCAGACGATCACACTCTTGTTGCCGATGCGTTCAAACTCCTTCTCGAGCCGGAATTTGATGTCGTCGGCACCGTCGGCGATGGCCACGCTCTTCTTCGTGCCACACGCGAACTGAAGCCCGATATCGTCCTCCTCGATTTTTACATGCCGCACCTCGGCGGCCTCGAAACCGGTCCTCGCCTAAGGGCCGCCCACCCCAATCTCAAAATCCTCGTCGTTACGATCAACGATGACTCCAAGGTTGCCCTGGAAGCTCTGCGTACCTGGGCTTCCGGCTATCTCCTCAAGAAATCCACGGGCGCCGAACTTCTCCGCGCCGTTCGCGATGTTCTTCGTGGTCTGAAGTACGTTTCTCCTTGCCTTCGGGAGGAATTCGCCGAAGCCGGTTCGGCCAAACCCCTCGGTGCCCCGGTCAGTGCCCTCACTCCTCGGCAGCGCGAAGTTCTCGGCCTTCTCGCTGGCGGCCACTCCATGAAAGAAGCTGCTCGCGTCCTCCAGGTCTCCACTCGTACCATCGCCTTTCACAAGTACCGCATCATGCGAGAGTTCCGTGTAAAAACAAATTCCGACCTACTCCTGTTCGCCATCAAAGAAAAAGTCGTCCTCCCCAACTGAGAGTCCACACTTCCTTTCACCCACCGCGCGAATGAACCTCCGGCAACGAAATCCATGCCTGTCCATTATTTATTTCGAGAGATCAACGGCGCTTTAGGAGGGCCGTACTGGCGTCACCTGCGCCAGCAGGATTTTCCATGTTCCCGCTTCGGGCGATAAAACTACACTCATGCGGTGCATCCACGCTCGCTGCTCGCTGGCGAGCAGTGCATTCTTCCACAGCACTGTCGCGGCAAACATCTCCGCCGTGTCGACCTGCGTGACTTCCACGATGTGGGTTGCATTCTTCTTTGCATATGGGGCGAACAGCGTTTCGAATCCCTTCGAGATTTCTCTACGGTCCCATCGCTTTCCGCAAACATCGATAAAGAAGGCGTTCGTTGCAAAAAAGGAGATCAACTTCTCTGAATTGTGCGACTTCAACCCGGCTAGAAAGTCATGGAATGTCGAGGATGCCTCGGTGACGGCGCTCTTCGGATTGTCCTCGCTCGATCCCTTCCCAAATTGTTCTTGGACAGCACCGGGTGTGACTCCTCTCTCCATCAGCACTTGTGCGGCTATCGAGCCCTCGACTCGAAGGATGCCAATCAGGATGTGCCCCGTGTCGATGCCGCTTTGTCCAAGTCTCTCGGAAGTCTTCTCTGCGGTATTCAACACCACTCTGCAGTCCGTGGAGAGTGGTACCTCTACCCCCGTGGAGAAGCGCTCTCCATGCGGAATCCTCTTGTCGACTTCCTCCCGAATGTGTATTTCCACTTCGCGCTCGCCGGGAAACAGCACTCTCAGCGTGCGATCCTCGCGCAACAGTCCCAGAAGCAAATGTTCAGGTTCGATCTGGTGGCTTCCGTAATTGCTGGCTTCATAGCGCGCAAAGAAAATCACGCGCCGCGCTTTTTCTGTGAATCGCTCAAACATACAGTGGCTCTCAATCGCTTTTGTGTTTTAGTCGCAAGCTTAAAAATCACCGCGCTTTCCGTGGTCGAAGTTTGACAAGGAAAAATCCTAAGAGTTACACGTCGAGTTCGCAATCAGCGTTGGTCTGCCCAAACCCAATTCAACTCTCACTCCCGTGCCGCGTCAAGACCAATCGCCGCGATCTCGCCCCAGCCCCAGCCACTCTCTCGTCGACGGTCAATGGCCATTTAAAGACTCTGCCAGGCTCACCAGATTCTGCGGCTTCACCCGAATCACTCCTCCGCGCGGGCTGTCTATGTCCGCAATTAGAAAAAACGAAATGGCCACAATCAGTGGCAGGACCATCAACCGCACAGCGTTTCCTTTCGCCGGCCGTACGTAATACCCCATCATCACCGTGCAACAGATGGCGATGGCTCCCATCAGTCCCCACGCCGGCACCGGAATCCGATTCCACCACGCCGCCTGCGTGTATCCCTGCGAATTCAGTACATCGTTCATTCCGGAAACCGCCAACGCGCTTACCGCCGTCTGTGCCGCCACGGCCGGGCCCCGTACCGCGCGCCAAAGCTCCCCCTGCGTCTCACTCGTCGCTGCATTCACTTGTCGCAGCTCCTCAAAATCCCGCGTGTTGTAGAACTGCACGCGTTCCCCCAGGTAGCGCCTCAGCAAACCTCTCACTTTTTCCGCATCTCCCGCCGGCAACAAGTCGGCTCGCACGTACTCCGTCCCAATCGCGTTCGCTTCTTGTTCTTCGTAATTCTTCCTTTGATCGTAGCGGCTGGTCGCCATCGAAAAGCTGAATCCAATAATCAGCCCCAGTAGCGTCAGCGTGGCTGCCAAGATCACCCCGAAATCTTCTCGTTCCGGCTGGTCCATTGCGTGGCGCCTCCTTCGTAACTCGGCGCCTATCCACATCCCCACCGCAAGGACGACGAACGTCAGCAAAGATACAAACAGCGGATAATTCATGAACTTGTTCATAGCCTCCGGGCTCCTGTCTTACAGCCGCCACTGTACCCCATCTCGCTCGCCACGGCCCAAATACTCTTGCACCCAAGGCCGTTCCGCCACTTCCACTTTCGCGTTTGCTTCTCGCCCACTCTTTCGATAAGTAAGGTTGGTGCCCGCATTGACTTCAATCAACCCCGCCCGCTGCCGCCGCGTTTTAGACGCGCTTGCGAACCGTCAGCTGGGAAATATTCTATGACCGAATGGGATGCCGCTGCCTACGCCCGCCGATCTGGTTTGCAGGAAGCCATGATCCAGGAAGTTCTCGCCCTCCTCCACCTCGGCGGTCCAGGGCGCGTCCTCGATGTCGGTTGCCGCGACGGCCGCATCACCGCCCAAATCGCCGCTTGTGTTCCGCAGGGCTCCGTCGTCGGCGTCGATTCCTCTCACGACAGGATCGCCTTCGCTTCAAACCATTCCGCCAACGCCGCTTCGAGCAATCTTCGGTTAGAAGTCGCGAATGCTTACAACCTGCCGTTTCACAGCGAATTCGATCTCGTCGTCTCCTTCAACGCGCTCCACTGGCTGACCGATCAGGACGCGCCTCTCCGCTCCATTCGTGCTGCAATGAGGCCCAACGCGCGAGCACGACTCCGCTGGGTCCCCAGCGGACAACGCAAAAGCCTTGAAAATGTACTTGAAGAAACGCGCCTCTTGCCCGAGTCCGAAAAACTAGCTTTCATCAATCAGGTTTTGGATCGCTACCAGCCGGTAGCAACAGACATCCCCAGCGAAGAAAATACTTTTAAGTTCTTCCGATGGACGTCACTCTCACCCGTCTACCATGCGATCGCGACGCTCCGTTTATCTGGCGAGAGGTCACGCCCTCAACCGTGCTGTGAACGTGTTGGGAAGGCACCGTTTGGGGGAGGCGAGTTTCCGGAGGGCACAGCTCCAGCCGTTCTGTGTTCATCGCACCAGCACTTCGGCTTTAGCCGCTATCGGCCGCATCCTCGTCCGCGCACTCGAATTCCAATTATCTTTCTTTTGTCAGCTTCAACAACTGCACCTGCGTCGCGTCCATCCGTTGCACAATCACTCCGGCGAACCGCTTCAGCAGTTCGTAGCCAAGCTCGTGGTCCTGCTCGAGCTTCGACCTCAGGCATCGCGCATCAAACGCAATCGCCTTTGTCGGCCTCAATGCCCGCGCATTGAAATGCCAGTGATACGGCGGCGAAACCCAGGACCATCCGAGGATATCTCCCTCGCCAACCGTCTGCACCGACGACCTCGGCTGATTCGGCACCGTCAGCTCAATCGACACCGACCCTTCCTGGATAAAATAAAACGCATCCGCGGGATCGCCCTCGACAAAGATGGTCTTCCCCTCTGCAAACCTCGCGTTCTTTGCGCATCCTTCGATTACTTTCAATTGCTTATCAGACATCCCATGGAAAAACGGATGCTCCCGTATCAGGGAATCCAGTTTTTGAATCATCTTTGTGCCTCCTAAGGCAGAAATATCTCGCTTTTTAGCAGCAACCCGAAGGGGATTGCAGCAGGCCTTTCTCAAGCGGCAGGGCGATAACCCGTAGGAGCGTAAAGAGTTACTTGGGCCTCGATGTGCTTCGGACTGGGACGTTGCTTGCCTTCGTGCCCGTCCAGCTTCTCAACTCCCCGTATACTCTTCCCTCGCTCAGAAAGCAACGACCGGCGTCACGGCGCTTGTTCGTTTCGTTTATTTCGGGATGTCTACGAATCCGCTGCGCACAGACATTTGCCCGTCCTCACTCTCCCGCACCAATTGTCGCACCACGTATCTCCCCGGCTTCACCTTGTACTCGCCCTTCATCAACACGCCGCTGCTCAGCAAGCGTTGATAATTCGCCACGTCCAGGTTCAGCTCCAGGTGCGTTTGTTCGCCCATCACGTAGTTTCCGTTGTCGTCAAAGATCGCCGTGACGACTGTCAGTGTGTTGCAATTCCGATCGTCCACCTTTCGAAAGCGCATCTCCTTGATCCCCAGCCGCGTAATCACCGCTATCCGCGCCTCGTCCGTTCCGCTCTTCACGGACTGGGTCTTCCATTCCATCGGCATGTCCTGCACTTCGCTTGGGGAATACAGCGCCTCCTGAATCTCCGCCTTCGCTTGTTCCTCGGGGTTGTCATTCTTCTTTTCCGCGTAATAGCCGTTCCGAGCTTGAATCTGGTAGTGCGCATTTCCCGTAAGCTCCACTTTCAACTTGTGAAACGCGCCGTTGGCTTTTTGAGCCTGTGGGGAAATAACCAGTACGTACGTAATCGGTGGCGCCTCGCCAAGTTGCTTCAGTCCTCCCGAAATATCATTGGAGTTCCGGAAATGTGTTCCCCCCGTGCCCTCCGCCAGAGCCGCCAACAACACCGATTGATCCTTCTGCTCATCCGCGTGGTAATTGATTACCTCCGCGCTCGGCACCCCGCTCGTTGAACCGGCGTAGTCCGCCGCCGTGTACAGTCCCCGCGCGTCCAGTGTATTGATCACGATCTGCGCCCGATTCGCCTGATCCACCAGGTGCAACAGGCGCTCTTTTCGCGCCGTCAGCGAAAAACCGGGCGACACCACCAGCAATGTCCGTTTTCCGGGCATCTCCGCCAGTCGTCGCAGTACATTCCCGATGTGGTCATACGCAAAGTTGTTATCCGCCTCCCCAAACGAGATGGCTTGCCGGATCGCTGTCTTGGCCATCGATTGCGCTTCCTGCGTCATCCGCTTGTCCCCGGCAAACGCGCAGTCCAGCGTCTCGTTCACAATGATCTGAAATGCAGTCGTATCGTGGAAGGTGTCCACCTGATTCGCCAGGTAGTACGACAATCTCGGGCAATCATGCGCCATGCTTGTCAACTGCGGGTGCGGCACCAGCGCCGGAAGCGACCTTTTCAATTGCTCTTTGTCCCCTGTGAATTCATGCGTGAATTGCCCAGACATCGAATAAAACCCAATGCGATCGCCCCGCCCCACTCCGTCCAGGAACTCACGCGCGGCGTTTCGGGCAATCGACAGATCGGTGTCTTCGAGGTGGGTATCGTCGAACAATAACGCCACGAACCGCTCGGGAGGCCCCGTTATTGTCACAACACCCAGAGAGGTTTCTTCTACGGGCCGTCCGGCCTTCTCTGGCTCCGCCGCTTTCCGCGCTTCCTCGCCTTCCACCGCAAAGTTCATGATGGGCTGCAACTTGCCGTCGTCATACACTCGAAAATCATCCTTCCTCAAATTTGCCACCGGTTTTCCCTGGTCATCTCGCACGACCGCGCGGACCTCGACCACGTTCACGCGCACTTTGAGGGTTGAGGAAGTTCCTTGCGGACTCTGCTGTTTCGCCCGGTCGCCAGAATGACTTGCACTCGACGTTTGCCCGACCGCGGGTAGCGCAACCGCCAGTAGCGCCACGCCTACCAAGACGACCAGGCCAGCGACCGTCCGGGGGCCACGCCCTCGTCGGTTCTGCCACGTCGCGCCCCTATTTCGCGCGACCTGCCCTTTGCCCGGTGCCCATCTGCACGGGACCGCTCTGTCCGGCGTTTGCGGCATCGCTAGAAACTATAACGGCACGGTCAACCGATGCAAGGCGCACTTCCGCAAGCAAGCACTCCGTGCGCTCGTCCTCCTACCCCTCCCCGACCTATCTTCTTGCCAGACATTCCTCACCGAGGCATCATAGCCGTAGGGGTTCTTTGCGAGAATTCAGACCCCGCTCTTGCCGTGGACTCCGGTGATCTTCCGCCTTCATAGTCCTGGCTTTCGCCCGAAGGATCGAAACAAGTCGCGGTAAGGGGTAGCTCTGTCAGCTTTATCTGACGGGAATGAATCTAGGCATGCCGTAAGAACATTCAGAAATAAAAGGAGCACGGATCATGAGTGCGAGCGGGAAACTTCTAGGTGTGGCGTTAACGCTCATCGCCACCTTGTCCACAGGCAACTTCGTATTTGCGCAACACTCCTCCTCAGGAGCATCCCCCACCCCCATTACTCCCAGCAACATGCCCACGCCAACGACCAAGGACGGGGACGCCTCGAAGCCGACCCAGTCGCCGTCACAGCAGCCCAGCAAGAAAGAAACCAACGCCCTCAAGGCTTTCCGCGATGCCCCGGCGAATGACCCCGAAAAGAAACTCCAACTCGGCGAAGAGTTCCTGACCAACTTTCCCCAGAGCCGCAACCGCTTGGAAGTTGTCGACTGGGAGTCACGCTATTACCTGACCAAGCAGCAGCCCGACAAGTTGCAAGCCGCCGGTGATCGGGAACTCGCATTGACCCCGAATAACCCTGTGACGCTCGCCGATGTTTGCTCAAACTACGCCCGCGCCTTGAATGCCAATACCCCGGATCTCCAGAAGCGCCTCGAACAGACCGAAATCTATTGCAAGAAGTCCCTGGAAGTCCTCGCTGGCGTACAGAAGGCTCCGGATGCCTCTGAAGAAAGCTTCGCAGCCGCCAAGAACCAAACCTCCGCCCTGGCCTATAGCGGCTTAGGGGTGGTCGCTTTCCGCAAGGGGAACTACGCCGAGTCCATCTCTAACCTTGATCAGGCCGTGAAGCTCGATAAGAACTCCGATCCCGTGAACTTCTACGTCCTCGGCAAAGCCAACGAAGGCGCGAAGAACTTTGACGGCGCCGTTGCCGCATTCACTAAGTGCGCCGCCATTCCTGGCCCGATGCAGTCCCCCTGCGCCAGTTCCGCAACCGAGGCCAAATCCGCTGCCGCCAGCGTCCCGAAATAACCGCGCAGCCGCCCTCATCCTGCCCTTGCAGTGGCCCTGCCGATCATTTGGGCGGGGCTGCTGCAGCGGCACGGTCTTCCTCAGGCTCCTGCTCTGGATCTTCCCGTATTTGCAGAGGAAACCCTTCGAGCCGGGCGTCGTTGAGAAATCGCTTGATTCCTCCGGCAAGTTTGAAACTATAGGCCTCTGTTTTTCGTAAATAGCCCTGAACCCAAGGAGCCATCTTTTGAACGATTCGACCAACGCCTCCACCAACGTGCCGCTCACCTCGCCGACAGACCCATCCAATCCAGGTCAGCACGCTCCCCGGAAGCCGTCCTCCCTGGGTAAGATCTTCATCGGCGCCGACGGCCTTCGCGCCGGCTGGAGCTTGCTCATATTCCTGGTTCTTATGATCGCCCTCCTCCAGGGTATAGGTGCTGCTGGCAGACATCTGCATCTCTTCCCCAAGCTTTCTCCCAACGCCACGGACATTAGCGCCAACTTCATCTGGGTCGCCGAGTTCCTCCCCTTCCTGGTTACCCTCTTCGCCACCTGGATCATGTCGAAGATCGAGAAGCGCCCTATTTCCGTCTACGGTCTTGGTGGCAAGCGCAAGCTCCCGCACTTTCTTGCCGGATTGGCCTGGGGGGGCACCTGTCTCTCCATCCTTGTCCTCACTCTCTGGAAAATGGGTCTGCTCTCCTTCGAAGGCCGTCTCCTGTTCGGTTCTTCCGTCCTCCGCTACGGCGCCGTGTGGTTCGGCGGTTTCCTTCTTGTCGGTTTATTCGAGGAGTACCTCACCCGCGGCTTCCTCCTCTACACACTCACCCGCGGTCTCGCTGGCACCTGCGCTTGGCTCTTCAACACCCGCCATAGCAAGGTCTTTGGCTTCTGGACCGCCGCTATCATCCTGTCCTTCCTGTTCGGCCTAGGTCACGGCAAGAACCCCGGGGAATCACCCATCGGTCTGCTCTCAGCCGGCCTCGCCAGCCTTGTTTTCTGTCTCAGCCTCTGGCGCACTGGCTCCCTCTGGTGGGCTATCGGCTTCCACGCCTCCTGGGACTGGGCCCAATCTTTTCTCTACGGCGTCGCGGACAGCGGCCTCATGGTTCAGCACCATCTCCTCGCCACTCATCCACTAGGCAAACCCCTCATCAGTGGCGGCACCACAGGCCCCGAAGGCAGCATCTTCGCCCTGCCTACCCTGGTTCTCGTTTGCCTCATCCTTGTTTGCACTCTGCCACGCACTACCTATGGCGACTCTTCGCTCGTGGAAGCGGGAAAAGTTTCAGGAGCGCTATAATTTCGCCGGCAGAAACCTTTGAAGGATTTCCTGCTCGCGAAATTCAATCGGCAACACAAAAGGGCCAATTCGATTTTTGGCATCGGCCCTTTCCTACCCGAGTGCAACCAGCGGGCAGCTCGCCGCAGCGACCTGCTCGACGAAGTAGTAGCCCAGTCGTCGACTGGTAGTTGACGCGCCGAGCGCCACGAGGACAGATCCGCCGGTCACCCGCGCGAGGGGTTACTCCCAGGAGTGACGCACGTTCCCGATCCTCCCGTGATCACGCGGATCGTTCGTTTGGACGGCTGGTTGCCGCTTCTGAAATTGTCCGTGACGTCCACAAGGTCAAGAGTGGCCATATAGGAACCGTTGCCGGGAAAGTCCAATACCCCGACAGCGGTTCTGCTAACTCTCACAACGCCTTCGGTGGTACTGAAAGCAAAGTTTCCGCTCACGCTGCTGGTTGAGAAATTCGGAGTGTGGGTTGTTTGCAACGCACCGATCCCGACGAAGCCGCCGTATCTTTGCTGGCCAGAACGGGCGCCCGATGATCCTCGCTTGCAGTTGCAGTCAGGTGAGCGACCAGCGCATTGCAGTGCGCTCCGGTGAAACGGAGTCTTTCGGTCGCGGCCTCCCATGCCTACGTGCCGGCGTCGCTTGTATACATTGCTGCTTTGGGAATGGCCCCGGCGCTCCTGGCTTGCGCCGTTCCAGCCGCCACCACGCGATTGCCCGCACCATTTGCGGCGCTAAGGTCGATCACGCTAAGAATCGGAACGGGATAGCCGTCCAAAGACACCGCGGTGCTCGCCGCTTCGCGTGTGCGCGCAGCCAGTAGGTAGCTGCCTGTCGCCCTTGAGCTCGACTCGAACGGAGGGACCAATTCGTCAGGCACTCTATCCGCATTTCTCGGACTGGCGAAGAAAATCATGGCTCACGTTCCGTGAATACAAGCAAATGAGGAACATCACACAGGGCAGGGAATCAGCCCCCTTGTTCGCTCGAACTTCTATTCACGAATCCAGGTTGGTATAGTGTCCCGGACGGGACAGGTAGGTGCCCTCGCGTGATCTTCAAGCAGTTCTATCTCAATTGCCTCGCCCACGCTTCCTATCTCATCGCCGACGAGGGCACCGCCTCCGCCGTCGTCGTCGATCCTCAACGCGACATCGAGCAGTACCTTTCCTTCGCCGCCGAACGTAATCTCCAGATCAAGCACGTCGTGCTGACACACCTCCACGCCGATTTTATCGCCGGACATTTGGAATTGCGCCATCGCGTTGGCGCCACGATTTACCTCGGTTCCAAAGCGCAAGCCGAATATCCATTCACCCCGCTCGCCGACGGCAGCTCACTCGAACTCGGCCGCGTTCGCCTGAAAATTCTCGAGACGCCCGGCCACACGCCCGAATCTATTTCCCTTGTTGTATACGATCTCGAGCGTAGCGCCGTCCTCCCCCACGCTGTCTTAACCGGTGACACTCTCTTCGTCGGCGATGTGGGGCGCCCCGATCTTCGTGTGGCTCTCGGCTGGTCCGCCATCGACCTCGGCGCGTTGCTCTACGATTCCTTGCAATCCAAGCTGCTGCCTTTGCCGGACGCGAGCCTGGTCTATCCTGCTCACGGTGCCGGCTCGCTCTGCGGCAAAGCCATCAGCAAAGAGACGGTCTCGACCATCGGGGAGCAGCGTCGCCTCAACTACGCGCTTCAGCCGATGAGCAAGCAGGCTTTCATTGACCTGGTCACCGCCGATCAGCCGGACGCTCCGCCGTATTTCGTCTACGACGCCGTGCTCAACAGCAAAGAGCGCCCCACGTTGCCCGAAGCGCTCGAGCGTGAACTGAAACCGCTCACCCTCGACACCGTCCTTGCTCTGCAAGCCGATGGCGCGCAAATCCTCGACACACGCGACTCCGACGAGTTTGGCGCAGCGCACCTGGCCGGCAGTATCAACATCGGACTCGCCGGACAGTACGCCACCTGGGCCGGCACGGTGCTCGATCATGCGCATCCTATCGTCATCATCGCAGACCCCGGCCGCGAAACGGAATCCGCCCTGCGTCTCGGCCGCATCGGTTTCGATCATGTCGCCGGATTTTTGCACAACGGCTTGCAGAGTCTCTCGGTGCGCCCGGACCTGGTCGCCTTCAGCGAGCGCTTGAGCGCCTCTTTCGCCGCGGAACTCCTCGCGTCCCCGCAGCCGCCGCTGCCCATCGATGTCCGCGCCCCGCGCGAGCGCGAATCGAAATTCATTGCGGGCAGCCTGAGCGTACCGCTCAATCATCTCCAGGAAAATTTCAACGCGCTGCCTGACAATCGTGCTCTGCTCGTCTATTGCGCCGGAGGCTACCGTTCCTCCATCGCCGCCAGTTTGCTCAAGCTCCACGGTTTCGTCTCCGTCTCGGAAATCGCCGGGGGCCTCGCCGCTTGGGAATCCGCCAACCTGCCACTCCAAATTTCCTCCTGATTCTCCATTCCCCCGGCGTTATACTCGGTTTGGTCGGGCAGGACCGTGGTCTGCCCGCGCCAGAACCTTGTCTGTCGGAGGCTGCCACGTGCTTCTGGATCTCGGCAGAGCGGTTTCCTTCCTCTTCAGCATCCTCTCCCTCTGGTATCTGCTGGACGCCGCTTTCTTCCTTCCCGCCGCGCGTTGGGAAGAGCGCCTTGTCGCCGCAATCGCCCGTGTGGTTATTGCCGCCTGTTTCTGCGTCGCCAGCGGCTTGCTCTTTCGCCTCTGCTCCCGTCCGCCCTTGCCCCTCGCGCAGACTCTTCCCGTTCGGCTCTTCCTCTGGACCCTTCTCGGCGCCAGCCTTCTCTTCGTCCTTGCCTGGATCCTCGACGTCTATTACGTCCCGTTACTCTGGCGCAACCAACCCTGGGTCTTCTAGCCACATCCGCAAGGTTCGTTCCATCCAACCGGAATCACCCTACGGTAATCGCACACTCTCTGCGTGACTTCGTTGGCCCTTGTGGTGGACACTGCGGTACGCTTTTCTCTTTCGGCGGAGTTGCAGGCTCAAGGCCAAGGGTTCAAATCGCTCCTCGCTTCAAAACAGCGCACGCTGTCGCGCCCGGGAATCACCCGCATGCTTGCTCTCATGGTCCAACAGCCACCGCTTCCGCTCGATGCCGCCGCCGTATCCCGTCAGCGAACCATCGGACCCAATCACCCGGTGGCAGGGAACTACAACTCCAATGGGATTCGACCCATTCGCCAGTCCAACGGCTCGTAGCGCCTTTGGCCGCCCGAGGCGCGCCGCCAGTTTCCCGTAGGAAACCGTCGTGCCGCAGGGAATCTCTCGCAACGCTTTCCACACTTCGAGCTGAAACGCCGTTCCCGAACTTTCCACCGGCAAAGTGTCGATGGCCGTAAGCTCCCCTGCAAAGTATCGCCCGATCGCTTCCGCCAACCCAGTCGGGTTGCAAGCCAACTCCAGCGTGAATCCATTCTTTCCATAGTGATGCTCAAGCACGGGCTTCAATCGCTCGTCGTGTTCTTTCCAGATCGTCGCGCGCAGATTCCCGTCGTGGTCCGCCACAATGACCATTTCGCCGATCGGCGTGTCCAGCCGATCGAGAAGCAATTCCAGAACCTTAGCCACGTCTACTCCTTCCCTCCAAGCGCATAAGTGGCCTCTCCATCGCGGAACTTCCGGTTCGGATTCTCTCACGCAGGAAAGCAATCCCGTTGGCACTTTTCGGACCGCTTCTTTCCGCCCCCAGGGATCTAACAGAAAAGTCGAAGCACTCTATCCAAAAAATGCGTGAGTGAAGTCCTTGTCCTCTCCCCGCGTGCCGCGTATAGTGTTGCCCATGTCAGTGTCTATCAGCCAAAACCTCCGTCCCCATGAGTGGTGTACGTGTCGTCGCTCCGTTCTGGCGTGGGGAGGCTCGTGAACTAGGAATTTCCTGAACCCGAGCTATCTGAGAACCATCGCCAGAATTGTGTGGGCCGGTGGTTTTTTTGTTTTTTGAGCGGCATCTTCACGAAAAAGAAAAGGGCATTCATGTCACATACTGTAGCGGAATCTAGACAAGGCGTAGCGCCGGACTCTCGTGCTCCCGCGCACCTTCGTCCGCGCAAAACTCTCAGCCTGTCGAAACCTGCCTCTTGCTTCGCCTCGTTATTCTGTTGTTGTTGACCCTTCCTTCGTAGCGTTCCTCTCAATCCCGTTTCTCGATCGATTCTAGGAAATCAGCCTGGGACGTACTAGCGCCCTACGAATTTCATAGCCTAAGGAAAACGAAAATGAATACGCGCCATGTCATTCCACAGCCCTTGAATCTATTTCTATACGTCTTCGTGCTCGCCACAGCCTGGCTCGCAGCAACTCCAATTGCCTGTGCCCAGGATGACGCTTCCATTTTCGGGATCGTCCGCGACGTCTCCGGCGCGGGCGTTGACGCTGCAACCGTCCACATCAAAAATCTGGAAACCGGCGTCCAGCGCGATCTTCAGACCGATCCAGCCGGCCGTTTCCACGCGCCCTCCCTGACCATCGGAAGTTACGAAGTTTCAACGGACAAGGCCGGTTTTCGCACCGAGCGACGCTCCGGCATAGTGCTCGTCGTTGGTCAGCGTAAAGAACTTGATCTCACTCTAGCAATCGGCGACCTGCGCCAGACAGTGGAGGTCCGTGCCGAACCCCTCCAGCTTTCCGCAACCAGCGAAGATACTTCCGACCTCGTCGGTGAGCGCCAGGTGAAGGAGCTTCCCTTGAACGGCCGCAGTTACGACCAACTTCTGACCCTCAATCCCGGCACGGTGAATTACACTTCCCAGCGCGCCGGCAGCACGGGCACGTCGAACTCTGAACTCGGCAACATGTTTTCGGTTTCCGGCCATCGCCCGCAGGAAAATCTTTTTCTTCTCAACGGTATCGAATACACCGGCGCTTCGGAAATCAGCAACACTCCCGGCGGAGTCAGCGGCCAGCTTCTGGGCGTCGATGCGGTGCGTGAATTTGCCGTTGTGAAGGACGCCTACGGTGCCGAGTATGGCAAACGGCCCGGTGCGCAAGTCAGTATCGTCACGGCGGGTGGCACGAATCAGCTGCATGGCTCGATCTACGAATTTGCGCGAAACAGCGCGATGGACGCACGAAACTTCTTCGATCAAAGTAGCATCCCCGAATTTCAGCGCAACGTTTTTGGTGCTTCTTTGGGTGGTCCGATCCGCACTGACAAAACGTTTCTCTTCGGCAACTACGAAGGTTATCGCCAGACTCTCGGTCTCAGTGACGTGACCCTTGTTCCCGACGATGCCTCGCGCACCGCTGCGGTTCTGAGCATACAGCCGTTGCTCGCCCTTTGGCCCGTCGCAAACGGGCCGGAAATCCTGACCTCCACCGGTTCGCCAAGCGGAATCGCCAAGGACTACAGCAGTCCCTTGCAGAATGTTCGCGAGGATTTTGGCACCGCGCGCCTGGACCAGATTTTCTCCAACCGCGGTTCCTTCGCGGGGATCTATACCGTCGACGACGGCCAAGCGCACTCACCCACATCGAATCCCTACAGTTTCGACAAGATTACTTTGCGCGCACAGGTCGCCAGTCTAAGCGAGACTCACGTGTTTTCTTCCCGCCTCGTCAACAAAGCCATCTTCGGCTATTCGCGCGGCGCTTTCTACTTTGATAGCGGCACGACCGCTGATCTGCCTGGGTGGATTCATGACGGTCAGCCCGTTGGTGCTGTCGTTGTCGGGGGTGGCACCACGCTCAACGGTGCCTCACAGATCACCAACGGTGGTACCAACGCCGGAAGCAACTTGCGTGTTGTGCGCAACCTTTTTACCGGCTCCGATCAGCTTTCCTACATCCACGGCCGCCACACCTTCAGCTTCGGCGGCTGGGTCCAGCGCATTCAATCCAACGATTCTCTGGTGCAGGATCAGTATGGCCAGATCTCCTTTACGAACCTGCAGACGTTTCTCCTGGGGAACGTCAGCACGTTCACCTATGCCCCCAGCAACACGCCGCTCGGCTGGCGCACCACCGAAGGCGCTGCCTTCGTCGAGGACGCCATCAAACTCAAACCCAATCTGGAAATGCGCCTCGGTTTCCGTTCGGAATTCACCAATGGCTGGAATGAAGCTCAGGGACGAGCTTCCAACTACGCTTTCAATTCCAACGGCGTCATCCTCACCCAACCGGTTGTCGGCGGATCGGCGCTTGCCGTGAACAACGCAAAGTTTCTGTCGGCGCCCCGCCTGGCTGTAGCTTGGTCGCCCCGGGGCTCGACGAAAACCGTAGTGCGCGCCGGATTCGGCATTTACTACGCGCTCCTGGACAACCTGAGCTACCGTCTCGATCAGAACGCGCCCTATAACGCCGTTTATGCTGCAAAAAGTATTCCGTTCTCTGACATTTCTCCCGACTCGACCTACACAAACGCGAAAATCATTCCGAGCGGCGTGCAACCGAACCTCCAGACACCCAGTGTCGAGAGCTGGGACCTCAAGATCGAACGCCAGCTTCTCTCGAGCACCACTCTCGGCGTTGCCTACGTCGGTTCCCACGGCTATCACGAATTGCTTTCCCTCGATGCCAATCTACCCACTCCCACGATTTGCCCTGCATCCCCGTGCCCGGCGGGGTATCCTGCAGGAACGCTTTACTATCCTCCCGGCGCCGCGCTCGCCAACAGCGCCGTGTGGAACACCACGCATTGGTTTTCTGAAGGGATCAGCTCCTACCACGGACTCGAGGTCGACTTGAATCGCCGCTGGAAGAACGGCCTCCAATTTCGCGGGGTTTACACGTTATCCAAAACACTCGACGATGGCGACAATTTGAATACCAGCGTAGCCACCAATTCGCCGGCTTTCCTCGCGAACCCGCTCAACCCGAGCGCCGACTACGGACGTGCTTCCTTCGATCTGCGCCATTCCGGCGTGATCCTGGTGTCCTACGATATTCCGTTTGCGCGTGCAAACTCATCCTTCAGAGAATCCCGGGCGAAATGGCTGGCGGCCAACTGGGAACTTAGCAGCATCCTCACGCTACAATCCGGCTTGCCCTTCACACCGCAACTTTCCTACAACCCCTCGAACGATGGGGACACGCGCAATCCCGTCCGCCCTTCGTGGAATCCAAATTTCACTGGCAATGTGATCCTCGGCGGGCCAAACCAGTATTTCAATCCGATGGCTTTCCTTCAGCCGCTCTCGGGCACCTACGGAAACGTAGGCCGCAATGTGCTAGAAGGTCCCTCACTCGCGCAATTTGACCTGTCACTCGCGAAGAGGTGGACGCTCACGGAGCGTCTCAGCCTGCAATTCCGCTCCGAATTTTTCAATCTGTTCAATCGCACCAATCTCAACACGCCCAACCCAGTCGTCTACGCCGCCGCAACGGGGGGCCCTTCGCCGACTGCCGGCGTCATCACCTCCACAGCCACAACTTCGCGCCAGGTCCAGTTGGGGCTGAAGCTACTCTGGTAGCGGTAGCAAAGAAGTGTCCGGCCTTTGTTGAGCGGCGTGTGAATTCTTGCTCTCTTGCCGTGCAACCGAAGACGGTGTCGCCAGGCGCGCTCCGGCTCTCGGCATCCCCGCGCAACCTGTGCTAACTTACCCCGTAATCATTTCCATACTCTCGGAGGCACCCTCGTGCCCAACATTCCTCTTCGCCAGGGCGGTCCCAACGCGCGCATTGCCGTCATCCCCGGCGACGGCATCGGCAAGGAGGTCACTCCCGTCGCCGTCAAGGTCATGCAGACCGTCGCCAAGCGCCACCATTCCATCGATTTCGTCGAGTTCGATTGGGGCGCCGACAAATACCTTCGCGAAAAAGTCACTCTCCCCGAAGGAGCCGTCGAAATGCTTCGTGACGAGTTCGACGCCATCCTCTTCGGCGCGCTCGGCGATCCCCGCGTCCCCTCCAATCAGCACGCCGCCGATATCCTCCTAGGCCTTCGCTTCAAGCTCGACCTGTACGTCAACGCCCGTCCCACCGAGCTCCTCCACGAGCGCTTCACCCCGCTGAAGGACCGCGTCTGCAATGACATTCGGCTCATGGTTTTCCGCGAAAACACCGAAGGCATCTATGTCGGTTCCGGCGGCTTCTTCAAGAAGGGAACTGCCGACGAAATCGCCATTCAGGAAGACATCAACTCCCGCAAGGGCGTCGAGCGCATCCTCCGCTATGCCTTCGACTACGCTCGTGGCGCCGGCCTGGGCACCGCAGCCCCTGTAGCGCAGGGCGAGTCCGCGAGCCGCGCGGCTTCTCCTCGCTCCCACTCCGATCGCTCAACCCACAAAGCCCTCCGCCTGTGCATGTCCGATAAGTCCAATGCCATGACCTACGCCGGCGACCTTTGGCAGCGCACCTTCAAGGCCCTCCGCGCCGAGTACTCCGACGTGGACTCCCGCCACCTATACATTGACACCCTCGCCATGGAACTTGTCCGCGATCCCCGCCAGTTCGACGTCATTGTCACCAACAACCTGTTCGGCGACATCATCAGCGACCTTTCCGCCGAGCTTGCCGGTGGCCTTGGCCTCGCTCCCTCTGCCAATATCCATCCCGGCCAAACGTCCCTTTTTGAGCCCGTCCACGGCTCCGCCCCGAACATCGCCGGAAAGGGCATTGCCAACCCCTTTGGCGCTGTCCTCGCGTCGGGAATGATGTTGGATTTTCTGGGCTGGCACACCGAAGCCGCATTGTTAAAGCAAAGCGTGAAGGCTGCCCTCCACGAAAATGTGATAACCCCGGACCTTCATGGATCTAAACAAACACTTGAAGTGTCCGATTGGCTCGTCAATTATCTCTCCAAACATTCATAAATCAGTTGAAGTAGTAAGCGCGGGAACCCGGCTGGCCTTCTTGTGGTCGAAGCGCAAGCTTGGCTCGTGTTTTGGCCTGTCTGACTATCGCTGGCAAAGTCTGAAGCTGGTTTGCGGTTGTAGTTGTAAAGGGGGGAGCAGAGCTCCCTCAGGCAAAGGTGCCAGACGGTTGGTGCTAGCCTATGTTCGTCACTCAGAGGTTCAAAAAGGGGTTAAGTCCTTTGAAATCAGTTTAGGCTATGGCTGAGTTTTCACTACATCTTAAGATCTGAGTGGGCTCGAGCAGCTCCGGCCACT
>Ga0181523_10000075_pt1 | contig 97603 bp, 87 predicted proteins | sample PEATcosm2014_Bin_43_FD_119752 | JGI IMG/M metagenome (GOLD analysis project Ga0181523, IMG submission 119752) | Peatland microbial communities from MTU Mesocosm Facility, Houghton, MI, USA - PEATcosm2014_Bin05_30_metaG | ecosystem: Environmental > Terrestrial > Soil > Wetlands > Peat | place...
GCGCCTGCAGGAGAAGCACGTTTGGGGGCAGCAGATTCTATGGGACGAGTTGCCTCGCGTGCGTGAAGTCGCAGGCGCAACTGTGGGCCTCATAGGCCTGGGCAGCATCGGACGCGCGGTCGCTAAGAGTGCGAAGGCTCTGGGCATGCGGGTGATCGCCGTACGCGAGCATCCGGAAAAGGGAAGCGATGGCGCGGACGGCGTATTCGGGCCGCCGCTAATCGACGAAGTATTTCGGCAAGCGGATTACATTGTGCTGGCAGCGCCGGTCACTGATAGGACGAAGGCGATTGCAAACGCCGAACGCCTGGCGCTCATGAAGCCGGATGCGTGCCTGATCAACGTCGGCCGCGGGCAGTTGGTGGATGAAGCCGCACTTGCCGCCGCGCTGGGCGAAAGGAAAATTGGCGGCGCCGCGCTTGATGTATTTCCGAAAGAACCGCTGGCTGTCGATTCTCCGCTGTGGGATGTTCCCAGTCTGCTGATCACTCCGCACACGGCGGCGCTGACCGATAAGTTATGGGAGCGGCATTACGCGCTGTTCTCGGAGAATCTGCGGCGCTATCTTAGCGGCCAACCCTTGCTGGCCGTGGTCGACAAGCGCAAGGGATACTGAGTTTTCGCTGCCCAGTTCCTAAAGTGTCTGCGTGGCGACTCGGTCGTCCCTCCGGGACTTGAATCATTTCTTCCACTTTTCCCAGCGCTGAAGCGCTGGGCTAAGCTCGGTCGTCCCTTCGGGACTGCCGCGTTCGAGGCGGCCTCCGCGGCGCAGAGACTCTAGCGCGTATCGATCCCAAACCCCAGGAATGCATTTACTTCTACCGGCTGATTTCCTCGAAATGCTGGACGAAATTTCCAGCTATGCAGCGCCACCAGAATCTTTGAGGTTGTTTCGGCGGCACCCGGCTCGAGCACTTTCAGGTCTTTGAGCGCTCCGGAGCGGTCGAGGATGCACGCGAACACTACATAAGTCGGACGCAATCCCGGAGGCAGGTCATCGCGCAGGGGCTCGGGTTTGGTGAGGTCTCCGGCGTAAGGATGCGCGGCGGATGCGGCGTCCGCGTACTGCATCACCGCCGTTCCGAGCGACGTTTCGATGTAGATGGTGTAGTTGTCACCCTTCAATTGGCCGTAGCGATTGAAGGCGCCGCCGGAGCTTGACGTGGCCTTCACGGTGTAACTCGGCCCTCCGCGCGTGTTGGTCGAGGAACGGCCGGGGCCGGCCGATGGGGCGTTGCCGGGAGCTCCGAAACTGGGCAGCGTGATGGTGGTGGTGCCGCCCTGCACAGATACGCCGGGCACGGCAGGCGCGCCGCTGGTGCCGGTGCCCGCGCCGCCAGCGCCGGGATAGGGCGAAATTCCTCCGCGAGCGTTGGGATCGGAGCCGTGTCCCGCGCCTTCTCTGCCTGCGCCCGAACCTTCTCCTTGCAAGCCGCTGCCGGGGCCATTGCCTTTGCCGAGGCCGGCTCCGCCGCCGCTGCCGCCGAGGCCGCTTTTTGCCGTGCCGCTGGGCGACATGGCTAGCGCGCCGCCGGTGGAGTTCGGCAGTCCAGGTTGCGTTCCGGGCTGGTTAGAGACGATGACGCCGTTGCCGGCCGCGTTGCCTCCGGCGTTGCTTGGTGGAGCGACCGACGAACCCAGATCGAACGGGCCGCCGGCGCCCGTTCCCTTATTGCCTCGTCCGCTGCCCGAGAGGGCTTTGCCTCCGCCCAGGCCCGGCGGAGGCGGCACGACTTGGGGCGTAAGTGCGCCAGCGCCCGATCTTGCCAGCGAGCCTGCGCCGGACGCGGTCGGCGGCGGAGGCACAGGCTTTGTGTGCCAGTCGCCGGTGGCCGAACTTCCCCAGCTATTGAGGTCGCGGCTGACCTGCGACGGCGGCGGCGCAATGACGGCGGGTGCGGGCAATGACAGCTTCGCGGTTGACGACACATCGCGCTGGGGCGCGGAAACCGGTGGCGCAACCACGTCGGCGGTTTGCGTGAGTGGGATGCGGGAACTGGCCAGATCGCGCTGCGCGTCTCGTGGAGCCGGCGCGATGACGGTCGGCGCGAGCGCATTGGCGGTTCGCATTTTGTCTGGTGAAACATTCGGCGCGGGCTGGACTACGGTCGCGCTCAAGGCTGGCGAAGTGCGTGTGCTGGCGTGAGAGACTTCGGGCGGGGGCGGAACGACGTTCGTTGCCGGGCTGCTTAGAGTTCGGCTTGCGGATGAATTCAACTCCGGCGAAGGCGGCACTGCGCTCATCGCAGGCAGAATGGGCGCGGTGAGCGACGAACGCAATCCCTCGGTGGGAGGCGGTCCGGGATTCGTTTTGAACGCGAGCAGATTGGCTACTGCGGAATCGGAATGAGGCAGATTGATTTTGGGAGCGTCCACCACCTTCTCGCTGGGCCGGTCGCCGCGAGCCACGCGGATGGTCTGGGTGCGGTGGTGGGCTTGCTGGCCGCCGGCGCGTCCGGACTTGCCAGCCTCGGCGCCGCCCCGATCCTGCGTTTGCGGCAGTTCATCGCCCGAGTAGTAAATTACGTCCCATTGGAGACGAGTTGGAGGAGGGGGAATCTGCAGACTCGCATAGCGCTCGGGGAGCACGACGATCGCGATCAGCAGCAGGCACTCGAGCAGCCAGCAGGCGAGCATGCCGCGATACGGGAAGATGCCAATGGGCGCTTCTCCGGCGAGGCGCTTGGGAGAGCGGGAGAGCGCTGGACCGAAGGCTGACTTGAACTCTTCCCAGCGGGACGACCATTCCACCAGCAGGCGCGGCGACTCGGGCCACGGATCTTTTTTGCGCAGATCATCTGGGCGCGGATCTTCGGGGTGCGGATCTTCGGGCCGACGATCGATCAGGTTGCTATCGGGAATGGCGGCAACTTCGGACATTATTTCGATTTCTAACTGCGTTTCGAACTACGTTATTTCTGGGGGATTCGTACTAGTGTAGTGTGCCAGAAGGATGCTCTAATTATCGCGGAGACTTCAGTGTTTTTGTGCCTTTTTTTCTTTGGCTTTCGTTGGCGATGGGAACGGAGCTCTCTCGGAAGATTTGAAAAGATGTGTTTGCTAGAGGTACCCCCCCTCCCCCTATCTCCCGGTATATTGGAATCATTGACTTAGAGAGAATTTCTCGCCAAAGTATTCAATAATAATGACTTATAGGTAAAGTATTCATTAATAATGGGTTGGCGTTGATTCCGAGGAGTTCGACGCTTCCTCGCTGACGCCCGCCACGGGAAATCAATCACTTAGCGGGATCTTTTGGTGCGGGTCGCTGGATTGCTTTCAAAGTCTTAAAAGAAATGGAGTTACTCGCCGAACGGGTGGGCCGGTGAGGCAATGACCGGTTGCTGGTCGGGTTAGTTGTCAAGGAGCAGGTGGTGCTAGGCAAATGCTTGTTTGCTCTGAGTCTATCTTAACAGGGGAGTCAAGGGCGGCGTGTCGGTTATCATGCGCTAATCCTAATTGTCTGGGCAATTTGCTTTGCGCTGAATCCAGTCTATGCTATTGCCCATCCTGAGCCTAACCGCGTCAATCGGGCCACCTGTCGCTGCCAGCATCTTTCCGCCGATGTTGACCAAGGGATAGTTATCAATCGAGAGTCTAACGGCATAAATGGCGTGGACGGCGACGGTGTCGCTATCAGGAGGCTCGGCCAAGGCGAGTTCCCGACGCCACTGGATGGAGCGTGGGGTTTTGCCGGCGAAAAACTCGTTAGCAATGTCTACGCGGCCAATCTGGACAGTTTTGGGTTTTCTAAACACATTTGTAATAGCAAAGTTGATTTCCACATGACCTTCGGCGGAGGTGTTGTATGTAACTTCCGCTATCACGATCAATGGAGCGCTTTCATAAAATCCGGCGAAGACGGCGCTTGTCAACGTATTTCCTTCAACGCCAAACAAGACACCTTCCGGGCCGTCTCGTTTGAAGTCAGCCTGGATCCTATCCTTGATCTCCTTTCCCCACGCTTGGGCAATCCTGAGAGGCATCGGCTGCGTTGCTCTTTTCTGGGAAAGACGCAGGAATATCTTCTTGGCAATTGTGTGGGAATCCCAATAGAGGGGTCGTCCATTAGTGGGACCATACCCGGTGTCTCCCGACGCCGCAAATATCAACTGATTGCCGAGTGCGGTGATCTTGCATCGGTCGTCGAATTGCGCAACGGCACTATAACTCCTGCTATCGGCGGCTACTACGATTTCATCCTGCGAAGCGTTGAGGACAATCAGGGTGCCGGATTGCGTTTGAGCGATTGCATTCAACGAGGCAAACAAAAAAAAAGAGCGAACAAAACATTTCATCTGTTGGTACCGAGAAAGAGCGTGGCAAGTATAACTCCGGTGCGTCTTTCAGCGTTGACGGCAACAAGTGGGGTGCAAGGTGCCCCAGGTTCGCGCCCGTTCTTTGGGCGCTAACCTGGGCGACGGCTAGCCTCAGGCGCTAAAGCGCGGACACATTTCAGACTTAGCGGCACGAGTAAACTCGTGCCCTTCCCGTTCGTGGAGGCGGGCAACCCTTGTTATCGCGGCGGTCAACCGCTGCGCCACCCAAAGGCAAGAACAAAACCGATTTTCTCAGCGTCGCAGCCTCACTTCGGCGGCATCCTACGCACCCGGCTGTTTGGTGGAGTAGGGGTCCTTCGACTCCGCAGTCCGATTCGCTTCGCGCATCGGCCTGCTCCGCTCAGGATGACTCGGTGGGGGATTTGCAACCTCGACCGGCGGCTGCGCGTGATTTGGAGAACTGAATTTCAGGCGGCTTCGGTGTGAACGGGACGTTGTTCGAAAGAAATGTCTACCTGGTCGCCGACGGCGGTTTGGGACTCGCGGATGGTGCCTGTCGGAAGCTCGAGTACGGATGCGGCGTGGACTCGAACGGCAGCCACGCGCCAGGGCTTTAGGTCCTCTTCGATGTGGATGACGATTCGGTCGCGGTCGAGGTACACGGCGTCGATGGGGAAGCGCATGGCGAAAGTGTGGATGCCGTGGGAAGGGTTGATCCATAGTCCCTGGCCATGGGAGAAGTGGGAGGAGTTGGTGGCCATTAGGCCGCGGAAGCGCGACCAGTGGGTCTGCGCGACCAGGAGATCGGTCGCGAGATAGGTGGTGCGGGTGCGGTTGAAAGCATAGCCCTTAGTCATTTAGTCATTGAATCATTGAGACATTTAGTCATTGAATCAGTTAGACATTGAATCATTTAGTTATTGAATCAATACCTCAATGATTCAATGTCTCAATGATTCAATGACTCATCGTTTTCCCCCGACTGGGAGGAATATGTGCATCAGCTGAATTACGGCTGGGCCGACGGTTACGAAAATCAGGGAGGGCATCACAAACAGGACTAGGGGAATGATCATCTTGACCGTCGTTTTCGCAGCTTGTTCTTCGGCGCGCTGGCGGCGCTCGGTGCGCAGGGATTCGGAGTGCACGCGCAAGGCCTGGGCTACGCTGGTTCCGAAGCGGTCGGTCTGAATCAGGGTTCCGACCAGCGAGCGAATGTCGTCGACTCCGGTGCGCTCGGCTAGATTGCGGAGGGCCTCGACGCGAGGTTTTCCGGCTCGCGTTTCGAGGTCGAAGAGATGGAATTCGGCGCTTAGTTCCGGATGCGCGGTGCTCAGATCCTGGCCCACGCGCATCATGGCCTGATCGAGAGACAAGCCGGCTTCCACGCAGATCACAGTCAGATCGAGTCCATCGGGAAGGCCGAGGCGAATGCGGCGCTGGCGTTCCTTGAGCTTCCTCTTCAGCAAGAATCGCGGAATAAAAAATCCGAACGCGGTTAAGCCTATAAGCAGCAGCGGCGAATCGAATCCGGTGAATAGAAAAACAGATAAGAAGGCAATTGCGGCGAACAGGACGCGCAAACCACGATAGATAGTAACGTGCTGCGGGCTGCGATATCCGGCCTGAATGAGCCAGAGCCGGGTCTGCGAAACGTCCGTGGGAGAGAGCGGCAAAGCGCGGCTCAGGGGATCGAGGGCCTGCTGCATGCGTTCGCGCATGGCGGGCCTGGCGGGGGCTTTGGGGCGCTGCCAGCCGATTTCTCGCAGACGGGAGCCGAGCACCGACGAGGGCGCAACCGTGGCCGCTCCAAAGGCGAACACGATTACCACAATGGTTAGAAAAACGAAAATGGAGAGCGCGAGCGCCATAGTCAGACCTGGATCCTGATAATTCTGCGAATGAAGAAGTAGCCTATGGTTTGCAAGGTTATGCCGCCGACAATCAAAGCGTGTCCTATCGGGTCCGTGAACAGGGGACGAATAAATCCTGGATTGAGGATGAGCATGATGACCACAATTGTTGGCGGCAGGGCCATGAGCAGGACCATGGTGAGGCGTCCCTGGGCGGTGTGGACGCGGACCTGGCGCAGGATTTTAAAGCGCTCGCGGATGACGTAGGAAAGGTTGTCGAGAATCTCGGCCAGGTTGCCGCCGGTTTCGCGCTGCAGCATCACCGCGGTCACGAAAAACTTGACGTCGACCAGAGGAACGCGTTCGGCCAGATTGAGCAGGGCGTCGCGGACGGGGAGGCCGAATTTCTGTTCTTCGTAGAGCTGGCGAAATTCTCCGGCAACGGGTTCGGAAACTTCGTTGGCAATCATTTCGAGGGCGGTGGTAAAGGCGTGTCCGGCGCGAACGGCGCGGGCCAGGGTGTCGATGGCCTCGGGAAACTTCTCTTCGAATTTAGCAAAGCGCCTGGTGCGCATATGCGAGGCGTAGGCGTAGGGAATAAAAAAGCCGAGCAGAGCGCCAGCCCAGGCGAATACCAGATTGCCGCCGGCGATGCCAGCGATGGCGGCGAAGACCACGGCGGAGACGGCGCACAGCATCAGGAAGTTTCCGGCGCGAACATCCACGTTGCCCTGCGCCAGCATTTTTTGCAGGACGGAGACGCGCTCGGAGCGGCGCAGCCAGGTGTCGAAAGCTGGTATCCGGCTGAGCACTTCGTCGCGAATAAAAGCCACGTCCGGCGCGGCTTGTTCGGCCGGCTTCTGAACGGTGGAGAGGCGATCGCGGAGAACGCGGGCCTGGGCGTTGCGCTGATCGAGCAAAGACAGGGCAGTAAAGACCGCCAGCGCAACCACCACAAAGACCAGCAAAGCGATAAAGAGCGGCATGCGCTAGACCTCCATCCGGGAATCGAAGATCGTAGGACTCAGGCGGCAACCGGCGACGGCGAGGCGCTCGGCGAAATTGGGCGGACGGCCAGTGGAATGGAAAACGCCGCGCACTTTGCCGCTCTCGTCAATGCCGCTGCGGTCAAAAACGAAAATGTCCTGCAGCGCGATCGCCTCGCCTTCCATTCCGGTGACTTCGGAAACCGTGATCACCTTGCGCGAACCGTCGGAGAGACGCGCGACCTGGACTACGGCGTGGACGGCGTTGGCGATCTGCTGGCGGATGGCACGCTCGGGAATATTCAGGTTGGCCATGGAAACCATATTCTCGATGCGGGCCAGGGCGTCGCGCGGGGAGTTGGCGTGGACGGTGGTGAGCGAACCCTCGTGGCCGGTATTCATGGCCTGCAGCATGTCGAAGGCTTCTTCGCCGCGCACCTCGCCCACCACAATGCGGTCGGGACGCATACGCAGGCTGTTGATGACGAGCTGGCGCATGCGCACCGAGCCTTTGCCTTCGATGTTCGGAGGGCGAGTTTCCAGGCGGACGACGTGTTCCTGCTTGAGTTGCAATTCGGCTGCGTCTTCTATGGTTACGATGCGCTCTGAGTTCGGGATGTATCCGGAAAGGACGTTGAGAACCGTGGTTTTGCCGGCGCCGGTGCCTCCGGAAATAATCACGTTCAGGCGGCCCTTCACTACGGCCGAGAGCAATTCCAGCATGGGCTCGGTCAGGGTCTTGTTGTCGAGCATGTTGCGCGCGGTGATGGGATCGCGGCCAAAGCGGCGGATGGAGAGACAGGCTCCATCGAGCGCGAGCGGCGGAATGATGGCGTTGACGCGCGAGCCATCCTGCAGGCGGGCGTCGACCATGGGCGAAGACTCATCGACGCGGCGCCCGATGCGCGACACGATGCGGTCGATGATCTGCATCAGGTGCTGGTTGTCTTTGAACGACAGGCCGGTGATTTCGAGCTTGCCGGCGCGCTCGACGTATACGCGGTCGAAGCGGTTGACGAGAATGTCGGAGATGGTGGGATCTTTGAGCAAAGGCTCGAGCGGGCCCAGGCCGAAGATTTCGTCGAGAATTTCACGCGAAAGCTGCTCGCGCTCCGCGAAACTCAGCGGGACTGCTTCGCTGTTCACCGAACTGCGGATCAGGATGAGAACTTCCTCGCGCGCCGAGTCGCCGGCGGTGCGGCCGAGTTTTTCGAGGTCGAGACGATCGAGGATCTTGCGGTGCAGGTCCGCCTTTACCTGCTGGTAGTCGCCGCGCTCGAAGGCTTGCAAGTTGGCCATGTTCTTAGCTCTCAGCTCTCAGCTGTCAGCTTTCAGTTCTTAGTTCTTGGCTGGAAGGCCTCGAACTGATAGCTGAGAGCTGACAGCTGAGAGCTAATTTACACCGTCTTAAACAGCGACCAGGCCGAGCGCTTTACATCCAAATCGTCCTTGGTCAAGTATTCCGCCAGCCCGGTAATGGAGCGGGCAATTTCGGTATTTCCCTGGTGCATCAGGGGAACGCCACGATCAATCGCGCTCGAGACCGCGAAGTACTGATTGGGAATCCTCCAGAGCACCGGCGCTCCGATGGCGGCTTCGGTCTCCGCTTCATTGAAGCCGGCCACCTTGCGATAACGGTTTAACACCAAGGCGAAGCGGTCCCGCGAGCCGCTCTCGCCGAGATACTGAGCCACTCTTCCGGCACTCCACAGGGAAGCTACATCGGCGTGAGCGATAAGCAGAATTCTCGATGACAGGTTGCTGACCAGGCGCGTCGCGGTGTCGAGCCGGGAAGAAGCGTCGACGACGATGTAGTGGAACAGGCCAGCCATGGTGTCAAACAAGCGGGCAAAGTCGGAAGCCGTGGGCTCGATGGCCATGGGAGCCACAGCGCCGGCCAACACCTGCAAGCCGCGATCGTGACGGGCCATAAAGCTGTCGAGCAGTGACGAATCCAGGCGGTGCAGATTGGTGATGGCGTCGGAAACGGTGAAGGCGGGCTTGAGATTGAGATGCAACGCGCAGTGGCCGAGAGGCGCCAAGTCCACCAGCGCCGTGCTGTGGTGAATCGACTGCAAGGCCAGAGCCAGATTGACGGCGACGGTGGTGGCGCCGCTGCCGCCTTTGGCGTTTACGATGGTGAACACCTTTCCCCGTGAACTTTCATGGCCGGGCTTGCGACGAGTTGCGGTCAGGCGGACGAAGGCTTCCAGCAGATCGGTGGTGGTGGGAGGGCGCTCAATGTACTCGCGCACTCCCGCCCGCATGGCACTGACAATCAACTGGGGCTGAGTCATGGGGCCGATGGCAAAGACGGCGGAATCGGGCATTTCCTGGTGCAGCAACTCCACGGCCCGCAGCGCGGCGGTGACGCCATCGGAGGCGATATCGACCAGAACCACGTCGGGCGCGAAGGCTTGAGTTTTGCGGATGACCGGGTCATTGGCGGCCAAGGGCAGAGTCGAGTTGCTGCACACGGTACGAGCCACGCTGGTGCCATCCACCAGAACCTGAAGCACAGCGCGCTGATCGTGGTCCGTGGCGAACACGGCTACTGACAATTCCGGCATGACTCGTTTACACCTTCAAAAACACTGAACCATTAAGAACATTGAATCATTTAGTCATTGAATCATTGAATCATTGAATCATTAAAACCACGGGCGCGCTTTTCAATGGCTCAATCTCTCAATGATTCAATGCCTCAATGCCTCAATAACTCAATTCGCTTTCTTACTATCGAACTTGCCCTGATCCAGGTTCGACACCGGCATCGTCGGCCCTTTCGGCGCCTGGACAGTGGGCGAAATCCGGCGCACCGTGCATAGAACCATCAATTCCGAATTGCTTTTCTGATTGCTCTTGCTTTTGAAAAAATTGCCGAGGATGGGAATATCGCCCAGAAACGGGACCTTGCTGTCAACGTTGGTGACCCGGTTATCCAGGAGACCGGCGATAACGAAGCTCTGGCCGTCCTGCAGTTCGAATTCCGTATCCGCCTTGCGCGTGCTGATAGCGGGGATGGTGGTTCCGGCGACGGTGACGGCATCGGCGAAGTCCAGCGTACTCACCTCGGGAATGACATGCAGGTGGATGTTACCGTTCGGCTGAATCACCGGGGTGAACTTCAAGCGCACGCCAAATTCGCGAAACTGAATGGTGACGGTCGCGATTCCACTGGCGTTTTGCTGTGCGACGGGAAAGGGAAATTCTCCTCCAGCCAGAAAGCTGGCTTCCTTGCCGTTGACCGCGATCAGGTTGGGCTCGGCCAGAATCTGCAGGAGGTTTTTCGACTGCAGGGCTTCGATCACGGCGCCCATGTGGATCTGAGGGTTAAAGAAGAACAGGTTGAGTACGTTCGATATCGTCGCCTGACTGGGAAATGGGCTGTTTGATCCCGTATCGCTGATGTTTCCGACGCCGGTGATTCCGCCGAACTGGCCGGTGGTCGTGGTGCCGATGGTGTTGCCCGCGCCGGTCGAAAGCAGATTGAATCCCATTTGGGTGAGAGCTGTGCGATCCACTTCGGCAAACTTGACTTCCAGAAGAACTTCTTCCGCTCCGACTGGTCCGAAGGTCAGCACGTTCACGACATTCTTGGAATACGCCGAGGCCAGCGCGGCCGCATGCTTGGAGACATCCTCGGTGGTTACGTGACCGGAAAGAACAATGGCGGAACGCGAAGGCGTCACGTTGATCTGCTCGGTTGGGAAGAGGCGATGAATTTCTTCCGAAGCGGCGGTGATATCGACGTCCACGCGAAGATCGAAGCTCTGCGAGCGCTCGAATTCGTCCCAGATCAGCAGCGAAACCTCACCCGGAGCGAGTCCATTGACCAGGATTTGCGTGGGTGTGACGACCAGAGCATCGGCCACGGCGGGGTCCGTTACCGAGACCCGCTTCAGTCTTTCGGTGGTGTTAATCAGCAGCGACTTACCCACCATCACGCGCAGCGGAGCGGCGCCCGCGGTAACACTCTGAGGGTATGAAGATGTGGCTGCGGTGGAGGGTTGCGCTGCCGCTGGGTTGGGAGGAGGAGTGGCGGGCGTATCCTGGTTCTGAGAAGAAGCCGTTGCCGGAGCGCCTTTTGAATTATCGTCGAAAGCCACGGTGCGCGCGGACATCGTGGTCGCGCCGAAAAGCAATGCGACTGTAGCTAGTATAAGAACTTTCATGAGTTCGGACCTCTGCGAGGATGCACGAGCATATCCATCGAGGGCAGATCCATCAAGAGGATGAGCGGACGCGAATCGCTGCGATATTGTCGGCTCAAAACTTGCTGGTTTCATCCCGTTTGCTGCCACGGATCATTTCTACTGTATAGGGCCCCGATGGAGGAGGCGGCGCCTGGACTTGTGCTACTACCTTGTGAACTTTGGGCTTGGAGGCGGCGGCCACAGGCGTCTCGCCCAGGTAGACCGAACTGGCCCGGGTTGCGGGGATGCCTCCCTTTTTTGTGTCGAGCGGGTTGCGCAAGGCGAGCTGAATTCTTCCTTCCTGGGAAACCAGCGCCAACTTCTGCGCGTCGTCGGGTGAGACCAGCAGCGTGATCACGGCAGCGCTGGTTTCGCCTCCGGCGATGCGCTCCAGCAGGCTCCCGCCGACGGCGATCACCTTCACGTTCTCGAGCACGGTGACCGTTTGCCGCTCGCTGCCGCCCTGATTGCCGGTGGCCAGCACATCCACGTGCGTGCCCGGTTGCACGAAGCCCGCCACCGAAACCACGTCGTTGACGCGCACGGAAACCGCGCGCATTCCCGCCGGGATCATGGAGGGCAGGCCGGAACCTGCTTCAAGCGCCGCCAGCTTGTTCTTCAGAATAAATTCGCCCTTGCTGATCGGCAGAACGGCGGCGCGTTTCAAGACTTGCGCGACGTCGGAGAAAGCTCCCGGAGGGGCGGCCGATTGCGGGATCGTGACGACGCGAACATCGCGCGCTTCCAACTTATCCCCGGCCTGAATATCGCCGGCCGCCACCACGACCTGGACTCCGCGCCCATTGGCGCTTGAGCCCGCAAAGGTCCGGAGCCGGTTATAGACGGTAAAGCTGACGAGCAGGCCGACAGCCAGCGCTAAGCCTCCGATCATCAACAGACGGCTTCGGTTCATTTAGCTCCTTCCGGACAACCCCGCACTCGTTCGTTGCCGTCGCGCGTTGCCGTCGCGGACTTAATTTCCGCGAGTGCAACGCGCTGCCAGGTTGGTGCGGCCTACTGGATGGTGCTGGCCACCGACGAGAACACGGTGTTCGCGTTGCTGCCGATGAGACGGACGGTGCCGATCACGATTACCAGAATTACGGCCAGCATCACGGCGTATTCTGCGATGTCCTGCCCTTCGTCATTGCGCCACAAGAGCTTAGCCAAAGCGTACATTCGAGCCTCCTTCGGGCTTGCCCGAGAAACTCTTAATCTGAGACGAGGGTTCGACCCAGTCCCTATGCGCCCTAGTTTCGCAGATTCGGGATGGCTCTGGGAAACAATTTTTCGGCGTGGTAACCTCCTGGCGGCTGAGTTTCCGCGGAATGGCGGCATTTTCGGCGGCGGGCGGCTTCCGGAAGATGACGATAGCCTGCGAGTCGATGTATGTGGCATGCCAATTTTTGTCAAGAAGCAGGGCCTGAGCCAGCGCGCACGTCGGGGGCACAAGCACAGCTTCAACCTTCCAGCGGTCAAGAACGTCTTGCCAGCCGGTTCGGATCTCGACCACGGTTCGAATAGACTGGCGCAGGAGGTCGTCGCCATAGAGGTCGGCGCGGCCGTCCACGAATACGCGAGATCCGGGATAAAGCTTCCACATCGCATAGCCTCCCCAGTCATAGAAAACAAAGAGCTTCCGGGGTTGGTCGCCAGCCCGCAAGAAGGCGACGGCTTTCTGGGGAAACAGCTCCGCCTCGCGGGCATCCTGGTTGCGGGCAAGACTGACCCACCTTGCCAGTGCGAATATGCCGATCAAAACGACAACCGCCGCGTGGAAAAGTGGCCGGAATCGCGAGGAGGCTGGACTCCGGCGCGCGACCGGCGAGGAGGTCGACGCGGCCGGAAGAGCCGCGGCGATCACCGGCATCGCCACCAGGATAAAAATTGGGACGTGGCGGGCAGCGTCCAGGGCGGCGAACGAGGTTAGGAGCAGAGGTACGATCACGCGTCCCTTGGGCCGCGAGCGGGAAGTGGCGAGAGCGGTCAGAAGCAGCAGCCAAACCAGCAAGAATGGACGGTAGAACGACTCGTGGAAGTCCGGCGAGCGCCACTCGCCAATGAACGACCGCATCCCGAGCGAGCGCAGCGTATCGAAGGGGTAACGATAGAGTGCGGCGCCGCTGGGGTTGAGAGGCACGAGCGCCAAACAGGCCACGAGGAGCAGCAGCACTCGCAGAAGGGTGGGGCGTGCCTGCTGCCAGGGCGTGTCGCCGACGGCAGCCTCCAGAATCAGGCCGATGCCATACGCCGCCAACAGCGCGGGGCCGAGCGCGAATCCCGCGTGCAGATTCAGCCAGAGGAGAAAGAGCGGCGGTATCCACAGCAGCAGCTTGGGCCGAGCTTCTTTCGTTTTCGTTTTTGTGCCGGCTTCGAGCAGCCATAGCAGCAGGCTGGCCAGCGTAAAGGTGAACATCTGCGGCCGCACGCCCCATGAGGGAGCCGATGCCCACGCGCCGAGGACCGTCGCAGCGGCCGCCCAGTGCGTTTTTCCTCCATAGCGAAGACAGCGCAGATAGAGCAGCATGAAGCCGGCGGTTGTAACCAGAGCGGCGAACACGATCAGCGCAGCGGCGCCGCCGTGTTTCCAGAGCTCATAAAACACGGCCTCCGACAGCCACTCATGCGACACCCAGGCGTGCCCGGCGCGCGTGAAGGAGAAAGGATCGGAGTGGGGGACGTGGCCGGTCTCCGCGATCCACTGTCCGGTGCGCAGATGCCACCACAGATCGGGATCGACGGCATTGCGCGCCGTCATGGCCAGCAAGCCGAATAACAGGATCGCCGCGAATGCGGTCTGCGTGCTCAACAGCGTTCGGAGGGTTCGTCGCATGTCTTCGCGATTATGCTCGCCGCAATTATGGTCCGTCGCGATTATAGAGTGCGCGCGGCGCTTGCAGAGTTGCCGGGTTGCGGTCTGGACTAGTGGGTAGTTGGCGGCGGACGAATCCAAAGCGATAATGACGTTTATGCCAGAAATTCAGGCTAGCTACAGTTCTGGGGCGATGCGCCGGGAAAAGCGGGCCGTTGCCGGGAACTCGGTGCTGGCGGCGTTGCTGATCACCAGCCTGAAAATCGCGGTGGGGATCGCGACCGGCTCGCTGGGAATTTTATCGGAGGCAGCGCACTCCGGCTTGGATCTGATCGCGGCCGCGGTGACGCTTCTTTCAGTGCAGGTTTCCGACAAGCCGGCCGATGCCGATCATCAGTACGGACATGGCAAGTTCGAAAATTTTTCCGCCTTCATCGAGACCGGCCTGCTGCTGGTGACGTGCGTCTGGATCGTCTATGAATCGATCAAGCGGCTGTTCTTTCACAGCGTGGAGATTGAGCCGAGCGTGGCTGCGGTCCTGGTCATGGCGATGTCGATGGCAGTCGACGGCTGGCGCTCCCGCGCTCTCGGACGCATTGCAAAGAAGTATGACAGTCAGGCGCTGGAAGCGGACGCGCTGCATTTTTCGACCGACATCTGGTCGAGCGGAGTAGTGATCGTGGGCCTCGCGCTGGTTTGGATGGGGCGCATTTATCGGGTGCAGTGGCTGCGCCAGGCCGATCCGATTGCCGCGCTGTTCGTGGCCGGCGTGGTGGTTTCCGTGGGCTGGCGGTTGTCGCGCAGAACGGTGGATGCGCTGCTCGACGCTGCGCCGGTCGGCGTGCGCAGCCAGATCCTCGACCGGATCGCGACCGTCGATGGCGTACTGGAAGTGGAGCGGGTCCGGTTCCGGAAAGCCGGGAACCGCTATTTCGCGGACGTTTCGGTGGGGCTGGAACGTAACTTCACGTTCCAACGTTCGGAGCAGGTGTCCGATGCGGTGAGGTCGCGGGTGCGCGAGATTTTGCCCGACGCCGACGTGATGGTGCACACGGTTCCGCGGGCGCGGCGCTCGGAAAATATTTTTGACCGCATCCGCGCCGTGGCCACCCGCCACAACTTCAATGTGCACGACATCAGCGTGCAGGATCTGAATGGGCAATTGCACGTGGAACAGCATCTGGAACTCGACGAGCAACTCACCATGATGCAGGCGCACGATGAGGTCACGCGGCTCGAAACCGAGATGCGCGCCGAGATCCCGGAGATCGCGACCATCCTGACGCATATTGAAAGTGAGCCGGCAACGATTGAGCGGGGAGAGGAGATCGTTCGCGAACCGGAATTGGAACAGCGGCTCAAGGACATTGTGAAGGAGCTTCCCGAGGTAGTTGACGTGCACGAGTTTCAATTCAAGAAGGTGCGCGGGCGGCTCTATGTTTCCTGCCACTGCACGCTGCCCGACGATATGCCGCTTTCGCGAGTGCACGACGTGCAGACCTCGCTCGAGATCCGTTTCAAACACGACGCCCCGGAACTGTTCCGGGTGCTGATTCATCCGGAGCCGATGACGGATAACCGGCGGTAGGAACCGATCGCTGTTCGCTATTCGCTGTTCGTCGATCGCCATACTCGGCACCGCGAACAGCGAACGACGATTAGCGGGACAAAGAGAGGCCAAGATGATTGAAGCTTCCGTGAATTGGACGGACAAAGACCGATATGTGGGGTCGGCAAGTTCGCGACATTCGATCGTAATGGATACCGCACCCGAGAAGACCGCCAACACCCCGATGGAGTTAGTGCTGCTTGGTTTGTGCGGATGCACGGCATCGGACGTGGTGGGAATTCTCCGCAAGAAACGTGAGCCGTTCACCGGGCTCGAAGTGCGGGCAGAGGCCGAACGAGCGGACGGTTACCCCGCGGTTTATACCTCGATTCATTTGACCTATATCATCCGCGGCGAAGTATCCGAGAAAGCCATGGAAGACGCGGTGCGGCTTTCGAAAGAAAAGTACTGCTCGGTTTCCGCCATGCTGGAGAAGACGGCGAAGATCACTTACACCATCGAGCACGTTCGGTGAAGGCTGGGCCTCATCCGCTGCGAGGAACGCGCGTCTTGCCCGCTCAGCTGGGCGGGGATGCCCGGCTCTCCACTAGGGCGTGTTTCGTAGATGCCTTTGCGCGGCCCTCAGGGGCTAAAGCCCTCATCTTCTCCGGCCAGACGGCACGGCTAAAGCCGTGCCCTACCCAAGAACTAATTTATGAAACACGCTCTAGTTACTCCAGCGTCTTGCCCTTGGTCTCTGGCAACTGCGTTGCCATCATACTCGCCATAAGAAAGGCTGCGGCACAGAGATAGAAAGCCCAACTTAGTCCCTTAGTCTGGCCAACCCATCCAATTACCCAGGGCGCGACGCAACTTAACGCGCGTGCGCCATTGTAAGTGAAACCCAGGGCACGCGCTCGCAGACGAGTGGGAAAGATCTCGCTGCCGATAATGCCCGAGCCAGAGAAGAATCCCGTTCCGAAGAAGGCGACAATCGTGCCCAGTACGAGCAACGCCGCCTGCGAACGGGCCGTGGCGTAGAGAGGCACGAGAACGGCGGCAGCAAAGAGATAAAGCATGAAAGATTTGCGGCGGCCCAGATGGTCGGCGGCCCAACCAAAGCTGATGTATCCGGGAAACATGCCACACAGGTTGAGCACGATGAGCAGCGTGGTCGTGCCAATTACACCGAAGCCGCGTCCGCCTTGTGCGACGGGAAGGGAAAGATAAGGAGGAATCCAGGTGAACAGTCCCCACCAGGCAAACAATCCGAAGAAGTTGAGCAGGAGAAGGACGATGGTGCTCTTACCATACGGCGCGCGGAAGATGGCCAGAAAAGACTCGCTCCGCGGTGCCGTCGATTTTCCCTGTGTGCCCTGTGCCCCCTGTGGTTCAGGCTCTTGCTTTTGCCCTGCCAGCCGCCGGTGCTCTTTCCACATCTGCGATTCGGGCACGCGGTTCTGGATCCAAAGCGTAACGAGGGCGGGAAGAATTCCGACGAAGAACACTATCCGCCAGTTGGCGTAGCGCAGAACGATGCCCGCCACCAGCGCGGCCAGCGCATAGCCGATGGCCCACGAACTCTGCACCACGGACAGCGCTTTGGCGCGCAATTCGTCGGGCCAGGTTTCTGCGACCAGGGTCGCGCCCGTGTTCCACTCGCCTCCCATGCCTAGTCCTAGGATGAAACGGAACACCGCCAGCATAAGTACGGTGGTCGAGAGGCCGGAAGCGAACGAGCAGATCGAGTAAGTCAGGATACTGAGCATCAAGGCACGCTTGCGTCCGATGCGGTCGGCGAGAAAGCCGAAAAACACCCCGCCGATTCCGGAAGCCAGCAGAGTGAGCGTGTACAGAAGGCCGGAGGTCGCCTTCGACATGCCCAGATCGCGCATCACGTAGGCCAGGACGAGCGCGTAAAGCATGGCGTCAAAGGCGTCGAGCATCCAGCCGAGGGCGGCCGCGAGTAGAGTGCGGCGCTGTCCGGGGCTGGCTTGCTGCAGGAGTTGGATGGGGCCAATGGCCATGCGGGAGGGATTGTAGCAGGGGGAGTGAATCGACGGTCGGGCAACTGTAAAGGTCGTTTGAGAAACCACCCGGCTTTGTTCAGCAGTCGATATAGTCAGCTTAGTGGGCCGTTCCAACAGTTGTCGTCTTAGCCGCTGGACTTCCGTCGCCGATTACCGTTCTAATGGGGTAACATGTCGCCCGGTTTGCCGCAAGACGCTGTGGTTCGCATCATTAAGAAACACGTTTCAAATCTCTGGCCGAATGCCCAACTTTCTATTCGCAAATGGCCGCGAGGCCCAGTCGAAGAACTTGGGAGGGAGTTTGCTGTACTAGAGATTTCTCCCACGCGCGATTCAAACAATCTCTGGGTGTATTGCACCGCGGGGACGGGCGCCGTGGAAGGCGAAGCTCAGCAACACGAATTTGTTCTGTTGTCATCCTCCTCCGACAAACGTCATGTTGAAACACTCACGATGGTGTCACATTACCATCGCTTCGAGTCCCCGCTCGACCTCGGCCACATCGTGACAATTGGCGACACATGGGCGGAGGGTTCGAGTTGCAACCGCCTACTAATGTCCTTGCCCTACCCCTTCGGGCCTAAGTTGGAATGGCTAAGAACATCGGAGTTAGTAGTTCGATTCCTGTGGGCATTGCCTATCACGCCGGAAGAGGCGGCCTTCGCTAATCAGAGCGGCGTCGAAGGACTGGAGCGCCGGTTTGACGCTGCAAAACTTCATTATTGGGACCCGCTACGCCCAAGCGTCGTTTGACTCCTTCGAAGGCTCCACTGCACAGGTCATTTGCGGGACAGACACTAGGAACGAACCCCTGCCCGCCCCAGGCGCCGCAAATACTTTTGCGCCTTCCGCACGTCCCGCCCGATCTGCTCTTTTAGGGCTTCGACTGACGGAAACTTGATCTCGTCGCGCAGACGATCAAGAAAATGAATTTCGACTTCCGTTTCCGCCGCGAGTTCTAGCGGATGAAAATTGAGCAGGTGCGTTTCTATGGCGAAGGAATCGGCGCCGAACGTGGGCCGATTTCCGACGTTCGTGACCGAATCGAAACAGTCGCTGCCTACGCGGGTGCGGGTGATATAGACGCCATCTTTGGGGACGAGTTCTTCGTAGCGCGCTAGGTTGATGGTGGGCACGGTGTACTTCGATCCATAGCCGCGTCCGCGGCCGGCGGTGGAGAGAATGCTGAACGGACGCGCCAGCAAATGACGCGCGCGGCTCACTCGGCCTTCGGAAAGTAACTTCCGGATGTGGCTGCTTGAAACGTGCTCGCCGCGCAGGCGCATCTCGGGATAATCGTGGACTTCGAATCCCATCTCTTTCTCCTTGCCCAGCTCGCGCAGCAGTTGAATGTTTCCGGCCGCTTTGTGTCCGAAGCGGAAGTTGTAGCCTTCGTGAACTTCACGGGCATGGAGACGCTTCTTCAGAATCTCGTGGGCAAACTGGTGCGGGGTCATCAGCGAAAGATCGCGCGAGAAGGGAAGCAGCAGAACCGCGTCGACTCCGGTGGCTTCGAGCAGGCGCAGTTTTTCCGGAAGCGGAGTCAGCAGCTTCAGGCTGTGATCGGGACGCAGGATGCGGGCGGGGTGAGGGTCGAACGTGACCACCACCGACTGCGCATTCCCGGCTTTCGCGCGCCGCACGATCTCGTCGATAACATGGCGGTGAGCGCGGTGCACTCCGTCGAAGTTGCCGACACTAACGAGCGCGGGACCGAAGTCGCGAGGGATGTCGTCGAGTTTGTGGAACGTTCGCATCCTAAATCTTTTTCACCGCCGAGACGCCGAGGACGCCGAGAAAATCTTTATTAGGAAAAAACTCGGCGACCTCGGCGTCTCTGCGGTGAACTCAAATATCAAACTCCAGCTTCATTCCGTCAAACGCCAACTGCACTCCGGGCGGCAACGCGGCGTTGGTTGCCTCGTGCGGCAGGTCGTGGCAGATGTGCGTGAAAAATGTGCGCTTCGGTTTCACCTCTTCCACGATCTTCAGCGACTGCCCGACGCTCGAATGCGTGGGATGCGGCGTGTGGCGCAGCGCGTCCAGAAACAGGATATCGAGGCCGCGCAGCTTCTCCAGCGTTTCGGCCGGGACCTCGCTGTGATCGGTTAGGTAGGCGGCCGATCCGAAACGGAAACCGAGGATCGGGGTTTCGCCGTGAATCACCGTCAAGGGCTCGAAGCGCGCGCCGAAGAGTTCGACCGGGCCCTCGATCGGATGCAACCCGACCTGCGGCAGTCCGCCAAACTTGTAGGTCGCTTCAAAAATGTAGCGGAACATATTGCGCAGGAATTCGCAGTTTCGCGGCGTGGCATATAGAGGCAGCTTGCCCGGCTTGTGGCGAAAGGTCAGTGGGCGCAGGTCGTCGATGCCGAGGATATGGTCGGCGTGAGTGTGGGTGTAGAGCACGGCGTCGAGCTGGGTGATTTTTTCGCGCAGCGCCTGTTCGCGAAAATCGGGCGTGGTGTCGATCAGGACGTGGCGGGCATGGTCGTGAGGATCACGATAGCTGATCATCACCGAGGGGCGAGTGCGGCGGTCGCGCGGATCGGGCGAATGGCATACGGCGCAATCACAGCCAATCGTGGGTACGCCCATCGACGTGCCGCTGCCCAGTACCGTCAGAATCGCTTGCATCAGCCGTTTGTACCTGTAATTGGGCCGGGCGCCTGCGGAGGATGCGCCAGGGCGTTGGTCACTTCCACGTACGCCATGCGGAGTTCGTAGAGGCAGTTCTGCAGGAATCCCTGCTCTTTCGGAGTGAGATTGCCCTTGGTTTTTTCGGCGATCATGCCCAAGGTGTCGATGGTCTGCCTTGCGCCGATCAGGTCGACTCCGGGCTGGCCGCCCTGTTCGTGCATCAGGCCGAGCTGCATCATGGCGGTCATGTAGAGCGAAGCCATGAAGCGCTCGAAACTCATTTCGAGTTCTTTCGCCGAGTGTCCGCTCAGTTCGACTCGCGTGTCCAGATCGCGCGACGACTGCTTGTAGGCGTCGTGTTGTGCCTTCTGCTCGGAGGCGCTGGGCGGTTCGGGGATCTCCGATTCGGGCACGGGCGAGACTGATCCGGGCGCGGCTTCTGGGATTGTCGAAACCGGCGCGGCCGAGGCAACAGGCGTGGAAACCGCGGTAGCAGCGGTCGGCGCTGCGACTGGCTGCGGGGCGGCTTGCTCTTCGGCGGCGTCGCGAAGTTCTCCATCGGAGGTGAACAGGCGCTTGTCGCTTACTTTGAATTCGGTATCTTCTTTTCTTTTTTGAGCCATATGATTTACCTTGCTCTCGAAATTCAAGTTTCCTGAAATTCAGGCGAGCGGGAGCGATGCCGGTTTCAGTTTCGCCGTTCCCGCGCGCAAGTTTTTTCCCGCGGCCTCGCGCCTCAGATAACCCAATGCGATTGCGCGATCTCCGCCGGGTAGGGGCAGAATCGCGCTGCTCGTAATCTCGCCGGCTTCTTTTTCTTCTTTGTTCTCTCCGGCCAGAATCTTCGTGCCCGGTTCGGGCAGCGCGCCTTCTACCGCGAACGCGGTGAACTGCCTGTGGACGGCGCCGCGCGAGCGGATGCGCTCGACGATCTCCTGCCCGAGATAGCAGCCTTTGGTGAAATTCAAGGCGCGGGTCTGTCCGGTTTCCTGCGGCAGATCGCGCTCGCGGATGTCCACGCCAAATTGCGGGATGCCGCGCGAGATGCGAAACAGATTCAGCGCCGCCGTGCCGGTAGGCCGCGCGCCCGCCTGCAGCAGCGTGTCCCAAAGTTCGCTTACATGTTCGGGAGCGATCCAAACTTGCCAGGACTCGCCGGCTTCCTCGCCCGAACGCAGGAGCGTGACGGTCTTTTGCTGACCAGCATGCTGCCAAGTAGCGTCCGCGAACTGCAGGCATGCGAGATCGGGAACGGCGATGGCGGCGCGTTCGAGAACATGGCTGGACTCAGGCCCGGTCAGGCCGAGCGCGGTGAGTTTGCCGCTGATGTCGGCGATCTCCACATCGTCGGCGATGATGTAGCGATCGAACAACTGCAGTACTTTCTCTCGCTGCCGGAGTTCCGTATCCACTAGCAGCGAGTCGCCGCGCTGGAAGGCATAGAGATCCGCCTGAATGTGGCCCTGCGCGTCCAGCAGAAAGGCATAGACGCCATGGCCGGGGGCGAGATCGCGAACGTTGTTCGTGGCCATGCCGTTCAACCAGCGGACACGGTCGCCGCCGGTGACCGCGATCTTGGCACGGCGGCTCAAGTCATAGACGCCGCAACCCGCCAGCAAGGCCTGGAAGTCGGCACGAGTGTCGCCGAGGTCCGGCGTAGTGGTTACGCCGACCCCTCCGCTGTGCTCTATTGGGCTCGCCCCAGGAAGTGTCGTCGAAGTCATAGGTTCCATCTTTGATTATAACGAACGGGCGTACTCTGACTGGCTGCCGCGCTCACGCCGAGCCGTTCTCCTGTAGAGACGCGGCTTGCCGCGTCTCCGCCGCGAGGGAGACGGGGCAAGCCCCGTCTCTACACAGACACTTCACGGCTGTGCTAACGTTGCCAGCGTGAGCGCGACGAAGCGGATTGGCGTTATTCCCGGCGATGGCATTGGGAAGGAAGTCATTCCGCAGGCGGTGCGCGTCATCGAGGCTGCTGGCGCCGATTTGGCGCTGACTTACTTCGACTGGGGAGCCGACCGGTATCTCGCCGACAAAGTTACGGTCCCGCCGGACGGCTTCGCTAGTTTGGCGCGGGATTTCGACGCGATTCTGGTCGGTGCTTTTGGCGATCCGCGCGTGCCCTCCAACATTCATGCGAGAGAGATCCTGCTCGGCATGCGCTGCCAGATGGATTTGTACGCGAACGTCCGGCCGGTGCGGTTGCTGAATGCGTCGCTATGTCCGCTCAAAGGAATTGAACCGCGAGACCTCGATTTCGTGGTGATTCGCGAAAACACAGAAGGCGTTTACGGTGACCTCGGAGGCGTCTTCAAGCAGGGAACGCCGGACGAAATTGCGATTCAGGAAGACGTCAACACGCGCAAGGGCGTCGCGCGCATCATTAGCTATGCGTTCGATTATTGCGCGAGCAACAAGAAGGTCGATGGTTCTCCGCGCCGGCGCGTGCTGATGTGCGACAAATCGAACGCCATGACGCACGCCGGCAGCTTGTGGCAGCGCGTGTTCAAGGAAGTCGCTGCAGAGTATTCAAATCCAAAGATCGAGACGCAGCACATGTACGTGGACGCGCTCTGCATGCAGATGGTGCGCGATCCGCGCGGGTTCGATGTCATCGTCACCAACAACATGTTTGGCGACATCCTTACCGATCTTGCGGCGGGACTGCAGGGCGGGCTGGGGATGGCGGCGAGCGCTAATCTGCATCCGGGGCGCACTTCAGAGCGGTGCAGAGGAATGTTCGAGCCAGTGCATGGGTCGGCGCCAGCGATTGCGGGGAAGGACATTGCTAACCCTTTCGGCGCGATTCTGACGGCAGCGATGATGCTGGCGCATCTGGGAATGTTGGCCGAGGCGCAGAAGATTGAAGCTGCCGTACTCGAAGCGGTGCGGCAGAAAAAAACAACGGCCGACATCGGCGGAACGCTGGGGACGCGCGAGGCGGGGGAGTGGGTGGCGGAGAGAGTACGCTTGTCGAATTCTCCGAGGCTCTAGGCCTTCTCGGGAGGCGAGAGACTGAAACCACCGACCAATCGCTCCCCATCCTGATAGAGCCAGTCGCCAATCTCGGAGGCCTTGACGGTTACTTGGTCGCTCTCACGGACATTGTGAACGCTGGCTGGCTTATTCCCCAGTTTTCCTTCGATCATTTCGTCCTTGATACGCGAGACGTCAACCCACATCCATTCCCCTTGTTCGCCGTCCCTAAAGAGCGCCTTTACGGCGAATGTTTGACTCGGCTGGCGTTGCTCAAAGGCTTTGACAAATTCCGGCCAACGTCGGCGTGCGTCAGCGACCGCTGCCTTGAGCCGCGGATCGTCATCTTCGATCAGCACTACCGGAGGCTCTCCCCACTCTTGAATCTCGTCCAGTGGTTGCTCACTCCTCAGCGCAGAAATGACGTCAACATCATAGGGCCGCATGTGTCCGATTTCAGGAAGGTAAACGCCCATGCAGTTGTAGTCCACGAACTCAGCCGCCAGCCTGCACATGCGGCGGTAGCATTCCAACTTCCCTGTTTTTCCGGGGTCTTTTGGGGCGTGGAGGTCAATCGCAAGAAATCCTTTATGCTCGCGGACAACTTCTCTCTGCCGCACTTCCGAAAACTCGGCAACCGCCTGCTCCAGCATTTCGGGGGGACAGTAAGGCTTTCGTGCATTGCTGAGCAGGAGAAGCATCCCCTCAAACTTCACGAAGCAAAAAGGAGGTTTCGAGACAAATTCCTTCAAGTCCTCGCGCACGTCCCGTCCCCATGCGCGACGGATGGCCGCGTGAATAGTCGCGTTGGGTAGCGAGATTGGTTACGAAAATACAGGACGACCGAGATGAACGGCGGCTCCTTCGGCTTTACACCCAGCAGGCTTTTGATTTTGCTAAGGACGGACAAGCGACTCCTCGCTGGGGGCATTTTACATCGGCGCTAGTGCTCAGTATTCCCGCGTCAAATCCGCTCAAGCCCGTCGGCCCGCCAGCAGCGCCAGTTCCCGCCATTTCCAATGGCAATCCACGTCGATGAATCCGATCTCGCGCAGCCAGCCCAGCTGAGTCTCTAAATCCAGTAGCTTGTTGGATGGGTCCTCGGTTTCTAGGGTGAAGCCGATTCCGAGCAGGAATTCTTCGTGCAAGCGCGGCGTGGGCGAGGCGACGTGTTCGAGATTGCAGAAGACGCCGCCGGCATTCAGCAATGCGTGGATTTCCGAGTAGAGTTCGCGCTTGCGCTCGTGCTCGACGTGATGAATCGCGAAGCTGGAGATGACAGCATCAAACTTGCCCAGGTCGGGAAGTGGATCATCGAGGTTATGAGTTACCACGGCAACGGAGAAATCGCCGGCAAAGCGCTGCTTGGCGGCGTCAAGCATGGCTGGGGAGAAATCAATGGCGACGGCTTCTGTGTTCGAATGCTCGGGTTTCACCTGTTCGCGTAACACCAGGGCTAGCAGCCGCCCGTCTCCCGTACCCAGATCGAGAATGCGGCGCGCGGTTTGCGGAATGAACTCGAGCAACGACGCTTCGCCTTCTTTGCGATGCGTAATCGAATCGGCTCGTCCGAGGTAATCGAGGGCGTGATCGGTTCTGGTCCAGAGATTAACGGCCATGGAAGAGTATAAACTCGATGGCGATGGAGAATGTCAAGGTGTTTACGCTAAAGCTTCGGCGATGGTTCTTGGAACTTGCTCTGCTCGTGCTGTTTGTGGGCACGCTCTGGGGGCAAGGGGCCGGCGGGACGGCGGCAGCGCAGGATCAGGCAGGGGTGGGCCAGGCGGCGCAAGGTCAGAAGCCGCAGGGCCAGGCTACGCAAGGCCAGAGCACGCAAGGTCAAAACCCCGCGGGCGAGGGCGCCCGCGCCACACCATCCACACAGGAAACCATCGTCTCGTCGAAAGAGGCTAAGGAACTTTTTCGCTCGGTGGACGAGATCCTGCAGTTTGCCAGCCAGGACACCGGCCTCCCGATCAAGCACAAGGTGAAACGCAGATTGACCAAGCGCGACGAGGTGGAGTCCTACATCCAGAAGAGCATGAAGGACGACAAGGATGCGAAGCGGCTGGAGAGGTCGTCGGCGGTGCTGAAAAAATTCGGGCTGCTGCCGCGGGATTTCGACTTGCCCAAATTTCTCGTCGCGATGCTGCGCGAGCAGGTGGCGGGATACTACGATCCGAAAACAAAAACTGTGAATTTGTTGAACTGGGTGGATGCGGAACAGCAGAAGCCGGTGCTGGCGCACGAACTGACGCACGCCCTCCAGGATCAGTCGTTCGGCATCGAGAAGTGGATGAAAGACTCGGAAGATCCGGACCATAAAGATGATGAGCCGAGCGCCAAGGACATCGAGAGTGACGAGGAAAGTTCGGCGCGGCAGGCGGTGGTCGAGGGGCAGGCCATGGTGGTGCTGCTGGATTATTCACTGGCGCCGTCGGGGAGGACGCTGCTTGATTCGCCGCAGGTTGTCGACGCGCTGAAGCAGGGCATGCTGACGGGGACGGCGGATTCTCCCGCGTTTCGCGATGCTCCCATCGTTTTGAAAGAGGAGTTGACCTTCCCCTATCGCTACGGACTGGACTTTACCAGCGCGCTTCTGCAGGCGGGCGGGAAGGAACTGGCGTATGCGGGCGCATTCAAGAATCCGCCGAAAACTACGCGCGAAATCATGGAGCCCCAGACCTACCTGGCGCACGAGAAGCTGGAGCCAATGCGGATGATCGACATGGACAAAGACTTCAAAGGCTACGATCCCTTCGATATCGGCGCGATGGGAGAGTTTGACGTTGATATTCTGGTTGAGCAATATGCGGGCCGCGCTGAGGCTGGGACGTTGTATCCGGAGTGGCGCGGCGGCTATTACTTTGCCGGACAGCCGAAGGGGGAGAAATCGGCGCCGATCGGGTTGCTGTATGTTTCCCGCTGGTCGAGTGCGGGGAAGGCGGCGGAGTTCGCGGCGGTGTATGCGAAGTCGCTGGCCGAGCGTTATAAGAAGCGGCAGGCGCTGGGCACAGATGGCAAGGTTGCAGACGATGCGCCGCCGGTCGATTCCTGGCGAACCTTGCGCGGGCATCATGCGTGGCTGACGGAAGAGGGGGCTGTATTAATTGAAGTCCGCGGCGACGAGGTACTCATCAGCGAAAGTCTGGATGACGAGACGACAAATCGGGCAGAGGCGGACTTCTGGCCGCCGGAAAAACCATTGGAAAAAGCCGCGCCGGGCAAGCAGTAAGTTTCGGTCTTGTATAATCGGCAGTTCCGCAGTCATTTCAAGCAACTTCGGCCCAGCCCAAATCAGGAGCTCACTTGCAGCAGGCAGAGATTGGCATAATCGGCGGCAGCGGCTTGTATCACATGCCGGGTTTCAGCGACGCACACGAGGTCGAGCAGAAGACTCCTTTTGGAGATCCTTCGGATGCGTACATTCTGGGAACGCTTGAGGGTCGCAAGGTGGCCTTTCTCGCGCGCCACGCCCGCGGGCACAAGTTACTGCCGAGCGAACTGAATTTCCGGGCCAACATTTACGGCTTTAAGCAGTTGGGAGTGGAGCGCATTGTTTCGGTTTCGGCTGTGGGGTCGCTGAAGGAAGAGCATAAGCCGCTCGATTTCGTGATCCCGAACCAGTTTTTCGACCGCACCCGGCATCGCGTAGATACTTTTTTCGGCGACGGCATTGTGGCGCACATTGGCTTTGGCGATCCGGTATGCGATGAAATGATGAAAGTCGTCCGCGGCGCATGCAAGGTTGCAGGAGTGACCGGGAAGCTTGGCGGCACTTACATTTGCATGGAGGGTCCACAGTTTTCCACTAAGGCCGAGTCGAACGTGTATCGCAGTTGGGGCGCGGATGTAATTGGCATGACTAACTTGCAGGAAGCGAAGCTGGCGCGCGAAGCGGAGATTTGTTATGTCACTATCGCCATGGTCACGGATTATGACTGCTGGCATCCGCATCATGATTCCGTGACGGTGGAGCAGATTGTCTCCGTGCTGGTAAAGAACGCCGAGAACGCCGCGAAAGTGGTGAAGGCCACGGTGTCTGCCATGCCGAAGGCGCGTTCCTGCAAATGCGGGTCGGCGCTGGCGCATGCGATTCTGACCGATCCGGCCAAGATTCCAGCGGCGACTAAAGAGAAGCTGCAGTTGATATTGGGAAAATATTTGAAATAGTCGTTAGTCGTTAGTCGTTAGCGGATAATCAGTCAGACGCTTTTCGGGGTGTGCTCGCCAACGACTAACGACCATCGACTAACGACCGACTTACGGAGACTCATGAGCATTCTAGTGGTTGGCTCGGTTGCCTTTGACACCATCGCCACGCCTTCCGGTCGAGTGACTGACATTCTCGGGGGGGCTGCGACTTACTTCGGGCTGGCCGCGAGTTACTTCACCGAGGTGCGGGTGGTAGCGGTGGTGGGCGAAGACTTCACTCCCGAACACGAAGCCGTGTTGAAAAATCGCGGCGTGGACACGCGCGGCATCGAGCGGACTGCGGGAAAGACGTTCCGCTGGGGCGGACAGTATCTCGACAATTTGAATGAGGCGAAGACCGAATTTACGGAACTGAATGTGTTCGAGAAGTTTCAGCCGCACATTCCAAAAGAGTATTTGGATACGCAGATACTGTTTTTGGCGAACATCCATCCCACCCTGCAAGCGGCGGTGAGCCTGGAGATGGATGGCGTGCGCCTGACGGGCGGCGACACCATGAATTTCTGGATCAAGGGCACGCCCCGGGAATTGGCGGAAACGTTGAAGCTGGTCAACGTTCTCCTCATCAACGACACCGAGACTAAGATGCTGGCGGGGGAGAAGAATCTTCCGCGCGCGGCAAGGAGAGTTCTTACCATGGGACCGAGCGCGCTGGTGGTGAAGCACGGCGAGTACGGGGCGACCATTTTCTTTCGTGAGGGAGCATTCGGCATTGGATCGCATCCGTTTCGGGCGCCCGCTCTGCCGATGGAAGAAGTCAAGGACCCAACCGGAGCCGGCGATTCTTTTGCCGGCGGATTCATGGGATATATCGCGTCGCAGGGTGAGGGCGAGATCAGCCGCGAGGTGCTGAAGCGCGCCTTGTTTTACGGGGGGGTGATGGGATCGTTTGCCGTCGAACGCTTCGGGACCGAGCGGCTGCAGAATCTTACGCGCGGGGAAATTGATGCGCGCTTTCAGGTGTTCCGCGAACTGACGCACCTGGAATAGGCCATGACTGAGCGCACGGTGAGCGCGGAGTGAGCAGCGAGCGAAGAGTGACGGCTAAGTCCGGGCCCGTTCCCGACCGCAGCGCGGCCCGCGTGGCTGGGATCGCGGTTCTTGTGTCGCTGTTTTCCTTTCTGTACTACCTGCAACGCAGCGATCTTCTGCTCTATGGCGACGCGGTCGCGCACATTAATATTGCGCGGCGCGTATTCGATTCGCAGACGCCCGGCCTGTTGCAATTGGGGACGGTGTGGCTGCCCCTGCCGCACCTGCTGATGATCCCGTTCATTTTCTCGAATGCGATGTGGCGGAACGGCTCCGGCGGTTCGATTCCTTCGATGATCGCTTACGTGTTCGGGGTCGTGGGTATATTTCGCCTGGTGCGCGGGGTGCTCGACGCCGATCTCCGTACGAAACCGGTGGCTGGCTTTAGTGCATTAGCTGCTGCTATCGCCTATGGAGCCAATCCGAACTTGATCTACATGCAGTCGACGGCCATGACGGAGTCAATCTATCTGGCGCTGTTTATCTGGGCCGTCGTGTACTTCGCGGAATTCATTCGGAGCCGGCGAAAAGTCGTCCTGGAAAAAAGCGAGGATGTGGATCGACGGCCGGCGAAGGCGGCACGCAATCCGCTGATCGGCTGCGCCGTCTGTCTGGCCTGTGCGGAACTTACTCGTTACGACGGATGGTTTCTGGCCGGAGTGATGGGAGCGGCGGTCGTCATCATCTCGTTGCGGCGATGGCGGAATCGGACCCGCGACTTAGATGATTCAGATGATCGCGCCTCGCGGCGGATTGCGCTGAAGTTCCTCTTGGGTATTTCGGCGGTTCCGGTTCTCTGGCTGGCCTACAACGCCGCGGTGTATGGGAACGCCCTGGAGTTCGCCAACGGTCCTTACTCGGCGAAGGCGATTGAGCAGCGCGTAGGCGCGCCGAATCCTGCGCTTCATAATATTGGAGTCGCGGCTGTTTATTTTCTGAAATCGGCGCAGTTGAATATGGCGGACGGCAACTGGGGCCGGTTCTGGCTGGCGGCGGCCCTTGTAGCGTTGGCCATCGGAGCATGGAAACTGCGGACGCAATCGGCGCCGATGCTGTTGCTGTGGGTCCCGCTGCCGTTCTACGCGTTTTCGATTGCCTACGGCTCGGTGCCGCTTCATGTTCACACCTGGTGGCCATTTGCTACTTTTAACCAGCGCTACGGGCTCCAGTTGCTGCCGATGTTCGCGGTTTCGACGGGAGTGTTAACCGCTTCTGTCCCTCTCTTCGGCGCGAGCGCGCGGCACGTTTGGAAACTGGCCCTGGCGATATTGGCGCTGATGGTGGTCAGTTATGGGTCGGTGTGGAAGGCCGAACCTCAATGCTTGAGGGAGGCGCGGAGGAACTGGGATATTCGGCATACTTTGAATTCCGCGGTGCAGCGCGTGGTTGAACGACTGCCGCGGAACTCACGGTTCCTGATGGACCTTGGGGAGCATGTGGGCGTCATGGAGCAGGCGGGCATTCCACTGCGCCAGGTGGTGAATAACGAGAATCATCGCCCGTGGAAGCGGCCCACGGATCCCGAAGGCCTTTGGGAGCGCGCGCTGGCCGATCCACCACGCTACGTGGATTTTGTGATTGCCTTCGATGGCGATCCGGTGGACCTCGGCGCGAATCGCACGAATCTCACCGTGCTGGCGGAAATTCACGCGACCGGACAGCCGCGTGCGCGGATCTACGCCACGCGGGGGGTCCCGAATCAATCGCGTTAACCCTTCCCGGCAAGCGGCACAGAAAGCGCCGGATGGCGGTGATAGAATCCGCTCGAAGCCGGGGCGCTCCTATGAAGCCAACCCATCGAACCATCGTTCGTCCGACGAGCGTTCATCCAACCAACGTTAGTCCAAGCGTCGCCCTGCCTTTTACGAAGGCGTCGGCTTGCGGCAACGATTTTTTGATGGTGGAAGGTGTGCACGCTTCCGGCGATCTTGCTGAACTCACCCGCCGCATGTGCGATCGCCATCGCGGTGTGGGCGCCGACGGCGTCGAATGGCTATTTCCGGATCCGGAAGCGGATGTGATGGCGCGCCTGATCAACGCGGATGGTTCGGAGGCGGAAATTTCTGGCAACGGCACGCGCTCGGTTGCGGCGGAGATTTGTTCGCGAGAGGGCAAAGCGGAAGTCGTGGTGCGCACCGGCGCCGGACTGAAGACCTGCCGGCTCGTGCTGCGGCAAGGGTCCACGTTCGAATTCGAAACGGAGATGGGACAGCCGGAGGTCGGCGAGCAGTTGTCGATTGAAGCGGGCGGGGTGCGGGCAGTGGGAACCAGAGTGTCGATGGGGAATCCGCACTTCGTTATTTTCGTGGAGAACTTTCAGGATGGATGGCAGCGGCAGGCGGCGCTGATCGGGACGCAGCCGCAGTTTCCGCAGGGCACGAATGTGGAGTACGTGGTGGTGCGCGGCGCGAACGAAATCGAGATCCGGCTGTTCGAGCGTGGCGTGGGAGAGACGCTGTCTTCGGGGACGGGGTCGTGTGCAGCGGCAGTGGCCGCGATTGCCAGCGGTCGAACTGCGTCGCCGGTGACAGTGGTTGCGCCCGGAGGGGCGCAGACGGTGCGCTGGGAGAATCAGGTTCATTTGCGCGGGCCGGCCACGCTGGTCTGCCGCGGAGAATTCTTTGTTTAACAGCCAGCGGCGCAAGTCAGGGCCGGAGTGCCGCACGAGATACCTTGTATCTATTGTGATCTGTCATTTTGAGCGAAGCGAAGGAACTATGGATTTGCTCGTGGTGCCTTAATGCAGAGGTCCTTCGCTTCGCTCAGGATGACAAACTATGGTCAATTGAGAATTGAACAGCGGATCCTCACGTTCACAACAGGCTGTTAAGATCGAGTTCAGATGGTTTCCGCTTCCCAAAATTCGCTAATCAAGCCGCGCGCGCTCCGTCCGGGCGACAAGGTGGGAATTGTCGCGCCCGCGTCGAACGTGAAACGCGAAATGCTGGAGGCGGGCTGCGACGGCCTTCGCCGCGCCGGCTATGAGCCTTTTTTTTTCGAGTCGATTCTCGATCGCGATCTGTACTTTGCCGGTTCGGTGGAGCGCCGGGCGCGGGAACTGGAAGACATGTTCGCGCGCGACGATATCCGCGCCATCGTTTGCGCCCGCGGAGGATACGGGTCGAACTACCTGCCGCTGGCGCTTGATCCGATGAAGATTGCTCCGCATCCCAAGATTCTAGTGGGTTACAGCGACATTACGACGCTGGTGTGCTGCATCGCGGACTCGGCGAACTTCGTGACCTTCCATGGCCCGATGGTGACCAAGGATTTCGCCATTGCCGATGGCGTCGACATGGACTCGTGGCAGAACGCGGTGGGCGGAGCGGAGGAATGGGAGATTGCGGAGGGCTCAGGCGCGAAGCCGCTGGTGACGGGAGAAGCGGAGGGAATCCTCTATGGCGGGTGCGTGTCGATGCTGGCGGCCTCGCTCGGCACGCCGCACGAGATTCGCACTGCGGGCACGATTCTTTTCGTCGAAGACGTTGCGGCCAAGCCTTACCAGATCGACCGCATGCTGATGCAACTGAAGCTGGCGGGCAAGCTGAAAGACGTACGCGGCATTATCTTCGGCGAGATGGTGGATTGCCGGCAGAGTCCGGATCAGGATTACACGCTGGAAGAAGTTGTTCTGCGGATTGTCGAAGACTTGCGGATTCCGGTGGCGTTCGGGCTGCGGTCGGGCCATGTCTCGCGCGCTAACATTACGCTGCCAATTGGCGTCCGGGCGAGACTGACCGTGGACGATTCGGTGGAACTGCGGATTCTGGAAGCGGCGACGGTCAAATGAGTATGTCTAAATGAGTAAGTCTTGATGACCCAACCTAGACACATTCACCTCATCGGCATTTGCGGGACTGCAATGGCTTCGCTGGCCGGCATGTTGCAAGAGCGCGGCTTTCGCGTTACGGGCTCGGACGCGGCCGCCTATCCGCCGATGTCGACGTTTCTCGAAACGCTGGGCATTCCCGTCGCGCAGCCCTTTGCCGAGGCGAATCTCGATCCTCGTCCCGATCTGGTGGTTGTGGGCAACGCGCTTTCTCGCGGGAATGTCGAACTGGAGCGTTTGCTCGACGAGCGCATTCCGTTCTGCTCGCTGCCGCAGATTCTGCACGATGAGTTCCTGGTGGGGAAAGACGTTCTGGTGGTGGCCGGAACGCATGGCAAAACCACGACGACGTCGATGCTGGCGTGGATCTTCGAGACCGCCGGCCTTCAGCCTTCGTTCCTGATCGGCGGCATTGCGGAGAATTTCGGCCGCAGCTTTGGGCTGGGCGAGGGCAAGCACTTTATTCTGGAGGGCGACGAGTATGACACGGCGTTCTTCGATAAGGGTCCGAAGTTTCTGCATTACTTTCCGGATTCCGTGATTCTCACCTCGGTTGAATTCGATCACGCGGATATCTACAAGGATCTGGACGCGGTGGAAACGGCATTCAAGCGGCTGGTGAATCTGGTTCCGCGACGCGGGAGGATCGTCGCTTTTGATTCGGGGAAGAGCGCGGGTGCGAGCATCGACCGCTGCCTGGAGAAGGCATTCTGCCGGGTCGAACGCTACGGGCCTTCCGATCGGGCGGGAGATCGCGCGGGCTGGAGAATCACAAATCTGAAGTTGAGCGAAGACCGGACTTCATGGTCGGTGCTGCGCGATGGAAAACTCTGGGCGGATTTCGAATTCCCGCTCGGCGGCGAATACAACGTCTGGAATGCCACGGCGGCGGCGGCGCTGGCGGAGAATTATGAAATCCCGAAAGACGCGATTGCGCGGGCTCTCGGAACGTTTCGCAGCGTGAAGCGGCGACTGGAGGTGAAGGCCTCGGTCAATGGCATCACGATCATCGACGACTTCGCTCATCATCCGACGGCCATCGAGCAGACGATTCGCGCGTTGCGGGCGCGCTATCCGCAATCGCGGCTGTGGGTGGTGCTTGAGCCGCGCTCGAATACCATGCGCCGCAACGTGCTGCAGGACGCGCTGGCCCGCAGTCTGGCGCTTGCCGACGAGGTGGTGATCGCGGCCATCTTTAAGTCGGAGGCGATTCCCGCGGCGGAGCGGCTGGATCTGAATCGCGTGGTCGACGAGATCCAGAAACGCGGAAAGCCGGCGCGCATCTTCGCCGATGCCGAGGCCATCGTGAATGCGATTGCGCCGGAGCTGCGCGAGCGCGACGTGGTTGCTATTCTCTCCAATGGCGGATTCGGCGGCATCTATGAGAAGCTACCCCAACGATTGCGCGAGCTCGGAGTGCAGGGGCGCGGAGTGAAAGCCTAAGTGTTTCGCACCATTCTCATGCTGACGTTCTGGGCCGCGGCGCTGCCGGTCGCGGCGCTGCTTGGCTTTCCCTGGACTTATCTGACCAAGGACATCACCTTCCTGTACCGCACCTGCATGTGGGCGGCGTTCACGGGCGTGCGCATCGTGGGTGTGAAGGTGCGAACCATTGGATTGGACAAAATCGATCCGTCGCGAACTTATATCTTCATGTCGAATCACATCTCCAATCTCGACCCGCCGGTTACGCTTCCGCTGATTCCGCGCCGGACTTCAGTGATGGTGAAGAAGGGGTTGTTCAAGGTTCCAATTCTGAAACAGATCATGCTGATCGGATCGCTCGTGCCGGTCGATCGGGGAAATCGCGATGCGGGCATCGCGGCGGTGCGCGACGCGGTCAAGGCCATCAACCAGGGACTGAACATGACCATCTACGTGGAAGGGCACCGCTCGTTCGATGGCAAGCTGCTGCCGTTTAAGAAAGGTCCGTTCTATCTGGCCGAGGAGTGCAAAGTGCCGATCGTGCCCATCACGATTTCAGGCACCGAAGAGTGCATGCCGAAAGCGCGGTTTGCGATTCGTCCCGGGACGGTGACGATCGAATTCCACAATCCCATCGAGCCCTCCGATTTCGGAGAACGCGATTGCCTGATGGCCAAAGTGCGGAAGGCGATCAACAGCGGGCTTCCGGCGGAGTTGCGGGAGTAGGACAGCGGGGTCTCTAGGCTCGCGTGTTTTCCTCTGTGAGCCTCTGTGTTCCCTGTGGTTAAGATCGAAAGCGGATAACCACAGGAAACACAGAGGTTCACGGGGACGCGAAGCCGAATACTGACGTTGGTGGAATCTCCAACACGGACAAAACAATGGAATTCCGCCCTTCAAAAAACGAAGGGCGGGCCATCCGGCGACTGCGCGGAATCATTGCCGCAATGCCTTTAGGGGTTGTACTCCCACAGGTCGTTGAGAGCACCATATGAGCTCCCAGTCTTGCCGTAACCCATCCCACCGAAGAGCCAGAAGTTTCCGGACGCGTCGGTCCAAGCAACCGGCCACTGTCTTGCCCCGGGAACATTGGTGCTGTTAACCGATCCCAGAGCCCCGTACGTCCCCTGTTGGTCGGCCGTGTTCGCACCGCTTACCCACGTCCATTCGCCCGTGCTTGGGGTGAACTTCCACAGATCGTTGAGAATGTTATAGGTCCCGACGCTGTCGTAACCAAATCCACCGAAGAGCCACAGGTTTCCGTTCGCGTCGGTCCAACTGGCACCGTACTCTCTCGCCCCGGGAACGTTGGCGGGGGCGGCCGTTCCCTCCGTTCCATATATCCCCGGTTGGGCGGTCGTGTTCGACCCGCCGATCCAGGTCCATTCCTTGGAGGTCACGTTGTATTCCCACAGGTCGTTGAAGGCTCCGCCCCCACCATCTGGCCCCAAGCCGCCGAAGAGCCAGAAATTGCCGGACGCATCGATCCACGTGGCGGGCCACTGTCTTGCCCCGGGGAAGTTGCTGGGATCCGGCGTTCCCTTCGTCCCGTATACCGGCCATTGACCGGCCAGGTTCGATCCACTCACCCAAGTCCATTCGCCCGCACTGTACTCCCACAGGTCGCTGAGCGTTCCGTTCATTCCGTTCGCGTCTTGACCCAGCCCCCCAAAGAGGCAGAAATTTCCGGAGGCGTCGGTCGTGCTGGTAGAGAAGTATCGGGCCCCGGGAGTATTGCTGGGGGCGGGAGTGCCTTGAGTTCCGTATGTCCCCGGCGCGTTTGCCAGGTCCGATCCGGCCATCCAGGTCCAGTAGCCCGTGTTGGTGTTGTACTCCCACAAGTCGTTGAGAACCCCACTATCATCGCCGTTGTCCGAGCCCAGGCCGGTTCCACCAAAGAGCCAGAGATTTCCGGACGCGTCGGTCCAGCCACTCGCACCCTGTCTCGACCCGGGAGCATTGCTGGCGGAAGGTGTGCCTAGAGTGCCGTAGATTCCCCAAGTGGTCGAGCTTGACCCGTCCATCCACGTCCATTCGCTCTGGCTATATCTCCACAAGAAAGTGACGTCGTAGATCCAGAAGTTTCCTGAGGTGTCCCTCCAACCAACACCTTGGGATTGCCTCGGAGGAACGTTGCTGGGGGAAGACAAACCCTCAGTGCCATAACTTCCCGGTTGATTGATGACGTTGGCGCCACTCACCCAAATCCATTGGTTGTGGATGCCATCGACGCAGGCGACCTGAACGCTGGTGACATTCGCGTTGGCGGTTCCGCTTCCATCGGTCACGGTGCAAGTCTGCGTCGGGTTAGAAGGCTGCGTAAGAACCGTTACGCTGTATGCGCTGCCACTGGCGATGGGCGTGGAGAAGGTGAAGCTTCCGTTGGCGGTGACCGTCAGGTTGTTGCCGCCATTGTCCTGCAACACGACGTCTGTGCCGTTGAGGCCGGAGAGGGTGCCGCCGATGGTATAGGTAGTGGTTGTGGTGCTACAGGCGACCAGGATACTTGTGACATTAGCGGTGGCGGCTCCGCTGCCATTGGTTACTCCGCAGGTCTGCACCGGGTTCGAGGGCTGCGTAAGAACCGTAACGTTATAGTTGGCGCCGCTGGCAATAGGCGTGGCGAAGGTGAAACTTCCGTTTGCGCTGACCGGCAGGTTGTCGCCTCCATTGTCCTGCAACACAAGGCCCGACCCCGAGAGACCCGAGACCGTGCCTCCGATGGTGTAGGTAGTGGAGACGGTCGCGCAGGCGACCTGGACATTCGTAACATTCGCCTTAGTCGCCGTTCCGCTGCCACTTGTTACCACGCAGGTTTGCGCCGGGTTAGTGGGCTGCGTGAGGACCGTGACACTATAGGCGCCGCCGCTGGCGATGGACGTGGCAAAGGTGAAGCTTCCGTTGGCGCCAACTGGCAGGTTGTCGCCGGCATTGTCCTGCAACACAAGCCCGGAGCCGGAAAGGCCCGAGACCGTGCCGCCAATCGTGTAGGCGTTTGTGGTGCAGGCGACCTGAACACTCGTGACATTGGCGCCGGCGGTTCCGCTGCCATTGGTCACCACACAGGTCGAGGTTACCGGGTTGTGAGGCTGCGAAAGAACCGTGACAGCATAAGCGCCGCCGCTGGCGACGAGAGTGGCAAACGTGAAGCTTCCGTTTCCGCTGATCACCAAAGTGTCGGCTCCGTTGTTCTGCAGCTCAAGCCCCCTGAACCCCATCGCATCGGCGGGGAGGCCCGAAACCGTGCCACCAATGGTGTAGGTGGTTGAAGACGGAACCTTCGTGCTCTCGCCGCTTTTGCCGCACGCCGAAAAAGAGAGCGACGCCAATACCATTGCCACCAGTATGAGAATGCGTGACTTCATCCCGTCCTCCATCAATTCCGCTGTTCCTTGATCACCGCTGTTTGCCGGCCGATTATTTCGGAGCATACCCCGACCTTTCGTTCTCCCGATAGTTACGGGCGTAACGGCGCTAGCCTCGGTTCAGTCTTTGCCGACGGCTGCTTTGCTTACGTCGTCAAACTGGATGATTTCGACGGCTGCTTCTGGGAAGTTGGCGGGGATTTTTGGTTCCGGGCTGGGATTTGAGGAAATCTTGGAGTCTGGATCCGGATTCAGCGAAAAATCCCCACGCGGTCAGGGGACACGAAATCCCGCGCCTTGACGCTACACTGGTGGTGTAGGGGTCCTTCGACTCCGCCCAGGATGACATTTTATGTACGGTTGAGGGAGAGACCGACTTACTCCCGCTCCGATAACTTTCTTACCGCCTTGGCTAACTCTGGCAGCTTGGCGTAGACGGCGCAGCACTTTAACCACAATTTGTGATCGAGGGCGGGAGCGCCGCTGACCATGGCTCCGGCGGGAACGTCGTGCGGGATGCCGCTTTGCGCTATGGCTATGGCGCCGTCTCCGATTTTTACGTGGCCGCTTACGCCTACTTGTCCGGCCAGGATTACGTTGTTGCCTACTTCGGTCGTGCCGGCCAGGCCTACCTGGGCGCAGAGCAGGGTGTCGTGGCCTATGGTGCAGCTGTGGCCTACGTGGACCAGGTTGTCCAGTTTTGCGCCTCGTCCTATGCGGGTCTCGCCTATGCTGGCTCGGTCGATGCAGGTGTTGGCCTGGAGTTCGGCGTCGCTCTCGATTACTACGTTGCCGGACTGGGCGATCTTGTGCCAGCGGCCGGCGTTTTCTTTGTCGTCTTCGTTATGCTTGGCGAAGCCGAAGCCGTCCGAGCCTACTACTACTCCGTTTTGGAGAAGGACGTTGTCTCCGAGATGGCAGAATTCTCTTACTACGGCGTGGGCGTGGGCAAAGAAATTGTTGCCTATGACGGCTCCGCGATAGATGACTACGTGCGATAGCAGGACGGCGTTGTCTCCGATTGCGGCGTCTTCGTCGATTACTACGTAGGGGCCGAGGTGGGCGTTCTTGCCTACCTTGGCCAAGGGATGAACTACCGCGGTGGGATGGACTCCGGGAGCGTAGCTTGGCGGGAGGTAGAAAAGTTCTATGGCTTTCGCCCAGGCCAGATAGGGGTTCTTGCTGCGCAACATTCCCGTGGGTATGGCGGGAAATTTTTCAGCTACTATCACCGCCGAGGCCTGGGTCGTCTTCGCGGCGGCGTTGTATTTGGGATTCGACACGAAGGTTAGCTGGCCTGGGCTGGCTTGTTCTATGCCGGCTACTCCGGTGATTTCGGTGTCGGGACGGGCGTTTTCGAGGCGGGCGTCTAGGGCGGCGGCGATGTCGGCTAGTTTCATAAGCGGTGTCCGGGAGAATTGTAGCGGAAGGCGGGGCCTCTACGGGTTGATAGCTCGCGGGCTCGGGCCGAGCTGCGCTCGGCTGGGACGGACGAATGCGTCCGTCCCTACGCTTGCTACTGTTCGAACAGCGTGACTTGTCTTGTATCGGGTTGGCCACCTCGGCGGCGACGGTTGGCTGAACCTATTACGGCTAACACCGTCACCGACGTCAAGGCTTCGCGGGGCACGAAGACTCGCTGCGTGTTCGAGCGCAGATCGGGAGGATTCATCAGAAATCCTTCGGCGGGATTTTGGGTCAGATCGTTGGGCAGGATGCCTTCTATTACTTCGTTGTCTTTGAACTTCAGGCGCACCCACAGGCCTTCGGTGCGCGGGCGGGTGGTGAAGGTCTTGCGGAGCATTAAATCGGAATCGGAAAACTCGCGGACGAAATAAACGGCCTTGATGTCGCGCAGGTCGATGGCTACTACGTTGCCGGAAGTGTTGAGCAGTTCGAGTTTGCCTTCGACCACAAAGTCGGCGGGAGCGACAAAGCCGCTGATCGAGTCGCGGTCGTTTTTGCGCACGATTACTTTCTTGTGGGTCGAGGGCATGGGTTCCAAGCGACATCGGCAATCCCACTCATTCGCAAAGAACGCGAATGGGTGGGGCACCCGGGGCTCCAGATGCGATTCTCGCACTTTCCCGATGAATTGGGACAGTTTGTGCCTACGCAGTAGCCAAACGGTAAACGTTGTGTTAGTTTTTGTAGTTTACTAAAAGTGCAAGTATGCGGTATAAGTCTAATGTCTAGAGGGAGTTAGATTCCGCAGACGGGCAGTTCGCCCGGCTGCGAGCGGTTTCCCTGTGGAAAACCTGTGAATAACGCCCCGGCCGGGCCCCGCGAAGAGGCACGGCAAGGCGACTAGGAAGGCATGGCCGATTACATATACACGCTCGAAACCCGGCTCTCGCCGGCCCAACAAAAAGCAGTCACCCTCGTCCTAGAGGCTGCTAAAGCAGCGGGGATGAATTTATATCTGACGGGCGGCGCCATCCGCGACATCATTACTGGCTTTCCCATCCGCGATCTGGATTTCACGGTGCAGGGCAACGCGCTCAAACTGCAGAAGGATCTGGAGCGGGCGGGAGCGGTGATCGGCGACGCTGACGACGAGACGCGGACCTTGCTGCTGACGCTGCCGGGCGGGGTTCGCTCCGAGATTGCCATGGCGCGCTCGGAGACTTACGACAAGCCGGGCAAACCTCCGCAGATGGCTCCGGCCACGATCATTGAAGACCTTCGGCGGCGCGATTTCACGGTGAACGCGATGGCCCTGTCGTTGAACGAAGGATCGCGTGGGCTGTTGATGGATCCGTTCAACGGGGCGGCCGACATCGAAGCCAAAGTGATCCGCGTGCTGCATAACTACGCGTTTCTTGAGGATCCGTCACGAATGATCCGGGCAACGCGCTTTAGCACGCGCTTCCACTGGCCGCTTGAGGAGCGCACGCAGGCGCGTTACGAATCGGGCAAGGAAAACAACTATATCGAACACATCCGCAGTTCGAGCGTCGGATACGAGATCGAACAATTGGCGTACGAGGACGATGCGCTCGGGATTCTGAAGGCCTACGAAAAAGAGGGATGGCTGAAGGTACTCAATCCGCGCTGGAGCACGGCGAAAGTGGACACGGCGGGATTGGGCGCGCTGATGAAGACGCGGCAGCAGATGAACGATCTCGGCTATACGCCGGAGATTGCGCCATTGGTGCTTCATTTCCTCACTGAGCGGCTGGGCGAAAAAGATATTTCGGATTTGCGCCGGGCGATTCCGCGCAAGGATCTGGTTGAGGCCTGGAAGGATCTGGATGCGAACGCACACAGCCTGGCTAAGAGGTTGACGGGTAAGGAAGCGGCCACGCCGTCGCGGACATGGCAATTGCTGTCGTCGGCGCGTCCGGAGATGATTCTGTTTCTGGCGATCACGGCGCGGCAGCAGGCGGTGGCGCAGAAGATCAAGAATTTCTTTACCAAGTGGCGACAGGTGCAACAGAAGATTCCGTTGCCGGAAATGACGGAGCTGCGCATCACGCCGCAGATGGCGGCGTATCCGAAGATCGCGAACGATGTGTTCCTGCTGCTGCTTGACGGCAAGCTGCGTTCGCGGACCGAGACTCTGAAGTTTCTGAAGCCGCTGGCGCCGCCACCTCCGCCGCCACCGCCGCCCCCTTCGGCCAAGCGGGGCAGAGGAGTTAAAGCTGCCGCCGCTGTTCCTGCGGCGGCGAGCAGCAAGGCCGGCGTCAAGGGGAAGGGAAAAGTTGCGACGGCTCCGGCTACTTCGGTTCCGGTAAAGTCCGCCCCGACGGCTAAGAGTGTGGTGCCGGCGAAGCCCGCGGCTGCTGAAAAACCTGCGACTGTCGCAAAGCCCGCCCCGGCTGCCAAGGCGAGCAAGGCAGCCAAGGCTCCTGCCACGAAGAAGCTGTCAAAACCTGCCAAAGCAACGAAGCCGGCGGCTAAAACGAAGGCAAAGACCAAAGCTAAGGCCAAGAAAAAGGGCAAATAAGGCCGGGTTTCGCGGCGCCTGGGAAATCGGCTTGGGGCTTTGTTCTTCGGCGGCCGAGCCTATTTTCTTCACGAGAAACAGGGTCAAACTGCGCTATAATGTGCGCATGCGGCGCTGGTTGTCGATAGCGACGTTTAGCCTGATTTTGCTTGCGCTGCCCGTGTGGGCACAACGGCGTGGTGGCGGCGGAGGGCACGTCGCGTCGGGTGGGCATTTCGCCTCCGGTGGCGGGTTTGCCGGACACTCCTCCGGTTCTTTTCGCAGCGGAAGTTCTAGCGTCGGCTCCGGCGTGCGCCTGCGGATCGGGAACCCCTACTATCACCCTCGAACCCTCGCTGGCCGGCGTGCATATTATCCTTACGCGGGCTATTACCCTTACGGCTATTACGGCTGGTACGCAGATCCTCTGTACGACACTGACGATCAGGATTCGTATGCCGATGCATATCGCTCCGTGCCCTACCGCGACGACAACGGAGTGCAACGCGACCTCGATCAACTGAACGGAAAAGTCGACCGGCTGCAAGGGGATTTGGAAGCGCGCAATCGTCCCAAGCCAGAGATGGAACCTGCGACGGCGCTGGTCTTCCGCGACCAGCACGTTGAAGAAGTGCGGAACTACGCGATCGCCGGTGGAACGCTCTGGGTACTCAACGAGCAAGCCGCGAAGAAAATCCCACTCGCGCAGCTTGACCTTCCTGCCACGGTCAAGATGAATGACGAGCGCGGCGTGGATTTCCAGGTGCCGAGATAGCGACCTCGCCGCGAGAGATTGCACCAGTTTCTGTCATTGCGCGATTTCCTCCAGCCGGTAGAATTGATCCGATCCGCTAAAAGCTAAGTGCTAACGGCTAAGTGCTGCCTTCATGACCCAAAACCAATTCGTCCACCTGCATCTGCATAGCGATTATTCTTTGCTCGACGGCGCCTGCGACGTCGAGAAACTCGTCGACCGGGTTCATCAACTTGGCATGCCCGCCGTAGCCATGACCGACCATGGCAATATTTTTGGCGCGGTGCATTTTGTAAATGCGGCGCACAAGGCCGGGGTCAAGCCGATCGTCGGCTGCGAGCTTTACATCTGCAAAAAGGACGACCACGTCATTGCGCGCACTCCGCCCGACGGCGATACCTACAACCACCTGCTGGTGCTGGCGGAAAACGAGGAAGGCTACCGCAACCTGGTGAAGATCACGTCGGAAGCCTCGCTGCACGGCTTCTACTACAAGCCTCGGGTGAGCAAGAACTTTCTGGCGGAGCATGCGAAGGGGCTGATCGGGCTTTCCGGATGCCTTAAGGGCGAAGTCGCCGAGCGGTTGACGGAAGGGAACTACGACGCGGCGCGCGCGGCGGCCGGATTCTACCGCGACCTCTTTGGCAAGGAAAACTTCTTTCTTGAGATTCAGGACCAGGGACTGGAGATGGAGCACCGCATCCATTCGGGCTTGTTCCAGTTGGAGAAGGATCTCGGGCTGCCTCTGGTCGCGACCAACGACAGCCATTATCTTTGCGAAGACGACGCGCACGCCCAGGATGTGATGCTGTGCATTCAGACGGGGAAGTCGATCCAGGAGACCAACCGGATGAAGTTCGAGGGCACGCAGTTCTTTGTCAAGAACGGCGACGAGATGCTGCGCGTGTTCAAGGACTCGCCTGAGGTGCTCTCGCGCACTCTCGATATTGCCGAGCGCTGCAACCTTCGGCTGGAGAAAGTTCCCAGCCCGTTTCCGCGCTTCGACGTGCCCGACGGATTTAATGCCGACAGTTATTTCGAGCACATCACGCGGCAAGGCTTCGCTCGGCGAATGGAAACGCTGCGGACTTTGTCGGCGAGCGGCCGGCTCAAACATTCGCTGGCGGACTACGAACAGAGATTGGCGCGCGAGATCGCGATCATCCAGCAGATGAAGTTTTCTGGTTATTTTTTGATCGTGTGGGATTTCATCCGCTACGCTCGCGAGCGCGGCATTCCCGTGGGCCCGGGGCGCGGATCGGCGGCGGGCGCGGTGGTCGCGTATTCGCTGGGGATTACTAACATCGATCCGCTGCAGCATGAACTTCTGTTTGAACGATTCCTCAACCCGGAACGCATTTCCATGCCGGATATCGATATCGATTTCTGCATGAACCGGCGCGGCGAAGTGATTGAATACGTCACCCATAAATACGGGCGGGAGAATGTTGCGCAGATCATCACCTTCGGGACCATGGCCGCGAAGGCTGCGATCAAGGATGTCGGGCGCGCCATGGATATGCCTTACAGCGACGTGGATCGCATTGCGAAGATGGTGCCGACCACGCTGAATATCAAGCTGGACGACGCGCTGAAAGAGTCGGTGGCGCTGCAGGAGGCTTACCAGAAAGATCCGCAGGTGCGGCAATTGCTCGACACGGCGCGGAAGCTGGAAGGACTCGTGCGGAATTCTGGTGTGCACGCCGCGGGCGTGGTGATTTCGCCGCGTCCGCTGATTGAGTTGGTGCCGCTGCACAAGACCAAGAACGACGAAATCGTCACCGCCTTCGACATGGTGGCCATCGAAAAGATGGGCCTGCTGAAAATGGATTTTCTGGGGCTGACGACGCTCACCATTCTCGACGACACTTTGAAATTGATCGCGCAGAAGGGGACGACACTTAAGCTGGACGATATTCCGCTGGAAGACGAGGAGACTTATCAGAAAGTTTTCCATAGGGGGCTGACGTCGGGGGTGTTCCAGTTTGAATCTTCGGGCATGAGAGACGTGCTGCGGCGTTACCAGCCAAACTCGATCGAACACCTGACCGCGCTCAATGCGCTCTATCGTCCCGGCCCCATGGCGATGATTGATGATTTCATCGAGCGCAAACATGGGCGCCGCAAAATCGAATATGAAGTAGCCGAATTGAAAGAAATCCTCGAGGAAACGCTCGGAGTCTTCGTTTATCAGGAACAGGTCATGCAAGCGGCCAACAAACTTGCGGGCTACTCCCTGGGAGAAGCCGATTTGCTGCGGCGCGCCATGGGCAAGAAAAAGCCGGAAGAAATGGCGGCGCAGCGCGAGCGCTTTGTGCAGGGAGCTACGCAGCGCGGATTTCCTCCGAAGAAGATTGAGAAAATTTTCGATCTGATGGCGCAGTTTGCCGGATACGGTTTCAATAAGTCGCACTCGGCCGCGTACGCTTTGCTGGCGTATCACACCGCGTACTTGAAGACGCATCATCCACTCGACTTCATGGCGGCGCTGCTGACTTCGATCACGGGCGACACGGATAGCGTGGTCAAGTACATCAACGAATGCCGTGAGATGGGAATTGCGGTTGAGCCGCCGGATATCAATGTGAGCGATGCGAATTTTACTCCGCATGGGCAGGCGATCCGCTTTGGGCTGGCCGCGGTTAAGAACGTTGGTGGAAACGCGATCGAGTCCATTGTCGCGGCGCGGAAAAAGCTCGGCCGGAATTTCAAATCGTTTTACGAATTTTGCGAGGAGGTGGACCTGCGGCTGTTGAACAAGCGCGTGCTGGAGTCGCTGATCAAGAGCGGAGCGATGGATGGTTTCGGACGCCGGGCGCAGCTCATGCAGGCGCTCGACTCGGCGATGGACCAGGCGCAGAAGGCGCAGCGCGACGCAGAGTCGGGACAGCACGGGCTGTTTGGCGTGTTTGCGGATGAGACCGCCGAACAGGCGAACGACGCGCTTCCCAACGTGCCGGACTGGGATGAACATACGCGGTTGACGGCGGAGAAGGAAATCCTCGGGTTTTTTATTACCGGGCATCCGATGGAAAAGTACAAGGAGAAGCTGGCCGACTTGAATGCGCTCTCCACCGAAGATATTGCCGCCATCAAGAAATCTACTAATAAGGATGAGAACATCACGACTGCGGGCTTAATTTCCGGGCTGCGGGTGGCGAAGTCACGAAGAGGCGAACTGTGGGCGCAAGCGGCGCTGGAAGATATGTTTGGGAAGGTCGAATTGCTGGTCTTTCCCGAGGCCTACAGGAAACTGGCTGAGAAAGTGAAGCTTGAAGTGCCGGTGCTGATTCGCGGGGGCGTGCGCATTGAAGAGGGCGCGAATCCGAAAGTGACGGCCAACGAGATCATTCCGCTCGATGAGGCGCGCGTGCCATTGCCGAAGGCGCTGCGCATACGGATTCCTCTCGAGGGCGCGACCGACAGTACGGTCGACGCGCTGCACGCGCTCTGCAGCGAGCGCAAGGGTGAGGCCAAGGTGCTCTTCGACGTGGAGCGGGACGGCGATTTCATGGTGGTGATGGAAGCCGAAGGCTATAATGTGATGCCGGACCGCAATTTCCTGGGCCGTGTGGAAGAGCTGTGCGGGCGGGGTTCGGTGCGCGTCATCAGTTGATCGCCGATGAGACGAGCGAAAATAAAACGGGCAGAAAATCCGGATCGTAACTCGAACGCCGGCCCGAACGACGGCGCGAAAGATGGCGGGGAGAATGCCGCCATCTCCGGCACGGACTTTACGCTCTCGATTGTGGAAGCGCATCATATTCGAAGGAATGAGAACGTCATCAAAATGGATTCTGAATTGAAAGCGCAGCAGGAACTGGAAAAAATCGAGGAACAGATAACGCGGCTGCAGGGGCTGGAGGGTCAGAACGCCGAAACGCTCCGCCAGGTGCGGCAATTGAACGAGCGGGTGGACGGCCTTCGCCGCGAAATCTCTTCGCAGCTGAACGCCTGGGAGCGCACGGAGCTGGCGCGACATCCGCAGCGTCCTTACACGCTGGATTATGTCGACCGCATTTTTACCGGCTGGAGCGAGATACACGGCGACCGCGGATTCCGCGACGATCCGGCGATTGTCTGCGGCATGGCGCGCTTTCACGGCGAGGAAGTCCTCATTGTGGGCCAGCAGAAGGCGCGCGACGCGAAACAGCGCGTGTATCGCAACTTCGGCATGTCTCACCCGGAAGGATATCGAAAGGCGCTGCGGGTGATGAAGATTGCGGAGAAATTCAAGCGTCCGATTTTTACCTTCGTGGACACCGATGGCGCCTATCCCGGACTGCATGCCGAAGAGCGCGGCCAGGGAGAAGCCATCGCCCGCAACCTGCTGGAGATGGCGCGACTGGAGGTTCCGATCATTGCGACCGTGATTGGCGTCGGCGGCAGCGGCGGGGCGCTGGCCATTGCCGTGGCCGACCGCGTGTTGATGATGGAAAACTCGGTTTACTCGGTGATTTCGCCGGAGGGCTGCGCCTCGATCATGTGGCGCGATGCCAGCAAGAAGGGCCTGGCGGCGGAGGCGATGAAAATCACCGCGAAAGATTTGATTGAACTGGGCTGCGTCGACGCCATCATCACGGAGCCTCCTGGGGGCGCGCATAAAGATCATGCGCAGGCGGCGGAGTTGCTGGACGCGGCGCTGCAGCAACATCTGGCCGCGCTCAAGCTCATGCCTCTTGCCGAACTGCTCGAAACCCGCTATCAAAAATTCCGCAACATGGCGCAGTTCTTCCAGGTGGAAGCGTAGGCTCAGCAAGGTCATATGCCGCTGGCGTTTGAATGGGACTCTGGCAAAGCCAAAAGCAACCTGCGAAAGCATGGAGTCAGTTTCGATGAAGCGTGTACGGTCTTCGATGATTCTCGGGCGACGATCTTTCCGGACGAGGATCACTCCAATGGCGAGGAACGAGAGATCATCATGGGCTACTCAATTCTCGACCGTGTGGTGCTGGTCAGTTTTACGGAATGCTCCATGGACCGGGTTCGGATCATCAGCGCTCGCAAAGCTACACGAAGAGAGCTAAGAGACTATGAAGAAAACATCGGCAGTTAAGTCTCGCAGAATGCGTTCCTCGAAAGACATGCGGAGCGAATACCGGTTCGATTATGCGAAAGCTCGACCTAACCGATTCGCCCGTCGTGCGCGGGCGAAGTCCGTCGTTGTTGTGCTGGCTCCCGATGTTGCGGAAGTGTTCAAGACCGGCGAGTCAGTCAACGACGCACTGCGGGCAATCATGAAGGCGGTGCCGCGGCGAAAAGCGGCAACGAGTTCGAGCTAGAGAAACCTCCTACAGAATCGGCAAGTGCAAGCAGGGCTGCACCAGGAAATCCAGCGAGTTGATTTGCTTTAGTGCCTGTTCGACCAGCGACGCCTTGCATTCCTCCAGCGTAATAAGAAAGGGCAGATGCGATTTCGGGCAGCCCGGTTTTTGGAGCACCGAGTCGATGTTGATGCCGCACTGGGAGAGAATTGTGGCGAGGCTGGCGATGATGCCGGGGCGGTCCTTCACCAGAAAGCGCAGATAGTGTTTGGTGGTGAAATCGGCGGTGACGGTGGGCGTTTTCTCGGCGGGCTGGCCGGCGTCGCTGATTCCGGATTGCCTGGAGCGGGCGATGGCCAGAATGTCGGAGACGACCGCGACCGCGGTGGGATGTCCGCCAGCGCCGTGGCCTCCGAAGACGGTCTCGCCACCGTAGGTTCCGGTCGCCATCACCAGGTTCTGGCTGCCTTCGACGCGCGCCAGGGGCGATGCGAGTTCGACCAGCGCCGGCTGGACCGCGGCAAACAAGAGGTCACCTTCCGGCGATGCTTTTAACTCCGCTTTCAGCTCTGCCCGTGAAATCTGGCGAATGGTGCAGCCTAGCTGGTTTGCGTATTCAAAATCAATGGTGTCGATGGCTGAAATCGTGTGCGCGGCGATGCTCTCAGGTCTGACATTGCAGTGCAGTCCGACTCGCGCCAGGATGGCAAGCTTGGCGCGCGCGTCCAGGCCGTCGATGTCTTCGGTCGGATCGGCCTCGGCGAAGCCTAGCTTTTGCGCCTCGCGCAGAGCGGTGGCGAACGGAATGCCGTTGGTTTCGATCTGGCTGAGAATGTAGTTGCAGGTGCCGTTGAGAATGCCATAGATCTTGAAGAGTTCATCGCCGGCCAATCCCTCATGCAATCCGGAAATTACCGGCACGCCGCCCGCTACCGACGCGCCAAACTGGATCTGCTGTTTCATTTGGCGGGCCAGAGCGATCAATTCGGGGCCGCAATGCGAGATCAATTGCTTGTTGGCGGTGACCACCGATTTGCCCGACGACAGGGCGCGCCGGATCCAGTCTTCGGTGGGCTGAAGGCCGCCCATGACCTCGACTACGACATCCGCGTCGGAGGATAGAACATCATCGATATTCTCCGTCCACTGCACCGAGGAGGGAAGCCAGTCCACTTTTTTCCGCGCCACATTGCGATTGAGGATGTGCGTCAGACGCAGGTGGGTATTCGAACGCTCACAGAGAATTCTTGCCACCGAACTCCCGACCGTGCCGAAGCCAACGAGAGCCACGTTGCAGTTATGCGCGCCAACGCCCGCTGCATTTGTGTTTTTTGAGCCAACGTTTCTTACCGCCACGGCGCTGTTGCCGGCGGCATCGAGTTTAGCGGCAGCTGTCATTCCATCTCCCACGCTTCGGGTCTCGTGTGCGTTGGACCCTTTGGTTTCTCTGGGATGTCCTCGGTTCGTATCGCCATTCCGCCGGTTCGCGGCATGATGGAACCAGTGGGACTTCAGGGATTCTGGAGATTTCCACGCGGCTCCTTGGGCTTGTCTACCGCATCGACTGCGAACAGCGCGTAATGATCGAAGCTGTGCTGCCGATGATAAAGATGCCGATTGAACTCGAGGTAGAGATCAACCTTTTTAGGGAGCCAGAGGTCTACGTTCTGCTTGCGGAAAGGAACTGGGCCATACTCGACGATCTGATGCTGGACCGCGAGCTGCAGCACGGGGTTCACCAGCTCGGACTCGATGCGCACAATCTGAAACTTGTCGGCGGTGATCCAGGCGCGTCCCTTCAAATTAATCGGATACCGATCGTTGCCAACCACGTAAGCCTGCATGCGGTTTGGCCGGTCGGCGCGCTGCTGGAAGTGCACGATCCAGGTGGCTTGCCCGTGCCAGTCGCCTAAGCCTTCACAGCTCATCTGATAGTTGTCGCGCATATCCGGATGAAAAATCAGCGCGAGGAACATGAAACCCCAAGTGACGATATGGTCGGGAAGATCAGTGACTCCGTGACGCTCATTGCGGAACTCGTCGACCGCCAAAAAGCCATGCCGGGATTCGGAGATCGACGCCAGGTAGTCAAACGTGCGCGTTTCCCTGGTGACGGCCTTACCGGTCTTGTCGAGTTTTTCATGCACGAGATCTTCGGTGGCCGCAAATTTAGCTACATCGTCCACCATCTCCTTGACGCGCTCCCCGGACATGTCAAGAACGTGCTCGACGGGACAAGTGACATCCGGCGCAACCGATAACTTCACGCTATCAACTTCAGGCGGTCCCCAACTGCTGGGAGGTAGATCGGGCAACTCGGGTTGCGATGCTGAAAGCATGACGTCAGTGCCTAATTGCATCTCGCCAGACCGGCCGGACCCGGGTGGGTTCGAATCGCGTATTTCGATCTGGGTAATCAGGGAACGCACCGCCGGCGCGGTTGGACTTTCCGGGCTGTTTTGCAGGAAAGTCTTGAGCGCCTGAACCCCTTCCGCGTCGCGCCCGACGTTGGCCAGCGCTTGTCCCAAGGCCAGCCGCGCCTCATTGGCCGCACCCTTGCCCTGGTCGAGCGCAAGCTGAGCCTGGATCCGCGCCTTTTCGTAGTCTTTCAACTTCAGGCAGGCGTCGGCGAGCAGACTGTGCGCCATCCAGTTCTGGGAATTAGCTGCAACCGCCTGCTCCAGTGTCTTTCGGGCATCTTCGTAATGCTGACGCTGCAGTTGCACCCGGCCGAGCAAAATGAGGGTTTGGACACTGTGTGTACCCAAGGTCGCAGAACGGACCAGGTAGGCTTCCGCCTTCTCAAAGTCCCTGCGTTGCAAGGACAGATACCCGAGGAGAAAATTTGCCTGGGGGCTATCTGGGGCGAGCTTGGAGACCACGTCAAGCCGCTTTTCCGCCTCTTTGAAATTTCCGGACTTCAGAGCGGAAACCGCACGCTTGGCGTCTCCGCGAGCCTTTGGGGGTATCTCTTCATCCGCGACATTGAGATCGACCGCGTTGGGGTCCTTGCGCAGGACGAACTCGATTCGGACGGCATTGATCGCGTCGCCGACCATCGATTCCTTGCGCTCGCTCAAATAACCGACGGCGCTTACCTCAATTTCGTACTTGCCGAAAGGCAGACCGAGTATGGCTTGCGACTTTTCGTCGGTGGCCGCCCACTTGATGTCGTGAGTGGATACGTTGGTGATCTTTGCGACCGACTGGCGGTCCAGGCGAGTGTTGAGGTTTTCCGAGAAGACGGCAAGCCGCACGATTGTCTCGCCGAAGCGGCTTTGTATCACATCCGTTGTCTCCGACTCCATCCTCCCCGTTCGCCCGCGGTCCGGGGGTAACTGCCCCAACGCCGGCACGGCCAGAAGATGGAGCAGGAAGACAGCAGCGCTGAAAAGAGGAATTGCTACCCGGGCTCTACTTCGAAGATTCATCGGACAACCCGATCAAGTTTCTCACGCTGACTTCTAATGGTCAATTAACCTTCGAGGGGTACCTTCGAGTGATAACCTTCGGGTGGTGACCCGTCCGCTCCCGCCTGGTGGCGAATGGCGCAGAGTGCGGGTTCGTGCCCGGAGTTGCTGCTGTTCTGATACGTTCACGACCTTCGGACGCGTATAATGGAGAGTTTTCGCTCTTCACTCCGCTGGACTTCCGGGCTACGGGGTTTGCCCGGCCATTGATTTGAATTTGTTTGGGTTAAACCAGAAAGGCACAGGGATGGCCACTACCGATGTCGTGCCCCAGGGATTGTCCGGCCAAATGGGGCAAAAGCGTGCTGTCGTCATCAATGACATGAGCATTCAGGTGGCGACGGTGAATGGGTCGGGGTCGCAGAGTTCCAACACAGTTTTGTTGCGCAGCATTTTTCAGATGGGCGTGCCGGTTTCGGGGAAGAACCTGTTTCCCTCGAACATTGCGGGGCTGCCGACCTGGTTCACGATTCGCGCCAGTAAAGATGGCTACATCGCGCGCAAGAAAGAGATCGACCTGCTCATCGCGATGAATGCGGAAACGGCGCAGGACGATGTGAAGACGCTCGGGGCGGGCACGGCGGTGCTCTACGACGAACCGCTGGCGCTCGATAAGGTGCGCGACGATCTGATCTATTACGCCGTGCCTTTCGACAAGCTGGCGGCTACGGTAGGTGCGGAAGCCAAGCTGCGCAAACTGATTAAGAACATGATCTATGTCGGGGCCGCGGCGCAATTGCTGGAGATCGATTTTGCCGAGGTGGAGAAGGCGATCCGCAAACAGTTCTCGACCAAGGTGAAGGCGGCAAATTTGAACTTGGCGGCTGCCAAGGCGGGCTTCGATTACGCCGTTGCTAACTTGAAGAAGCGCGACCCGTTCTACATCCGTCGCATGGACAAGACGGCGGGCAAGATCATCGTCGACGGGAATTCCGCGGCGGCGATGGGGTGCATGTTTGCCGGTTGTACCGTGGTCACTTGGTACCCGATCACCCCGTCTTCGTCGCTGGTCGAGACCATGATCGATTACATGAAGGAATACCGCGTCGGACCGGATGGCAAGGCGACTTTTGCCATCGTGCAAGCGGAAGACGAACTGGCGGCGGTGGGCATGGTGATTGGGGCGGCGTGGGCGGGCGCGCGCTCGATGACGGCGACCGCCGGGCCGGGCATCTCGCTGATGGCGGAGTTGACGGGGCTGGCGTATTACGTGGAGGTTCCGGCGGTGATCTGGAACATTCAGCGCGTGGGGCCATCGACTGGCTTGCCTACTCGTACGGCGCAAGGCGACGTGCTTTCGACGGCGTTCCTCAGCCACGGCGACACCAAGCACATCATGCTGTTTCCGGATTCGGTCAGCGAGTGTTTCACCATGGCGCAGGATGCTTTCGATCTGGCGGAGCGATTTCAGACGCCGGTGTTTGTCATGTCGGATCTCGACCTGGGGATGAACAACTGGATGTCCGATCCGTTTCCTTATCCCGAGAAGCCCATCGATCGCGGAAAGGTTTTGACTAAGTCGGACTTGGAGAAGGCGGGCGCGTTTGCGCGCTACAAGGACGTGGATGGCGATGGCGTCGGCTATCGCACGCTGCCGGGGACGGATCATCCGGCGGCGGCGTACTTTGCGCGCGGCAGCGGACACAATGAAAAGGCGCAATACAGCGAACGTCCCGATGATTTCGAACGCAACATGGAGCGGATCAATAAGAAGTTCGAGACTGCTCGATCGTTTGTGCCGCGGCCGGAGCTGATAGGCGCCGGCAAGGCGAAGATCGGCATCATTGCTTACGGCACTTCGCACTGGGCGATCATCGAGGCGCGCGATCAGTTATCGAAAGAGCACGAAGTTGAGACGGACTATCTGCGCGTTCTGTCGTATCCGTTTACGCGTGAGGTTCACGATTTTATTGAGCGGCACGAGCGCGTGTATGTGGTCGAGCAAAACCGCGACGGGCAGATGGCCACGCTGCTGAAGATCGACATCAAACCGGAATTGACGCCGCGGTTGCGGTCAATCTGCCATATCCACGGGTTGCCCATCGACGCGCGGTCTGTAACCGACGAACTTATGATGATGGAGGGCAAGTAACATGGGGAACACACCCACTAACACGCCGCCACTTACTCCGGCTCCAACTCCGAAGACTAACCGCATTGGGCTGCAAGTTATCGACTATCGGGGCGGGAAGACTACCTTGTGCGCCGGGTGCGGGCACAACGCGATTTCCGAGCGCATCATTGACGCGATGTATGAGATGGGCGTGAAGCCCGAGCGCGTAGCTAAGTTCAGCGGGATCGGCTGCTCGTCGAAGAGTCCGGCTTACTTCATGAACCGGTCGCACAGCTTTAACTCCGTGCACGGTCGGATGCCCTCGGTTGCGACGGGAGCGATGCTCGCGAACAAGAACCTGATCGCGCTGGGCGTCACTGGCGACGGCGATACGGTTTCGATCGGCGCTGGGCAATTTGTCCATCTGATGCGGCGCAACCTGCCGATCATCTACATCATCGAAGACAACGGTTGTTACGGGCTGACGAAAGGCCAGTTTTCGGCGACCGCCGATTTGGGATCGACGCTGAAGAGTGGCGTGGTGAACGACCTGCCTCCGGTCGATACCTGCGCCATGGCCATTCAGTTGGGCGCTACGTTTGTGGGACGATCTTTTTCCGGCGATAAGAGGCAGCTTCACACCATGCTCAAGGCGGCCATCGCTCACAATGGCACGGTGATGCTGGATGTGGTTTCGCCTTGCGTTACGTTTAATGATCACGAGGGCTCGACTAAGTCGTATAAGTACATGCAGGCTCACGAAGAGCCGCTGCACGAAGTCAGCTTTGTGCCGGCGTTTGAGGAGATCAACGTTGAGTACGATCCGGGGACGACGTTTGAAGTTACGATGCACGACGGGTCGAGCTTGCGGCTGCGCAAGCTGGAGCAGGAGTACGATCCGACGGACAAAATTCAGGCGGTAAAACGGTTGATGGAATCGCATGAGAAAGGAGAAGTGCTGACCGGCGTGTTTTACATCAATGCCAAGGTGCCTAGCTTTATCGACATGCTGAACGTTACGGATGAACCGCTGGCGACTTTGCCGGAATCGGTGACACGGCCGAGCCGGGAAGTCCTGGCGAAGTGCATGGAAGAGCTGCAGTAGGGTTCCGCTGAAGATGGCGACACTAGAGCCGGTCCCGGTCGGGACCGGCTCTCGCTGTTTAGAGCGAACCAAAGTTGCTGTAGGCGCAGGCAAGCTGCCGAGCTGCGCTCGGCTTGGACGGCCGAGGGCGGCCGTCCCTACGCGACCTTGGACGGGGCAGAGCCCCGTCGCCACACGAGCTTCAGCCTCCCATGCTTAGTACCGCGCGAAATCTGACGCGGCCGCGGCTGAAGACTAACTCAGCCTTGACTCTTCGGCACTGGGACTACGGTCGGGTACTGGTTCCAATCAGAGTGGCGAACTTTGAGCTTCAGCCAGAGATCGATCAGATTCTCCCAATACGGTGCGAGGGCCGAATCTTCGAGTTTCACCGCTCGAATCGTGTCATTCGAAACGACGGTTGTGCAGTGGTTATGCAGCCGGGACGCGCGGTGCGGCGACGTGTGCCGGCCTAGCCGTCGACTTTGCGAAGAATCCCCTCGAAGGAATGCTCGGGGCTGTGGCCGGGCTCGGGGAAATCGCTGTCGGCGCCGTCCACCATGGGATCGGCGTTGCGGTGGCCAAGCTGGTCTTTCATGGAGTTGTTGCCGGATTGGGTGCGTTCATCGGGCTCTTGAGAACCCTTCCCGCGGTCGGCGTCATTCAGAAGATGGTCGCTGGCACTTGTCGGCATGGTCGGCCTTTCGGGTTACGCTCGTCGATAAAGAATGATTACAGGGTTAGGCTACGCCGAAAGCCGCCAGTGGGCAATGTCTGTCCTTCTGTTCTTCTTTGGCTGTTCATCGGCGCTGTCCGCATTGTTTGCAAGTCGTTGTAATGATCACGATAGGTAAATTTAATAGTCGGTTAACCCGATCTTGAATCTACAATAGAACATGGTCATTAAACATAGGAAACAGTATCTGTTTGCCAGCGATTTCGATCAGACGTTGACTTTCAACGATACGGGTTACGTACTGAGCGAACTGCTGGGCATTTCGGTGGAGGAATTCGAGCGCAAGGCCAAAGGCATGGCGAAGCTGAACCTGGTTCAGCAGGGCGCCGAACTTTCTTATCTGCTTTTGCACGATCCCGAGTTCCGCACGCGTGTCCGGCGCGACGACCTGATCGAGGCGGGCACGCGCATTCGTCTGAAGGACAACATCAAGCAGATTTACGAGATACTCGACCGGCGGATCGACGGCTTCCACTTTGATTTTTATGTGATCTCGGCGTCGCCGGTAGAGGTGATCCAGTCGGCGCTCAAGGGGATCGTGCCGGAGGACCACATCTTTGGCACCGAGTTCAAATACAAGGCCTCGGGCGAGATCGAAAGCCTGGTGCGGGCTACCGCTGGTTATGGAAAGGTCACGCGGCTCGATCAACTCGAAGGAGAACTCGGAATTCCGGCCGACCATATTGTCTATGTTGGCGACGGCAGTTCCGACATTCACGTTATGCTGCACGTGAACCGGCGCGACGGCTTCACCATTGCGGTTTCGGAATCGAAGCTGGTGGCGCAGATCGCGAAGCGAACCGTGCTCGGCGACAACGCCCTGGCGACGCTGGTGCCGATCCTGGAAGATATTGCCGGTTGGCAGCGGCCGCAGATCCGGCAATTATTCGAATCGTACGGCTTCCTGATTCAGGGATGGGATCGGGTGCAGACCGACTGGGTCACGCTGCGGCCGAGCGGCGTCGGAATCGAGAAGGCGACTGCGGTGGATGTGAGGTAGACCTCAAACCAATTCGCCGCAGCGACGCCGAGGGCGCGGAGGAATCTTGATCGCTTCTTTTGCGTTCTCGGGATGCTCCGCGATTGACTTTTGCGCGTGACGAAATCCAACTCATCGCAAAGAACGCGATGAGTGGGGCACCCGGCACCCGCATGAGGCTCAGTGAGCTTTGATATTTATCTTCAATGTATTGCCGGCGAGCCGCCTGGAATTTCTTGGGCTGCGGTTCGGACGCTCTTCCCGATTGTTGAGGAGAGTTCCGAGCCGGACTATTGGAGCGTTCGCTACGACCGCGCGAATTCGTGCACGATTCACGTCACTCCAGCAAAGGCCAATCGCGATCTGATCACATCGCTCAGCGTGAACCGGCCGTGCGGCGACGTGCGGTTCTGGGAGTCCGTGCTGGCCATCCTCAAAATGGGTCCGGTGATTCTGTACTGGCCGGGTGGAGGGCCACTCGTGGGCAGCGATCGGGTGGCGGCTGAGTTTCCCCTGGAGATTGCTGAGTCGTTGGGCCAGCCGATATGCGTGAGTTCCGCGCAGGAGATCATGGACGCCATTCGCGAGAGCTGAGCGGGAATGCTGGCGGGTCAGGGCATCAGTTCCCTGAAATAGCTGTAAGAATCGCTTTCACCGACTACCATCCAGCCGCCGCCAAGCTTGGTCGACATGCGGAAATAGCGAACCGGGCGGCCATCTGGCGGCGGACCTCCGTCCACGGTGACTTCCGCCCGAACCAGGGTCACCCGGCCATCCATCTTGCCGCGGGCCGCAATCGACGTAAACTCCACGTCCCGCTGAACCAGCGGCTGCACGGGTTCGACCGGTGCGCCTGCTCGAGCCTCGGCGACTAGGCGCGCGATATCTTTCGGGCCTCGTCCTGAGTATTCGTTGAGCAGTTCCGCGCGCACGGCCTCTCGCATCGCGTCGTCTACCGATTGGACGTGGAGGTATATCTCGATGCCCCAAAACCCGAGCACCACCGCGACTGCGACGAGAGCTTGCCAGCCTCGGAACTGGAAGTTGTATTCGGCCATTTTCAACCTGCTGCGTAATCGATAAACGCTTGCATGGCCATTCTACTGCAGTCGAGACGGAGTTCCGCACCGTCGCGCAGGGGGCGGCTTTGGGGGCCGCAATCGCGTGAAAACTCATGCAACTAATTACCAGGCGCCGGGTTCTTATGGGCCTAGGGGTTCCGGCTCACGATTGGGGCAGGATCTCGTCTAACTAGTGAGGCGCTTTATGAGGTTGTTCCGCTTTATTTTTGCAGTCCTTATCGCCATTTCTGCGGCCGAATTTACCATGGCGCAGCCGCAGCACGAGTCGATTCCAAAGGGTATCGAGGCTTTGCGGAAGAGCGCGTCCTCGAAAACCGAATTTACGCTGGATCACTCCATGCTGGTGTTTGCTTCGAAGATGGATCCAAACAACGCCGATCTTCAGCGCGTGATTGCGGGCGTGAATGCGCTCTCGGTTTACAGCTTTCGCTTCACGGGAGGCTCGACTTACGATCCGGCGGCGTTGAGCTCCGTGAAAGAGGAGTACCGCGGGGCTGGCTGGAAACAGCTGATGGACGACCATGAGAAGGATGGAGGTGCGTCCAATCTCTGGATCCGCTTGGAGAACAACGCGATCAGCAATGTCGCGGTTCTCCAGGCCAAGACGAATGAGGTGAACCTTGTCGTGGTTTCGGGGTCCATCAGTCCGCTTGATCTCTCCCACCTTGGCGGGCATTTCGGCATTCCGAAAATTGAAGGCGGAGTGATGGTGCCGAATACGACGCGACGGCCGTAGCGGCACTACCGGTCTAACGGTTTTTCGGCGCCGGGGCCAGCTTCCGCAATCGCTCCCGGGCTTGGGCGGCTTCGTTGGTGCGCGGATAACGCTGGATGACGTGTTTTAATTCTTGCGTGCCCTCGTCCTCCTTTCCGAGTTCGAGAAGCGCGAATCCCTTCTTGAGTTGCGAGGCGGCCGCTTTGTTTCCGCTCGGGAAATTCTGCAGGACCAGATCGTAGTTCGTGACCGCCGTCTTGTAATCGCCGGCCTTGAATTCGATTTCGGCCAGATAGAAATACGAATTTCCGGCCAGGTCGGTGTTCGGATAGTACTTGATGTAGTCGTTGAATTCCTGGACGGCCAGGTCGTTTTTGCCGCCATTGTAGTCGCGCAGAGCGTTGTTGTAGAGCACGTCAGGCGGCGGGGCTTGTGCCATCTGCTGCTGCTTCTGCTGGTCCAGGGCTTGCTGCGCGGCCAGGGTTTGCTGGGCTGCCTGCATATCCTCAAACTGCTTGCTCAGCTTGGCGAGGCGGACCTTGAGCTCGTCCATGGTGTCGTTCAGCGCCTGAATTTGGCCGGAGATCTGGTCGACCTGCGCGGCGCGATCCTGCTGCTGTTTATTGATGGAAGTCTGCAGGTCGTTGATCGCGGCGGTTACCTTGTTGGCGGCGTCAGTGTTCTGCTCGAGCAGGTTCTTCATGATGCCCATGCGCTCGTCGAAGGATTGCTTCATCTGGGTCATCTGCTGCTGCAACTGGGTGACCTGCGCTTGCAGTTCGATGAGGTCCTTGTTGGCGCCGTGGGCGGGAGCGGTGGAGATAGCGACGAACAGCGCGAGCACGAGCGGAATGCGATTGGATTTCATAGTTATCCTAATTGGATGTCAAAAACCCGCCGAGCGTCCAGCGGGCAACCTGCTCCGGTGCAGACTGACCAGAGGCCCACGTCTCGAAAACCGCGAGACGTGGGCACCCTGGCTGGAAAACTAAGAACGGGCGAGGCGCCCGTCCCTCCGCTTCCGCTGCTTACTTTTCGTACACGAAGTGGCCGCGCCGATTTTGCTGCCAGCAACCTTCGTTCGACTCGGTGCAGAACGGTTTCTCCTTGCCGTAGCTGATGGTCTTGATGCGATCGCCACCGACTCCAGCCTGGATGAGCGCATTCTTCACCGCGTCGGCGCGATTGGTGCCGAGGGCCAGGTTATATTCGGTCGAGCCGCGCTCGTCGCAGTGTCCCTCTATCGTGATGTGGATGTTGGGATGCTGTTGCAGGAATTGCGCATCGCCCTGCAAGGAGCCCTGCTGGTCCGCGCGCACATCGTACTTGTCGTAATCGAAGTAGATGTCCTTCACGTTTTGCGCGAAGAGTTCCTCTTCCGTAATCGTCGGCGGCGGTGGTGGCGGCGGCGGTGGCGGAATGTTGACGGTGACGCGCGCGGTGGCATCCTGAGTTCCGCCGGCGCCTTTGGCGATGAGATGGTAGGTGGTCGAGTCGGTCGGAGTTACTTGACGCGAGCCGCTAGTGTTCACCGGGCCGATGCCGTCGATGCTGATGTCGGTGGCGTTCGTGGTTTGCCAAGTCAGGGTTGTCGATTGGCCCTGTGTGATGGTGTTCGGGTTGGCCGACAGCGAGGCCGTGGGAGCCGTGGGTGCGGGTGGCGGCGGGGGCGGCGGCGGAGCGACTTTCTTTGCGCATGCGCCCAAGAACATGATTGCGCCGAGTGTGAATACCAGGGTCGCCCATCTCGTCGTCATGGTTGTGATTCTTGTTTTCGTTGCGTGCTTCACTGAATTCCTCCTGTTTCTGTGCGCCCGCGTTGTGGCGTGCAATTCGCAGATTCACGGCAGGGCGCACTCTGGGCCAGCCGCAAAAGCGTACTTCTCCTTCAAAGCCAAGCGACAAACAAATCTTTACCACAGAGAGCACAGAGAACCACAGGGAAACCCAAGCCCCTCGGAGTAATCTGTGGTAAAGACTTTGAGTTTTTCAAAATCAATTTACTTCCAACTCCAGTTGGGCTGCGTGTTGACGCCTGTAAAAGTCAACTGCTTCGCATTGGTGCCGTCCGCCAGCATGGTCCATATCTGGTCGCTGCCCGAGCGGTAGGACTGGAACACAATGTGCCGTCCATCCGGCGACCAGCAGGGAAAATCGTTGCGTCCCGCGTCGTGCGTGAGCTGCACCCACTGCTTGCTGGCGACGTCCATCAAGTATAGATCGTTAGAGCCCGGCTCTCCCGGCCCGTACTTGCGCATCCAGGAAAAAGTCAGAAACTGTCCATTCGGCGACCAGTTGGGAGAAACCGCATAGCCTTGATCGGTGAGACGCTGCACGTTCGTACCGTCCGCTTCCATAGTGTAGATCTGGGGCAGGCCGGTGCGTCCGCTGACGAAAGCAATCTGCGAGCCAGTCTTGCGATTCCATGCCGGCGAAACGTCTGGCCCCTGATCGTTGGTCAGGCGGAGCGATTTCCCTCCGGATGCGTCCACCACGAAAATGTTGGGATAGCCGTTGCGCGAAGAGGAGAATGCGATCTTGCCGTCGGGCGACCAAGACGGCGAAAGATTCATGCCTCCGAAACGCGGGAAGGCGACCATGCGGTTGAGATCGAAGGAATACATCATAATTTCCCAACCGCCCTTGTTGATCGAACTGAAGGCCAGACGCGAGCCATCGGGCGAAATGCGTGGCGACAGGGAGATGCTGCCCAGGTGCGTGACCTGCTGCTGGTTGGCGCCGTCGTAGTCCATCATCCAGATTTCTTTGTGGCCGGTGCGCTCGCTGACGAAGTAGAGCTTGCTTTCCGCGATGCCGGCAACGCCTCCGCCGAGGCGGAAGATGATTTCGTCGGCAAATCTATGCGCGATCACGCGCACCGCGTCGTTGGTCGCGTTGTCGACGTACTGCTTGCCGAGCACCTGCGGCGACTTCTCATTTTTGACGTCGTAGAGCCATCCCTGCACCGTGACCTTGCCGGCGGCTGCGCCCAGGTTGCCGAACGCGAGCATGGAGGCGTTGGGCGGCGGCGTGTTCCACGCCGTAAAGTTTACCTCGGAGGGCTGCCCCGGTTCCTGCAGCGGATAAAAACTCTTGGAAACGAGATCGAAGATTCCGGCGTTATCGAGATCGTTCCAGAGCGTGTCGTTGAAGGTCTTGAGCAGGTCGGCGTTCTTCGGGTCTGGTGTGGATGGCTTGAAGTCGGATGCGGCCAGGCGCACGCGCTCGACGCCGAGCCCGGTGCCGCCGCGGACCCAGTCCTGGGCTGCCGCTGAGGCCAACAAAATGAACGGAAGAAACCAGTATAAGAAACGCTTCATTGAGCCTCTATTTCTTACTGTAATCGAACCACCATTCCACCGAAATCCTGTTTCCGGAATAGTCCGCTGGCAGCGGGCCGAAAGTATCAATGCGCTGAAGCGCTCGAACCGCCGACTGGTCGAGCGAAGGTACACTGCTCGACTGCTCGATCTGCACATTGGTGGGGTGTCCGTCACGCATAACATCAAAAGTCAGATAGACCCGGTGCGCCTCGGTGATACGCGGATCCACTTCGTACTTCAGCCAGTTGTCTTGAACCTTCTGCTGAATCACGCGCACGTACCAGGCATAGCGTGTGCCGAAATCGCCGCCGCTTCCCGGAAATTCGAATGCGCCGGTGGCCCCGCCCGCGCTCATGCTGTACATCTTACTGACCGGACCACCCTCGCCATACGGAATCTGATTCGACTCGGTGGGTTCTGCTTCCGGCTTTCGCTGGGTTGCGCTCTTGGCGGGCGCGGGCTTACTTTTTGCGTTCTTGCCGGGAATTGGAATCGCCTCCGGCTCCTTTTCTTCGACCGTGGCCTGTGACTTCGACAATCCTTTAGATTCGGTCGCCAGCACGTTCGTTGTCTGCATTTCGTTGGCGGGCAAGGGAATCGCGCTCACCAGCGTCGCGCCCATGGCATCGCCGCCACCGCCGCTGCCCCAGCCCTCGCCACGAATGCTGTGAATGAACATGGCATAAAGCACGACGAAGGCCGCGAATCCGACGTGTAGTCCGAGCGACCAGGCCAGTGGCCGGCCCAAATGCCCGCGTTCGGAATAGATGTCGATGTCGATATCGTTATAGTGCATGTCGATATCTATCAGTGTCAGCGATGGCCGCTGTGACTATCCATTGGCTGCGTAACTATGCTCACGTTGCTGATGCCTGCCTGCTTGATGGCGTCCATCACGGTGGCGAAGGCGCCAAACGGAACATCTTCATCGGAGCGCAAAAAAATCGACTGGTGCTGCGGATCGCGAATCCTCCGCTTCAAGGTCGCTCCGATCTGGTTGATGTTGATGGGATCGTTGCCGAGATAAACTTTCTGCGATTTGTCGATGCTGATCACCAGGCGCTCTTCGGTGATCTCCTTGACGGTGCGGGTGTGAGGCACGTTGACTTCGATTCCGGACTGCAGGATGGGCGCGGTCACCATGAAAATGATGAGCAGCACGAGCACGACGTCGACCAGCGGCGTGATGTTGATATCAGAGAGCGCGGTCTGGGTGCGTCCGTTAGCGGAGGTGAAGGCCATCAGCGCCGAGCCTCCGGAATGGATGGCGCCGGTTGGCGCTCGGGCATTTGGCGTTCAACCAGATTGAGCATCTCCAGTGTGAAGTCGTCATTGCGCGTGGCCATCTCGCGAATGGAGCCAATGATGAGGTTGTAGGCAATCACCGCCGGGATGGCTGCGGCCAGGCCGGCAGCGGTTGTAATCAGGGCTTCGGAAATTCCGGGAGCGACGGCGCGCAGAGTCGCGGCGCCAGCCGTGCCCAGTCCGTGGAAGGCGTCGATAATTCCCCAGACGGTTCCGAACAGTCCAATGAACGGCGTAACGGCGCCGGTAATCGCCAGCCACGGAACATTGCGTTCGAGGCGGGTGATTTCCTCGGAAGACGCGACCTGCATGGAGCGCTGAATGGCGACGAGGTTGTGGATGCCGCCGGTCATTCCCATCTGGCGTTTGAACTCTTCAACGGCTCCGGCAAACACTCCGACCAACGGGCTGGGACGGAACTGTTCGGCGGACGCGGCGACGTCCTGCAGGCGCTGTGCCTTGCGGAAGACGCGGACGAATCGTCCGCTCTGCTCGCGGGCGCGCCGGATCATCCGCCACTTGGAAAGAATCACCGCCCAGGAGAGCACGCTAAAGGCTAGGAGCAGGAGAAGCACGGACTTGGCGACCGGACCGGTCTGCAGGACGAGATCAACGATTTCGCCGCCGACAAATAGCAGGAGGAGGGAAGAAAAATGCATCGGTTTGGGGAGAGCCCTCTTTAAGATTATAGACTACGGCGGCGGCGTCCTCGGCTCGGGTACCGCATGTGGCAATGGCAATGTCCATGCCAATGTCAACCCGGTGCTGGGTCGCATGCATTTGTGCGGCTGGCTGCGCGGGGTGCGGAGTGGGATGCGTCTGTCGTCTTAACCAAGGGCTGGCAGCGACGCGACATGCAGCTCGGCGAGGGGCGGCTACTGGTTTGGAACCGCCGCCTCTGCCACATTTGAGTACCCGCTTTCCTGTCCCTGGGCGTTTACCTCGGTTGTGACGTAATAGTAGGTCGTCCCGCCGACAACCGTATTGTCGGTGTAGTTCGTCGAAGCATCGAGCGCAGTGTTGATCTGCTGGTAGGGGCCTCCCTGAACGGTGCCGCGGAACACGTTGTAGCCCGCTGGATTGTCGCCTGCCGCGTTCCAGGAAAGATAGACGTAATTGGAACTCTGAGCCACGGCAGTGCCCGTCATTTGTTCCACCGTCGGCGTGTTCGCGGCGTTGCTGATGAACCCCGCCTTGGCTTCGACCTTGCCGGAAGTGGCCGGGGTGAATTGAATGGTGACCTGGAGGCTCTGTCCGGCGGGAATGGTTACCGGCAGATCCAGCCCGAGGATGGCAAACTCCGAACTGTTTGACCGGTCCGACGAGATGGTTACGGCAGCGTCTGAAGCCGTGAGCGTCGCCTGCAGGCTGGCGCTCGATCCCACCGTGACGGTCCCGAAACTGAGGGTCGCAGGCGTCACGGCCAGTTCCGGACTCGCGGCGTCGAGGCCGGTCCCACGGACATCGATGTCGAGCGGGGAATTCGGGTCGTTACTTACGAGTGTGATAATGCCTTGGGTGAACCCCTTGGCAGTCGGCGTGAAATTAATGGGCAGCTCGATGCTTGCCCCGGCCTTGAGTTTCACCGGTACTGGGAAATTGCCGAAGGAGAATTCGCTCCCCTGTTCCGACTTGGAAGTGATCTTCAGCATTTTGGTGCCAGTGTTCGAGAGTTGGATGGAGTAGGAAACGGAATCGCCAACCTCGACCTTACCGAAGGCGTGATTGCAGGGTTTGCAGTGAAGTTGCTGCGCCCGCGCGGAGGCAGGCGCCAGCCAACTGAACAGTAGAGCGAGTGCGACTAGGGGGAAGGCTCGCATGAATTAATCTTCCCGAAGCGTTCGCTTCCGAAGCAAAATCGGAAGTGCATTTGTCACCATCTTTGGTAATGCTTTGTACCGCTTTGGGACGGCCGGTGTTTTCGGGCAGCCCGGTAGGGTGGTCTGTGCTATGCTGCGCGTGAATCGGAGAGCGTCGCTGCTTGAAGATCGTCAACTGAAGATCGCAATCGGAAGATCGCAGGACCCTCGTGCTGGCTGAACTTCGACTTGAAAACTACGCGGTGATCGACAATGTCGCGATCGAGTTCGCGCCCGGTCTGAACCTTCTGACCGGCGAGACCGGGGCGGGGAAGTCGATTCTGATCGACGCGCTGGGGTTGCTATTGGGGGAAAAGGCGTCGTCCGACGTGATTCGCACGGGTGCGGAGCGGGCGGTGGTTGCTGCCGTGTTTGAGAGCGACGGCGCGGCTGCGCGTTCCATCGAAGGGATCCTGGAAACCAACGGTCTGGACGCGGAGAATGGCTCGCTGATCTTGCGGCGCGAGATTGCTCCGGGTGGCAAGGGACGGGTCTTCATCAATAATCAGCCGGCGACCGTCGCTGTGCTCAGGCAGATTGCGCCGCACCTGGCGGTGATCCACGCGCAGAACGAATCGATTGTGCATTTCGATGCCGCGGCGCGGCAGGACCTGCTCGACGCTTACGCCGGAGTCGAGGTGAAGGATGTCTCCGCCGCTTTCGCCCACTGGAAGCAGATTCGCGGACGCATTGCCGAGCTCGAACAGGACGAGCAGGATCGCATGAGGATTCTCGACCTGTGGAACTTCCAATGCCGCGAGATCGAAGAGGCGCGGCTGCGGGCTGGCGAAGATGAGCAACTGGAGGCCGAGAAGCGCGTCCTGGCCAATGCCGAGAAGATTTACGGCGCGGCTATCAATGCTTTCGACCTGCTGTATGAAGGTAACGCTTCAACCTCGTCGAGCCTGCGTGCGGCGCAAAAGCACTTGGAGGAACTGGCTTGTTATGAGCCGAAGTTTGAGGAAGCGCTCTCTGCGCTCGACTCGGCGCGTATCAGCGTCGAGGATGTGGGCGCGACGCTGCGCGATTATGCGGGAGGAATCCAGGCTTCTCCCGAGCGGCTTGCCGAAATCGAAGAGCGGCTGGCTCTGCTGGATCGCCTGAAACGCAAGTACGGGCCCACACTTGATCAGGCTATCGCTTTCGGCGAAGACATTCGCCGCAGACTCTTGGAGATGGAGAATAAAGATCAAGTGTTGCTTGAACTGCGGGCTTTGTTGGCCGTGGCTGGCGGGGAGTATCGCAAGGCCGCTCGCGGCGTCTCGCGCAAACGGGTTGAGGCGGGACGGAAACTGGAGAAACTGGTCGAGGCCGAGATCAACGACCTTGCCATGCGCGCCAGCTTCCGGATTGCGGTCGACGAAAACGAAGCCGAAGCGCATTGGACTTCTTCGGGCATCAACCAGGTCGTTTATCTTATCTCGACTAATACGGGAGAGACGCTGCGTCCGCTGGAGCAGATCGCCTCGGGCGGCGAACTTTCGCGGGTCATGCTGGCGTTGAAGGCGTGCGTCGAGGCGGGGACGAATACGGCGGGCAATCCAACAGTAAAGAAGAAGTCGGCGGCGCAGCGCACGTTAGTTTTCGACGAAATTGACACTGGCATCGGAGGCCGCGCCGCCGAGGCCGTGGGCAAGAAATTGAAGGCGCTCTCCAAAGGCAATCAGGTGCTCTGCGTTACACATCTGCCGCAGATCGCAACCTTTGCCGATCATCATTACTTGATTGAGAAGCGCGAAGCTGCGGGCCGCGCCAAAACCACCGTCCGGCAGATTACCGGAGAAGAGCGGACTGAGGAAGTGGCGCGCATGCTCTCGGGAGCTAAGTTGACTGAGACTTCTCGGAAGCATGCGGAGCAGATGATTAAGGCGAACGGGTAAGTCCCGACTCGGGCGCCTGCGCACGAAGTTTTTATTCCGTTGCTGCCCTCAGGCTATTCGCTGACACGGGAATAATTTCAAGCTCGCAGAATTGTTTGCTCACGATCCAATACAACCCTGCGAGGAAGAGGATGGCAATCCCGGCCAGCACTAACAGGTTGTTCGGAAGAATTCTGGCAGCCCACATCACGACGGTCCCGGCCAAGGGGTCTCCGGAACGTAGTTTATAGACACCTATTGTAGATGGCCGCATTACTGTGATGGCTATGGAAGATACAACTGCCGTGAGATAAATCACCGGCATGGCTGTTCGGAGCCTCCGCCCGAAACGATGCCACCAGGGAAAGTTCGTCAGGAGTACTGCCAGCAGGCTGCTCGAAGCAATTGCCGTAACAGCGATCAGAATCGTCTTGGGTGCTGATGCTCCCATGCGTTGTGTATGTTGCATGAAAGCGGCCTTGAGCGCACAGCCTACTATCAGCAGCCCCAGCAGCGGCAGCATCACAAACGCAAACAACTTGCGGCGGGAAACCGGAAGCGTGAATAACCAGAGCGAGCGCATATGAATTGTCGTGAAAATGGCTGCGAACACAAAGGTCAGAAAGGGCCATGCCCACGACCCGATCAATGCAAAGATTGGCAACATGGGTATGAGGATTACGAACGACTTGATGGAGAGCGTCCGAATAATAGGCATCCACACTAGGATCCGTCCAGTTCTTGAACTTCTTTTTGAACTTCTTCTAGAACTATGTGGAATCGCTTGCTCTGGGCCCTGCTGCAATCCTCCTGTTTCCATCGGCACAATTTCGAACGATGCTGGAATGCGGGCTCGGGCATAGCCTAGCAATGCGGCAGCTGCGAGGAAGCAGACCACCAGGACAATTAATAGCGGAGTGTGCGACAACACCAACACAAGGTTTGCGGAGAACAGCACAAAGATCGAAACAACAGAACTGATGGTCCCAGGTTTACTGGAGACGAATGGTTTTGTTATGCGCAGACACAGCGGCGACAGCATAAGAACAGTGATAACCGCTCCGGATTCCACAATGATTTCAGCAGTGCTCGACGCCGACGGGGCACCAAGCGCCAGCTTGGCCGCGACCAGGGCAAGAACCGGAAACCAAACAAATGCGACGAGGCCGAGCACGCGGGTACAGAAGATTTGCCAAGTTGGAATCGGCAGTGACGCCTCGAATACCGTACACGGGTTCTGAAGAGCCAGTTTATGACCGGATACAACATACAAAATCCATAAAGGAAGAGTAATCGCGAAGGGATCGTTGGATCGACGGTCAAGAAGCGAAACGACGACGACTAAGAGCACCATGAAGATAGCCATGAAGGCAGCCATTATCCAGATGAACTTCAACTTCATCAAGCGATAGATCATCACGCCTCCTTGTCGCGCTTGCCGCCTACGAGTTCCACAAACATTTCTTCAAGAGGGACGCGTACGCAGCGAATTCCGTTCGCGCCCAGCGATTTCTTCAATTGAGCTTCCGCAGCATCCGGCGCGGACTGAAACACCATGTGCCAGTCGTCAAACACCAGGCGGGCGCCTACACAACCCGGTATGTTCCGCAAGGCTACGACGCTTGGGGCAGACGCTTTTGGCACCATGGCGATGCAAAAATCCTCGCGCAGGCGGTCCAGGTCGGAATCGAGACGGACCTTGCCGTCGTCGAGTAGCACCACGCGTCCTCCAATGCGCTCCACATCGTTCATGTAGTGGGAGGAGAACAGAATTGTTGTCCCTTCCCGGTTGAGCAATTGGATTGAGACCTCAAGAAACTCGCGGCGGGCCGCCGGATCAAGCCCGGCCGCGGGTTCGTCCAGAATCAGCAACTCGGGGCGGTGGCAAACGGCGCACAACAGCGCGACCTGCCGTGCCTGTCCCTTGCTCAATTGCAGGATCTTGCGCTTGCGATCAAGGCTGAAACGGTCGAGGATCTGGCCTTCCAACTCTTCATCCCATGAGGGAAAAAGGTAGCGGTGAAAGGCGATCAGCTCGGCGATGGACGACATGGCGGGAAGGACTTGGTCCTCCGCCACAAAACCGATGCGTCTTTTGACTTCGAGGGGCTTGGCGGTTGGCGACAAGCCAAAGACCTGCACGGAGCCGGCATCGGGGTAGAGCATGCCCATTGCGATCCGCAACAGAGTGGTTTTGCCGGCCCCGTTCCGGCCAAGCAAACCCACTACCTCGCCGCCATGCACGGAAAAGCTAACCCCTTTCAAGACGGGCGGGTTCTTTCTGTACGCCCTGACAATGCCGTCAAACTCCAAAATACAATTCACGACTCCTCCTTGGTTCGGTCTTTGGTCAGCGCGGTGGTTCGCGCGGTGGCTGGCGCGGTACGCTCCCCGGTCAATTCACTCTCGGCGTCTTTCAGGACCTCGATTACATCGCTAAAGTTGAGACCGGCGAGATAGGCTTGCGATAACAACGTCTTGGCCGACCCGGACATTTGTTCGCGTTGGTCCGCCCGCTTGACCCTTGGAAGCTTGCCGCAAACAAAGGTGCCGCGTCCGCGCTGGGTCTCAATGAAGCCAAGTAATTCCAATTCGTCGTAGGCTTTCTTGACAGTGAGCGGGGCAACGACGAGCTGTTGCGCCAAATCGCGATGGGAGGGGAGCTTGTCGCCACGCTTCAGCCTTCCACCGGCAAGGGCCTCGGTGATCTGCCGCATGATCTGGCGATAGATGGGAAGTTCATCGGCGGGATTGACGATCAGTTGCATGCTAAGTGATATATATCACCATGTCACTGGAAGTGTAAAGAGGAATTCTTCGGGACTGTCTGGGTGCCTTGACTTAGCTAAGTAAAGTTAGCTAACATAGATTCATGGAGACCATCACCATCCATAAGGCCAAAACCGAGCTTTCGCGGCTGATTGAGAAGGCTTGCCGGGGCGAGGAGATTGTCATCGCTCGCGGGAAGAAGCCGGTAGTTCGTTTGGTTGCGATTGAGGACAAACGAGGTCAACGCAAGCCCGGCGCGTGGAAGGGGAAGATCGAAATCGGTCCTGAATTCTTCGAGCCGTTGCCTAAGGAAGAGCTTGACGCATGGGGACAATAACGTGCGCCTTTTGCTGGATACGCACGCTCTGATCTGGTGGATGAGTAACAGTTCTTCGCTTCCGCGTACCATCCGCCGCCTTATGTCCGACAAGGGAAACACGATCTTTGTAAGCGCGGCGTCGGCGTGGGAAATGGCGACCAAAGTTCGACTGGGAAGGCTGCCCGCCGCTTCCGACATTACCCGAAACTTCCAGGAATATCTGTTGCAGTCTGGATTCGAGAGTCTTCCAGTTAGCGCCGAGCATGGCATTCGAGCGGGTCTGCTTCCGGGACCGCACCAGGATCCGTTTGACCGCATGCTGATCGCACAGGCCGAGATCGAGAAACTGTTTATCGTCAGCAACGAGAAGATCTTCGATCAGTATGGCGTGCGTCGTATCTGGTGAAGTCACACACGGTGGCCGCTCTCCGTTCACCCGGCCGCTTTCCCCGCCCGTTGCTAATCCCCACTCCCTCAAAGGCTTACATTGACTGAGGGTGCATCTTTCGGTACTCTTACAGCATCTTTTTCAACAGAGACGTGTACCCTAGTGGGTGGGGGGATGTGTTTTGTCTGAGACCAATTTGCACATGAAGACCTTATTGCTATTGAAGCCGCGGGGATTCTGCGCGGGAGTGGTGCGGGCGATCGACATTGTCCGCATTGCGTTGGAGGCGTTTGGGGGACCGATTTATGTGCGCAAGGAGATCGTCCACAACCGCTTTGTGGTGGAGGAACTGCAGCAGAAGGGCGCGATTTTTGTCGACAGCGTGGATGAGGTGCCGGAGGGCGAACGCGTTATTTACAGCGCCCACGGAGTTTCTCCGGAAGTGCGCTCGCACAGCAAGCTGCGGAAGTTGCGCGTGATCGATGCTACGTGTCCGCTGGTCACCAAGGTGCACGTGGAGGCGGTGAAGTTCGCGAAGGAAGGCTATTCGCTGATTTTGATTGGCCACCGCGATCACGATGAAGTGATTGGCACGCTCGGCGAGGCTCCGGCGGTGACCCAGGTCGTCGGGTCGCCTGCGGAAGTGGCGTCGGTGACGCTGCCCGACCCGGACCGGGTGGCCTATTTGACGCAGACTACGCTCAGCTTGGATGAGACGCGCGACATTATTGGCGCGCTGCGGAGGCGGTTCCCGAATATCAAGGGTCCGGCGGCGCAGGACATCTGCTATGCCACGGAAAACAGGCAAGTTGCCGTGAAGCACGTGGCTTCCGATGCCGACTTGCTGCTGGTGGTGGGCTCCGACAATAGCTCGAATTCCAAGCGGTTGGTGGAAGTGGCTCGCAGTTTGGGCACGCCGGCGCATCTAATCGATAATTGCCGCAATATTCGGCCGGAGTGGTTGAATGAAGTGAGGACGGTGGCCCTGACTGCGGGAGCATCGGCTCCTGAACATCTGGTGCAGGAAGTGGTAGCGTATCTGGCGGGAAAGGGTTTTGGCGACGTGCAGGAACTCGAAATCATGCCGGAAAATGTTCGTTTTGGATTGCCGCCGGAAATCGTGGAAACGATTGCCGCGGCGCCGGCCATAGCCGCGGTGCCGTAGTTTGGAGTCAGCGATGGAAGAATCCTCCCCCTATAGTTCGTCTTATAACGGTTCGGCCTATAACAGCCCGACTTATAATTCGGCCCCAAATTCGGCCTCTGTGCCGCAGATGCGATTTGGAAAGATTGACGACCTGGGGAGCCGGGTCGCGGTCGCGGTCGATGCGGCTCGCAAGTATCTTTTCTCGCAGCAGCACGAGGAGGGTTACTGGTGCGGAGAACTGGAAGCCGATACCACCCTCGAATCCGATTACATCCTGTTGCACACTCTGCTAGGCACTGGCAACCAAGCCCGTTTTGACAAGGCGGCCCGCTACATCCTGAACCACCAGAATGAAGACGGAGGCTGGAGCATCTATGCCGCTGGCCCCTCCAACATCAGCGCTTCGGTGAAGGCTTACTTCGGGCTGAAGTTGGCCGGATTTACCGCCGATCGTCCCGCGCTGGTGCTCGCCCGTAAAAAGATTCTCGAAATGGGCGGCGTCACCGAGGTCAATACATTTACCAAGATCTATCTCTGTTTCTTTGGGCAATACGATTACGATGCGGTGCCGGCGATTCCGCCGGAAATCGTACTCTTTCCCAACTGGTTCTGGTTCAATATCTACGAGATTTCTTCGTGGTCGCGCGCGATTCTTGTGCCGCTTGCGATCTGCTATGCCAAGAAGCCATTCAAGAAGATTCCCGACGAGATGGGCGTGGAAGAGCTCTTTGTCGGCGGGCGCGACAAGTCGCGCATGCATCTGCATTGGGCCAAGAAGCGGATTTCGTGGCGAAATTTCTTTTTGGTGCTGGATCGCATTACTCACTGGGCGGAACGTTTATACATCCGTCCGCTGCGTTCGATTGCCCTGAAGCAGGCGGAGAAGTGGATGCTGGAGCGCTTTGAAATGAGCGACGGGTTGGGCGCGATTTATCCCTCGATGATGAACGCCATCATCGCCCTACGCTGTCTGGGGTATTCGGTGGACGATCCGCAGTTCATTCGCGCGATGGACGAGTTCGAGAAGCTGGGGATTGAGGAGGGCGACACTTTTCGTATGCAGCCCTGCATGTCTCCGGTGTGGGATACGGCTTACGCGCTGTTTGCGCTGGGCGAGGCGGGAGTTCCGGCGACCGATCCGCGCCTCGTGAAGTGCGCCGACTGGATCCTGCAGAAGCAGGTGCGCAAGCCCGGAGACTGGAAGATCAAGAATCCGAAAGGCGAGCCGGGCGGATGGTACTTCGAGTTCAACAACGAGTTCTATCCCGATGTGGACGACAGTGCGATGGTCTGCCTGGCGCTGAGCCGGGCTGAGCATCCGAACGGGCGTTATCAGGCCGAGTCCGTGCAGCGGGCAATTGATTGGGTGTTGTCGATGCAGTGCAAGAACGGGGGCTGGGCGTCATTCGACAAAGACAACGATCGGATGGTTTTCCAGTACGTGCCCTTTGCCGATCACAACGCCATGCTCGATCCCGCGACCGTCGACATCACGGGGCGCATTCTCGAGTGCCTTGCTACTTATGGCTATGATCAGAACCATCCGGCGGTGAAGCGGGCGATTAAGTTTATTCGTCAAGAGCAGGAGCCGGATGGAAGCTGGTTCGGACGCTGGGGCGTGAACTACATCTACGGCACGATGCAGGTGTTGCGCGGTCTGGAAGCGATGAGCATCGACCGTAACGAGCCCATGATCCAGCAGGCGGCGGAATGGTTGCGATCGGTGCAGAACGCCGATGGCGGCTGGGGCGAGACGGTGGGATCCTATGACGATCCCAACCTGCGCGGGCAGGGCGACAGCGCGGCTTCGCAGACCGCTTGGGCGATCATGGGATTGCTGGCCGTCGGCGACACACGCAGCGAATGCGTGGCGCGGGGCATGGCGTATCTTCTGCGCACGCAAAAGAAAGACGGTTCATGGGACGAGCCTTTCTTCACTGGGACAGGTTTTCCTCGCGTGTTTTATCTGAAATATCACTTGTACAGCGAATATTTCCCGCTGATCGCGCTCACGACCTATTCCAAAGTGATGGCGGAGAAAAGCACGAGCTAGTTCTCAGTTCCCAGTTCTCAGTTCTCAGAAGAGCGGTGACGACCGGGTTGTCTCCTGGTCCTTCTAGATGGTTACTGAGAACTGAGAACCGAGAACTGGGTTTGAAAGCTTTCGTTACCGGCGCCACGGGATTTCTGGGCAGTCATGTTGCGCGCGTGCTGGCGGAACAGGGAGCGGAGTTGCGGCTCCTGGTGCGGCCTACGAGCGATCTGCGCAACTTGGACGGCCTAGACGCCGACCGGGTTGTCGGCGACTTGCGCGATGCGGCTTCGATTGAGAAGGCGCTCGCCGGCTGCGACGTGGTGTTTCACGTGGCGGCGGACTACCGGCTGTGGGTGCGCGGGCGAGATTCCAACGAAATGTATCGCTCGAATGTCGAGGGCACGCGTTCGTTGCTCGAAGCGGCTCGGAAACAAGGCGTGCGACGGGTGGTTTACACGTCGAGCGTGGCCACCATGGGATTTATTTCTGACCACGCAACTGCCGAGCTTCGCTCGGCTGGGCAGGTGGGTGCACCTGCCCCTACGCAAGCTCGGACAGCCCACACGAGCACGGTGGCGGATGAGAACAGTCCCGTGTCGCTCGGGGACATGATCGGGCACTATAAGCGTTCGAAGTTTATGGCGGAGCAGGTGGCATTCGATGCGGCGCGATCGGGAGTCGATGTGGTGATCGTGAATCCTACGACTCCAATTGGCGAGCGTGATATCAAACCGACTCCGACCGGGCGAATCGTCGTGGACTTCTTGAAGCAGAAATTTCCGGCGTACGTGGAAACGGGCTTGAACTTGGTGGATGCGACCGAGTGCGCTCGCGGTCATGTCCAGGCACTGGAGAAGGGAAGATCGGGCGAGCGCTATATTCTGGGCGGAGAGAATCTGACGTTGAAGCAGATTCTAGACCAGCTGGCCGCAATCACCGGCTTGCCGTCGCCGACCGTGAAAGTGCCCTATATTGTTGCGCTGGCCGGTGGAGTCTTCTACGAGTTCACGGGCCGGCTTCTGGGGCGGGAGCCGCGGACGACGATCGACGCCGTGCGCTTGTCGCGCAAGATGATGTTCGTGAGTTCGGCGAAAGCGGAGCGGGAGCTGGGCTGGCGGACGGTTCCAGTGGATGCGGCATTGCGGCGGTCGGTGGAGTGGTTTCGCGCGAGCGGCTATGCCTAGAAAAAAGATCGCCCTCATCGCCGCGATGGAGCGAGAAGTGCGGCCGCTCATCCGAAGCTGGAAAGTCAGGACGATCGAACACGACGGGCGGCGATATCGTCTTTTTGAAAATGCGGAAGCGACTCTGGTCTGCGGCGGAATTGGAGCAGAAGCCGCTCGCCGCGCTACCGAGGCGGTGATTCGGGAAGTGAATCCCGCGCGGGTGATATCGGTGGGATTTGCTGGAGCGCTGAATTCATCTCTCCAGGTTGGGGATGTTCTGGAGCCGCGCACGGTGATCAATGCCGCCGACGGCGTTCGAAGTGAAGTCGGCTCGGGTGAGGGAATTTTAGTGAGTTCCGCGACCGTGGCTGGCAAGGAGCAGAAGATTCGGCTACACAAAGCTTACGGCGCGGATGCGGTGGACATGGAAGCCGCAGCCGTGGCGCAAGGAGCAGAGGCGCGGGGCGTTGAGTTTGGAGCTCTGAAAGTCATTTCCGACACTGCCGATTTCAGCTTGCCGCTGCTGGATCGTTCGCCGGATCGCTTTGTCGCGGACGATGGGAGGTTTCGCTCCCTCAGGTTTGCGTGTCATGTGGCGCTGCGCCCTTGGCTGTGGAGAACGACGATGGCGCTGGCGCGGAACAGTTCCAAGGCGAGCCATGCTCTTTGCGGCGCGCTCGTGAGTTATCTCGACCGCGAAGCTCCTGATCGTCAAGCACTGTCCGATGAGTCGTCGTCGGCCGAATTGAATCGAACTAAGGTTAGCCCAGAGTTCGCTGGCGCACATACTCATGCCGGTACTCAGTCTCATACTCAAGCTGATGGCAAGGAATAAGGAATAGGGAAGACAACAAAGTCTGCTATGGCAATTGCTCGGACATCGACGTTGGCTGTTGAAAGCGAGACACATGAGATTCCTTCCACGATGAGGGCCGCGGTGTATCGCGGCGTGAACGACGTTCGTCTGGAAGAAGTGCCGGTGCCTGAAATCGGACCGGGAGAGATTCTGGTTCGGGTTCACACCTGCGGGATCTGCGGGACTGATCTCAAGAAGATCTCGACCGGCTCGCACTCTGCCCCGCGTATTTTTGGGCACGAGACCGCGGGTGTGGTTGCGAAAGTGGGGGAAGGCGTCCGCAAGTTCAGCGTCGGCGAACGCGTGGTGGTGTTTCACCACATCCCGTGTCGAGAGTGTTATTACTGCCGCCACAAGACTTTCGCGCAGTGTGCCACCTACAAGAAAGTTGGGTGCACGGCTGGGTTCGAGCCGTCGGGTGGAGGATTTGCGGAGTACGTCCGGGTGGTGGACTGGATTGTCGAGAAGGGAACGGTCCGCATTCCGGACGGCGTCAGTTTCGAGCAGGCAAGCTTCGTCGAGCCGGTGAATACTTGCATCAAAGGTATTGAGACCCTTCGTCTGCAAGCAGGAGAGACGGTGCTGGTGATTGGGCAGGGTCCGATCGGCCTGATACTGGCGAATCTGGCGAAGCGGGCCGGGACACGGGTGATCACTTCCGATTTGTATCCGGCGAGGCTTACAATAGCTAATAGCTTCGACTTGAGACTGACAATTGATGCTTCCAAGGTGGATGCCGGGGAAGCTGTGCGTGGAATGACCGAAGGGCGCGGGGCTGACGCCGTGATTTTGGCGGTCGGCGGGAGCGGCCTGATCCGGCCTGCCATGGATGCGACTCGTCCGGGAGGCCGGGTGTTGCTGTTTGCCCAAACGGCGCGAGGCGAGGCTACGATTGACCCGGCGGCTGTGTGCGTGGATGAAAAGGCTTTGCTGGGTTCCTACAGTGCGTCTGTCGAATTGCAGGAGGAGTCAGTGCGGTTCGTGATGAACCGTGAAATGGATCTGGAACGGCTTATTAGCCACCGTTTCCCGCTCGCAAGCAGTGTGGAAGCGCTGAATCTGGCAGTTCGTCCTCGACCGGACTCGATGAAGATCGTCATCCAGCCGGGTAGCAATTGGGAAGGACATCAACTGTGAATGGCAAGATGACGGCGGCCGTGCTCTACGGCAAAGAAGATATCAAGATCGAAAGGGTGCCGATTCCGCGTGTGGGCGACGGCGAAGTTCTGGTCAAGGTGCACGTGGCGCTCACTTGCGGCACGGATTTGAAGGTGTATCAGCGCGGCTATCACGCCCGCATGATTGTGCCTCCGGCGTTGTTCGGACATGAACTGGCGGGCACGGTCGAAGAAGTTGGCGAGGGCGTACGCGGCTTCAAGAGGGGCATGCGCGTGGTCGCGCTCAACTCCGCTCCATGCGGCATGTGCTTCTATTGCTCAAAGCACCAGCTTAACCTCTGCGAAGATCTCCTGTTCAACAATGGCGCCTACGCCGAGTACATACGGATTCCGCGGCGGATTGTCGAAACCAATATGCTGATGGTGCCTTCGAACGTTAGCTTCGAGGATGCCGCGATGACCGAGCCGCTAGCTTGCGTTCTCCGCGGGCTGCATGAAACTGGAGTCGAAATCGGCGACACGGTGGCGATCATTGGCGGCGGACCGATCGGCCTGATGTTTGTGCAGGTGGCCAAGGCCATCGGCTGCAATGTGATTGCGGTGGTCAAGCGCGATTCGCAGGTCGCACTGGCGCGCAAAAAGGGCGCGCACGAGGTGGTGCAGATTACCAAGGTGAAAGATCCGGTGGAGGCGGTGCGCGAGTTGACGCCGGACAGGCGCGGCGCGGATGTGGCCATCGAAGCCGTGGGTCGCCCGGAAGCCTGGGAGTGGGCGGTACAGATGGTTCGCAAGGGCGGCACGGTGAATTTCTTCGGCGGGTGCGCTTCGGGAACCAAGGTGCAGCTAGACACTAACCGCCTGCACTATTCGGAAATCACCTTGAAGGCGACTTTCCATCACACTCCGGAGACGGTGCGCCGGGCCTTCGGTCTGATTGCCGAGAAGAAAGTCTGCGGGAACGACTACATTACCGGCGAAGCGCCGCTTTCGCGTTTGCAGGATGTGCTGCGCCACATGCTGAACCGCAACGGGGACATCAAGACTGCGATTATCCCAGGCCACTAGCATATCGCCCCAGTCGTGGCATAGATCATACTGTCATCCTGAGCGCAGCGAAGGAGCTATGCGTTCCACCGCGACAAGCAAATACATAGGTCCTTCGCTTCGCTCAGGATGACAACTGAAACTCATTTGGCAAATTTAGTTAAAGAGCTTTGTTGATGACGGCAGCCAGCCATCCTCCAACTGCGCCGCTTGCCTCCGGATGGAGTGCGCTGCCGCCGGAGTATGCCATCCCCGAGCATGCGCCTTCGGAGGCCGACGCGCGCGAATATTGCCGCCGCCTGGCGCGCTCGCATTACGAGAATTTTTCGGTTGCGTCCTGGTTTCTTCCGGAGCGGCTACGCCAGCACTTCTTCAACGTTTATGCGTATTGCCGCATCTCAGACGATCTGGGCGACGAGGTGGGCGACACGGCCGCGTCTTTGTGGTTGCTCGATCAGTGGGAGAACGAGTTAAACGCGTGCTATGGCGGTGATCATACCCGGCCCCGGCATCCCGTGTTTGTCGCGCTCGCTGAAACCGTGCGCAAATTCGAAATTCCGAAGCATGAATTTGCGGATTTGCTGACCGCGTTCCGGCAGGACCAAACTACCACCCGCTACGAAACGTTCGACGATCTGCTTGGCTACTGCCGCTATTCGGCGAATCCGGTCGGCCATCTGGTGCTGTACCTGTGCGGATACCGCGATCCCGAGCGCCGGTTGCTCTCCGATTACACCTGCACCGCGCTGCAACTCGCGAACTTCTGGCAAGACGTGAGCGCGGACTTTGCCAAGGGACGAATCTATCTTCCGGTTGAAGACCTGCGGCGCTTCGGGGTTAGCGAGGGCGCGATACGGGACGGCGATAACACCTCGGCGTTCCGCGAGATGCTCAAGTTTGAAGTGGAACGCGCGCGGGAGTGGTTCGCGCAGGGCCTGCCGCTGATCGCGAAAGTCGACCGCGCCCTGGCCATCGATATCGAACTCTTCAGCCGCGGCGGGCGGGAGATTCTGAACGCCATCGAGCGTCAAGATTACGCTGTGCTGGGCAAGCGTCCGGCTATTTCCAAAACGCGGAAACTGGCTCTGGTCGCTCGTGCCGCGCTGGGGAGGCTGCGATGAGCACGGTCGTGGGAAATGCGCCGGCGCAGTTTGCGCCTACCGCTTCGCAGATCGAGATGGCGTACTCCGTCTGCCGGAGTATCGCGCGCTCCGCGGCCAAGAATTTCTACTACGGGTTTGTGCTGCTTCCGCGGCGGAAACGCAATGCGTTGAGCGCTGTGTACGCTTTCATGCGGCGGTGCGACGACATCGTGGACGACAACGCGCTGCACCCCGATGATCGTTACAACAAGCTCGCGGAATGGCTGGATCGGGTGCACCGAGCATTGGCGGCGCAGCCCACGGACGATCCCGTACTGCTGGCGCTGACCGATGCGCAGCGCAGATACCAGATTCCGATTGGGCTGCTCGACCAGCTCGCCTTTGGCACGGCTGCGGATCTCGATCATGCGCAACTGGAACCTGCCGCTGGCGGGCCGCTGGTGGCGCGTTACCAGACTTTTGAAGAGCTGCGCCAGTATTGCTACGGCGTGGCGTCGGTCGTCGGCCTGGTGTGCATCAAGATCTTTGGATATCGCGATCCCGCCGCTGAGCCGCTTGCCGAGCGTTGCGGCTTGGCCTTCCAGCTTACAAATATTATTCGCGACGTCAAAGAAGATGCCGGTATGGGCCGGATTTATTTTCCGCAAGAGGACCTGGCGCGGTGCGGCCTTTCGGCCGTGGATCTGGCGGCGACACAAGTCGATCTTGCGCGCATCCGTCCGCTCCTGGCTTTGGAGGCCGACCGCGCTCGCGAGTGCTACCGCTCCGGAGAAGAGCTGATCCCGCTGGTGAATGAAGACAGTCAGCCCGCTCTGTGGGTGCTGATCGCCATCTACCACCGCCTGCTGGAAAAAATCGCCGCGAACGAGTACGACGTCTTCAGTGAGCGCGTCCGATTATCGGTTTTCGAAAAGCTGACGGTCCTCGGAAAAGGAATTCTGAAGCGCGTGGTGTGATGCCGCCCCCGATGCGTCCTGATACGAGCAATTCTAATTTGACTCAGCCTAACTCGACCCAGCCCGATCCGACGCATGCTCCCACAGTCGCCATCGCCGGAGGCGGATTGGCCGGCCTCGCCGCTGGATGCGCCTTGGCTGAAGCCGGCTTTCGCGTGTCGCTTTTTGAGCGCCGGCCCTATCTTGGCGGGCGCGCTTCTTCTTATCAGCATCCCGGCACCGGAGAAATTGTCGACAACTGCCAGCATGTGTTACTCGGATGCTGCACCAACCTGCTCGATTTTTATCGGCGCGCGGGCGTCGAGGACAAGATCCGCTGGTATGAGAGGCTGACCTTCCTTGAGCCTGGAGGACGCGCGTCGGTGATTGCCCCGTCCGCGCTCCCTGCTCCGCTGCATACGGCTCCGTCATTTCTCCGGGCAGAGTGTTTGAATTTTCGGGACAAACTGGGTATCAGCCGCGCTCTGGCTGCGCTCGCTCCGTCCACCCCCGAGGATCGGGGTGAGTCATTCCTTGACTGGCTCAAACGCCACGGACAAACCGCGCAGGCCATCGAGCGTTTTTGGAAGACAATTTTGGTCAGCGCCTTGAACGAAGATCTCGATCAAGTCTCCGTCCCCTACGCTGCCCAGGTGGTGCGCGAGTCGTTTCTTAAATCCGCCGCTGCCGGACGCATGGGAATTCCAACTGTGCCGCTCACTGATCTGTATAGCACCGCCGGAGATTACATCCGCGCCCGTGGCGGAGAGATACAGTTTCGCGCCGGCGTGGAGTCGTTTCGGACCGTGCCGTTTGCCGTCAACGTGACGACGAATGGGCAGGAAGAGAAATTCGACTACCTGGTGCTGGCTGTTCCTTTTGATGTGCTGGGGCGCATGTTGCCGGATACCGCATCGGCCGCGCCTTTGGCCGCGGCGCTCGGCCAGTTCTCGACGTCGCCAATTACCGGCATCCATCTCTGGTTCGATCGCCAGATCAGCGACCTCGATCACGCCGTCCTGCTCGACCGCACCATCCAGTGGATGTTTCACAAATCGCGGATCATTGCAGCTCGCGCCAACGAAGCTCATGAAAACGGCAACGGTAGCTACATTGAGCTGGTCGTGAGCTCTTCCCGGAGCCTGGTGGAAAAACCGAAGGCGGAAATCGTTGAGATGGCGATGCGGGAAGCGCAAGAATTCTTCCCCGGAGCGCCCGACGCGACACTACTGAAATCGACCGTGATCAAGGAAGTGCACGCAACCTATTCGCCGCGTCCGGGATTCGACCAGTACCGGCCAAAGCCGCAGACGGTGTGGCCGCGAGTGTTTCTGGCCGGCGATTGGACCGCGACCGGCTGGCCCGCCACCATGGAGGGAGCGGTTCGCAGCGGCTATCTTGCGGCGGACGCAGTGGCGCGGTTCCAGGGTGGTAAAACCGCCAGCTTCCTCGTCCCCGATCTGGCGGCGAGGGGCTTGATGCGGCTGTTTGGATGAGATTCACCTCGACCGCCTCTATTGTCTATTCGGAGGATGCTTACGGCCTGCTCGAAGGATGTCTAGAGTGTCGGCTCCTGATCTGTCATTCCTGGCGCAGCGGGAATCTGCGGTTCGCAATCAAAATCTTATGACGATTCCCGCCGAGTACCGCAATCCATTGACGCCGATTGGGGAGATGGGTGTCGAACCGCCGGTGTCGACTAGGGGAACGCGCTGCCTTTCGTAATCTAACTGCACGGGGCGAATAGATATTCGGCTCGACGCCTTGAGGTCCAGACCTCCTCCCACAGACCAGATGAACTGGGTATAACTCAGGGTCTGATCGGACGACGAGTTTTGAGTGACACCGCCGAACAAAGCATGGCCAAAAACGCTCGTGCGCTGCCAGCGCACTGCGTAAGCAGGTCCGAACTGATAACTATGCCTGTAGACGCTGGAGGATGATAGTGCAGCAGTCCCGTTATAGTTTCCGGTAAACTGCGCTGAAATACCCAACGACCTATAAACAAACCCAGTTAGCGAAGTAGTCCATCCGCTCATGTTTGTGGCAGGCCCGGGAGTAAGCGTGCCGCACCTGTAGTTCGATCCGCAGCCGGGCGCAATCCGTTCCAGCGAATATCCGCCGAACAGTTCGACCCGATCAGATTGAGCCGATGCCAACTGTAGCAGGTTGAAAAAGACAACCGGGAGAAGTACTATTCCGAATCTCCGCATGCGCGCCTCAAGTTGTAACTGTTCGGATAGGTGCTTTTGTGGATCTAGATGCTCGCGTGCCCGCCAGAAGATGTCTGAACTTGGCAAACAGAGTATCTTTTTTCCGATGAGGCACCGACTTTATATCGAGTTGCGCCAGTTCGCAGTTGGCGCACCCTCGCCATTACTCTCATTGACACCATATTAAGATCTAACAAACCCCCGGTGAAACTCAGGACTGCCGGCTCAGATTGTCGCGGCGTGGCAGCCGGCGAGCCGCGCTAGGCCGTCTAAGTCTATTACTTCGGTTTCCAATTGTGCATTACTTTGCGGCTATTCTCAAGAACCCTCGAACGACATACGATCTAATACATATGCCTCATCGCACAGCAGACAAAGAGCGCCGTCGCAGCCCGCGATTCTGCTGCGGGGGCCACGCGCAGATTACTCGCCTCCCATCCGAGGGCATTTTTCTTCCGGCAACGATTCGCGACCTGAGCCTGCACGGATGCTGCGTCGATACCGCTCTGCCGATCGATTGCGGCACGCGGGCTGAAATCGTGGTGCGCGTCAGCGCGTCGTCGTTCCGGGCCGTGGGAGAGGTGAGGGCAATTCGCGGTCCCTCCGGAGCGGGTATGGAGTTCGTTCACCTGAGTGCCGGCGGTCAAGGACTGCTTGCGGACCTGGTCGCGGAGCTGGCGAAGTTGCAGGCAGTGGTGAACAAGTTAATGGCGGCTCGCCGCGAGATGAATGGGGAGGCGTTCCGCGAACAACTCAAGGCCCGAAGGCTGCAGGCGGCGATGCTAGGCACGCGCTTTCCTTCTCTTGGGTCGGCTTTGCCGGAAGATAGTTTGCGAGAAAGTTCGGAGCCGGACCAGGCTGCGTCCGCTGGCAAGAATCCTGGCAAGGAAGCGCAGCCGTTTGTGATCACCGTCGATTTATTCGGCTAGAGCGAATCCAAAGTTGCTGTGACCACAGGCGGCGGCCGAGCTGCGCTCGGCCTGGACAGACGAGGGCGTCTGTCCCTACGCGAGCAGGACACAGCTATGGTGAATCCGCTCTAACGCACATCAGAGCGCCATCAGCACCACTCCTGCCGCTACCAGCAACGCCGCAATCCAGCGGCGTCGTCCCACGCGCTCGTGCAGAAAAATGCGCGCGGCTACCGCGTTGGCCACAAAGGTGAGCGAGGCGGACGCAGGCACGACTAGGCTCAGGTTTCCCCACGAAAGGCCAAAGAGCAGGCTGTAGAACGTGACTCCCATGGCTATCAGGCCGAGAGCGAACGTGGGAGTTCGGAGCACGCGCCCAATCACCGTTAGCAGGCCGCGCCGCTTCCAGAGTTCTCCGACATCGCCGACTCGTTTCATGGAGTAGGAAAGCAGCACATCCCCGGTGGTCGCAGCCAGGCCGATGATCCCAATCGCGGCCCAGGCGTGGATTTCTTTCATGACTTCACCTCCTGGGAAAACGAGTGGGAAGCGTCAAGGGAATCCTGGCGTTGGGGCGTGACCGACGGACCGGCGGCCACGAATCCCACGCCAGCGGTAATCAGCGCAATGCCCAGCCAGCGCGTGGGCGAGATTTGTTCATGAAAACGGAAATGCCCAACCAAGGCGACGAGCACATATGCGAGCGAGGTAGCGGGCAGAACATAGGTCAGGTCGGCCCACGAAAGTGCGGACATGTAACAAGCGAAAAACGCCAACAGCAATATGATTCCCACAGTTACCGAGGGACTGAGGACGGCCAGCAACAGGCCGGAAAGATGGTGCAGGGAAGCTCCACCGAGACCTTTCATGCCGCGAGCCAGCAGGGAATCGCCCGCGGTGCTGAATACGGTAATTCCCGCCAGAACGAGGTATTTTCGAAAGGTCAATTGAGGCATTGAATCATTTGGTCATTGAGGCATTTAGTCATTGAATCATTAAAGGTCAAAGGCTCTTGGGTTTTCAAAATGTCTCAATGATTAAATGACTCAATGTCTCAATGTTTCAATGTCTCAATGGTTCTCTAGGCTTTGGCCGGCGCCGGGGCAGGCGCTTCTTCCTTGCGGTTTTCCTTGACCCACTTGTGGCGCTGCGCGCGCAGTTTCAGGAAGGTCCGCGCTTCTTTGTACAAGCGCTTGCGCTCGGAGTTGTCGAAGATCGCTTTCCGCAAAATGCGATACGCAGCCTTGGGACGGAAATAATACGCATCGTAAAAGTGATGGACGGCTTCCATAAGTTCGGCGGCGGGCAGGCCGGGATACTCGATCTGCACCATCTGGTGGCCGCCGTCGTCCACCATTTTCGACTCGCTGGTTATAAAGCCATTCTTCATGGCGAATTCGTGCAGCTCCGTCCCGGGGTAAGCATGCGCCACTGAAACCTGAATCGTTTCCACATCGAGTTCCTTGGCGAAGTTGATGGTGTTCGCGATGGTCTCGCGCGATTCTCCAGGCAGGCCGAGAATGAAATCTCCGTGAACCACCAGTCCCAGCTTGTGGCAATCCTTGGTGAACTGGCGGGCGCGCTCGATGGTCGCGCCTTTCTTGATGTTCTTCAGAATCTGTTGATCGCCCGATTCGTAGCCGACGATCAGGAGGCGGCATCCAGCTTCTTTCATGGCCTTGAGCGTTTCGAAATCGGTGGTGACTCGCGAGGTGCACGACCAGGTCAGGCCCAGCGGTTTCAGCTTGGAACACAATTCTACGGTGCGGGCCTTCTGCAGGTTGAAGGTATCGTCGTCGAAGAAAAATTCCTTCACGTACGGCCAGTAATCTTTCGCCTTGGCCATTTCACGGGCTACGTCGTCGGAGGAGCGTTTACGCCACGGATGTCCGCTGAGCGTTTGCGGCCACAGGCAGAAGGTGCACTGCGCCGGGCATCCGCGCGACGTGTACAGCGCCACAAATGGGTTTAGCAGGAAAGGCACATTGTAGCGGCGGACATCCAGATCGCGCCGGTAGACGTCGGTCACGTGAGGCAGGGCGTCCAGATTCTCGATGGTGGGCCGGTCGGCATTATGAACCACATGCCCATTTTTGCGGTAGGAAATGCCGAGAATGTCTTCGATCGGCTTGCCTTGCGCGTATTCGACGATGGAGTAGTCGAATTCCTTGCGGCAGGCTACGTCGATCACCTTCGCCTCCATTAAAGATTTTTCGGGCAGCACGCTGACGTGCGGTCCGACGAAGGCGATCTTGATGTGAGGATGGCTGTCTTTGATGGCTTCCGCCATGCGGACATCGCCGGCGAATCCGGGAGTGCTGGTGAAGAGCACGAGCAGTTCGTAATCCCGGCAGGTGCGGATGGTCTCTTCCGCCGTGATGTGGTGCGGCGGGGCGTCGAGCAAGCGCGCGCCTTCGAGCATGCCTGTCGGATAGGCGAGCCACACCGGATACCAGTAGGACTCGATCTCGCGCGTGGCGGGCCAGCGCGAACCTGCGCCCCCATCGAAATTCTCAAACGAAGGCGGATTCAAAAACAGTGTTTTCAATGGCATAGTGTGAGTCTCTATTTTAGCATTCTTAGTGAGCGAGCAAAGTGCGGGCAAACCCCACCTGAGGCTACCATCCAGGTACGTCCCCAACCGCATCGAAAGCGTGGAAAGCTTTATCCAAGTATGCCTTAGCGGGGCTCAAACCGCAAAATAACCTGGCCGAACGTCGCTTTTCGACATTGAGACGCGAGAATCGGGGACCGGGCTGGACAAGCTGATTTGTAATAGTCTGAACTCGACCTTGCGGTCAGCCCGAGATTTGTCGTCAGCAATCGAGGCGCTCTCCGGTTACCAGAACTTGCTAAACTCCACTACGCTCCAGGAATCACCGAATCGCCTCAGAGTGACTTCATTGAACGTATAGCCGTCGTCTGAGTAGGTGAGAATAGTTTCATTGCCACCACCAGAGCGGTCGCGAAAGCGTTGCAGGAAGGGAGCAGCACCGTGATATTCCATCTGCATTTGCTCGCATGTCATGTTGTTTGGAAGCACGACATTGCGACTGTGCTTGGTGGCGTCAGGGCAGTCACCGCGTTTCATCGCCTCAAGGTAGATATGCGCAACCCGCTCGGGTGCGCGGTCGCGGAACGGGTTAAAGACAGCGTATTCTGTATCCCACCTCACGGAGTGAACGGGGATTGGCAGGTGTATAAGGACTGGTCGCCAATTGCGAGTCGCGACCGACCAAACCAGCAGGGCGACAATCCCCGTGATCGTAGTTCTCGCTGCTCGTTTCATGCTTAGTGACAACAGTCCAGGAGTACCTATACCTCAGGTGACTCTAGCTCTCCTTGCAGACTTGGATCAAGTGTCCTTCGGTGTCACGGATTTCGAAGAACTGCATGTCGCCGCCGTCTTGAATGGGCCCAACGAGAATGCCACGACTGGAAAGCAGTTCGTGTCCTTTCTTTAACTTGTCGCAAAAGATCGTGGATACAACCGGCGAGGGCCTATCAAACTTTGCCTGGGTCACCTCGGTTTGGGCACTTAGCAGAATGGTTGGCTTGTCGTCTCCGGGAAATTGCAGAGCCACGTCCGAGGGCAGCGCGTTGTCCCAATCGGCGGGTACTTTTGCCGCCTTGCAGGCAAATGTCTCAATCCACCACTGCGTTGCTCCTTCAATGTTCGAGTACGTGAAGGCCAGGGAATCCGCATAGAACCTCATAGGCACTTACGATACACCTAAACCTGACAGCGCAACCGCGACGCAGGACAGGTGTTGAAACCCCGCGTTAGCGTTCAAAACCCCTGCCAAGGGTCAGCCCGACGATAGCGAACCCGTCCGACAGCATTTGCTGAAAGCTCAAGTCTTGGCTCGTACAGCTGACATGTGCGTTACTTGGACGCGGGATTCGGGAGGGCCCAGCTCTCCAAATCTCCGGTGGCACGCAGCAGGTTCATGCGGACGCGCTGGTACTCAAAATCGGCATCCTGAAAAAGCAGGTAGCGTTCGGCGGCTTGCACTCGTGCATCGGCTAATTCGTGCAAGGTGGCAGTCTTGGCATCGATACGAGTTTGGACCGCTTCCAGGCCCGACTGCGCCAGTTGATATTCCAACTGCGCCACTTCGCGGGCGGCTTCGAGTTGCTCGGCGGCGCGTTGTAGCTTTAGCGTTTCTTCCGCGACCTGATTGCGAGTCGCCTCCGCTTGTTTCTGCGCTTTGAGGGCTTCAGCCTTGGCCGCGTCGGCTCGGGCGCGCTGGCTGGCGTTGAACAGCGGAATGCGCAGGGCAGCGCCGATGGTCGCGTTGTCCGGTTGAAAGGTCTTCGGCGGGAAGTACTTTGCCTCGTGATTGAAGGTGGAAAAGCGCGCATACTGGGCAAAGAAGTCGATCGACGGCAATAAAGAGCGATGCTCGCCCGCCGCCCGCATCGATTCCGCAAGCGAGTGTTGCTCGGCAAGCTTGATGGCGGGGCTGGAGGCAACCGCTTTCTGCGAAAGATCTTCTTCCGCAGCGGCAGGCGGCAAGGCCGGAATGGTTTCAGGCGCGATTTCGATTGAGGACACCGGCAGACCGGTCAGGGTGGCGAGATGGCGGCGCAGGACGTCGGCGTTGCCACGCGCCTCGGCCCGATGAAGGCGCACCCGCGCTGCGGTTAGCTTGGCTTTGTTTAAGTCGACGGCGCTGTCCACGCCTTCCTGCATGCGCTCGGCCACGGCCTGTTCCATTTGCTGCGCCTGGGCCTCATACTCCTGCAGGCGCACGAGCCGCGCCTCCCACTTTGCCAGTTCCGCGTAAGTCAAGGCAACGTCCTGGATGACCGCATTACGCTGGTCTCTTTCCTGAGACTCGGAAGCCTGCCAGTCAATTTTCGCCGCACCGAGGAACTGGCGCTGCGCCGGGTTGAAAACCGAACTCTGCACCACGGCATTCGCCAGCGCCGGCGCAGAACCTTCGATGCTCAGGGGGTATCCATAGGTCCAGCCGACGCCTGAACCGAGGGCTAGTTGCGGGATGTAGTTGTTGCGGAGTTCGCGGTAAGAGGCCAAAGTGCGCTGCACGTCGGCGCTCGCAATCGCCGCACTCGTGCCGTGAGCGAGCGCCAGCCGAATCGCGCGCTCAAGAGGCAACGGCTCAGCCTGGCCGCGGGTTGCGATCATCAGTACGGCCGCCAGCCAGGCGAGCAGATTGGTGCAGTGCAATCGCGGCAATCGGAGTTTCATCTCATCACCTTCATCTCGTCACTTCTGCATGGTCACGCACAAATTGTAGTGCGCCACGCGCGCGACGGGCAGTAACTACGGAAGTTAGTTGGGAGGCCAACGAGGCGCGGGAGGAATCTCACCATCCTCAGTGGGCAACTCGGTTGAGCGCTTGCTGGGCCATGCCGAAGTTCCGGGCCAATGACAAGGACGCGCGGTACTCCTGCGCGGCGCCGGTTTTGTCGCCTTGTTTTTCCAGCAGCAGACCCAGCAGATAACGGGCTTTGAAAGCGGGAGCGGCCTCGACCGGACCCGAGGCAAGGTAGCGGTGCAGCAGTCCGGTGGCGAAAGGAAAGCTGCGGCCGGCGCGATATAACATCTCGGACGCTTCCACCAGAACATCGAGTTTAGGCATCGGCGCCTGGCTGAGATTGACGAGGGCTTGCTCCATTTCGTCGAAGCGCTTCTGGCGGCGGAGGAAAAGAGCAAGGTTGAGCCACGCTTCCGCGTCACCCTGGCTCAGGTCGATGTAGCGGTGATATTCCCGTTCGGCGGTGGCGGCGTCTTTTTTCTGTTCGGCGATGCGCGCGTAAACCCAGTGTTCACGGGCAGGATTCAAAGTTGCAATGAACTGCGCTTGCTCGCGCGCCTTTTCCTCGCCGCCGCCGACGAGGGCGGGCGCGGCCAGATAAAACTCCGCCAGATCGAGCCGGGCATCGACGTCTTTCGGATTCAGTTGCACGGCGCGCTCGAATTCTCCGCGAACCTTTCCCGCCAGAACTGCGGCGGCCAGGAGATTTGCCCGACCCGCTCTTTCGCCATACACGCGCCCCAGCCACAAATGGAAACGGCTGTTGCGGGGATCGAGTGAGACCGCCTTTCTGCATGACGATTCGGCACGATCCCAATCTTCGAGTGCGAAGTAGGCGCGGCAAAGAAGGTTCGACGATTCCGCGTCCGCCGGAGCCGAAGAGAGACGGCCATTCAACTCGGTGATGGCGTCATCGATGCGGCCGGCCGCCAGCTTATCCTGGGCGGAGTCCGCCATGGCAGCCGGCGCGGCCATGAACATGAAAATGAGCATGTGTAAAGCGAGCAGAATTCTGGAAGCGCGCGCGATCATCTAATACTTGACCTTGGTGAGGTCGCCAATCGGTTTGCCATTCCACGAACTGATCGCGACCACATCCTTGGCCGAGAGGCCGCGCGCTATTTCAACCTGCGTGAGATTGGACAGGGATATCTCCACATCCCGGCGCTTGAGTAGGTTGCCGGTAACCAGCAAAACATAAGGCTTGGTGTCGTCGGTGCGGACCGCCTCTCGCGGCACCACCAGCACGTTATCGTGCTCGGCGGAGACGATCGTCACTCCGACGTTGATATTGGGCAAGAGTTTCAAATCCTCGTTATCTACGATGCTGGCCGTCTCGCCAACGTTGCGCGAACCGTGCAATATTACGGTCGAAGGGATGGCGGTCACGGTGGCCCGCCAGATGCGGCCGGGAACGGCGTCCCAGGTGATCTCAATCGGATCTCCCGGGGCCAGCCTGCCCACGTCGGGTTCATCGACGAAGGTGCGGAGCAACACTTTTCGCAGATCGGCCACTTGCAGCAGAAGATCTCCGGCCGCGACGAAGCCGCCCTGCTTGGCGGGCAGCGAATACACGATGCCATCAAAAGGAGCGCGGACATTCGATTTCGCCAGCACGTCCTGCGCTGCATCGCCGGTGGCCTGCGCTTCGGTTCGCTGCGCTTCGACGCGCGCCAACTCCGCATTCGAATATCGCCTCGTCTGCTTGCGCCGGAGAAAGGTGAGCTGGGCATCGGCGCGCGCCAGAGCGTTTTCCGCTTCCCGCACTTCTCCCGCAGAGGCTGCGCCCTTCTGCTCAAGTTTCTTCAGCGCGTCCAAATTGCGTTGTGCCGAATCGCGGTCGGTGCCAGCCTTCACCAGTTGCGCATCGAGGCTCAACACTTCTTCCTGGCTCCCGCCTCGTTCGGCAGCGCTCAGGTCGGCCTGCGCGCCTCGCAGTTGGGTCTCGGCGTGGGCGGCTTGCGCGCGGGCGTCGGCGTCGTCCAGAACGAGAAGCAATTGCCCCTTCTTGACGGAATCGCCTTCCTTGACTAAAACGCGCCGCACGCTGGTCGAGACCGGAGCGTGAGCTTCGAAGTTGTTGACCGGCTCAATTTTTCCGTTGGTGGAAACCAGGCTGCGGATATTGCCTTGCTCGACGACGGCGGTGCGCACGGGCACCGAATCATCGTGGTGAGTAACGAAAGCGGCCAGCGCGGCCACCGCCGCCAGGATCGCAAGAGCGGTCACCCACCAGCGCCGCGGCTGGCGTCCCGAACTGTTTCCATTCAATGGCATGCGGAGAAAGGCGCAAGCTTCAATGTATATCATCCACGCGCTGCGGAGAGCAGGCAAATGCGCGCTGGGGGCTTGTCTGATTAGATGCGCCGCACTGGCCGCATGCGTCAGTTAGAGCGCGGAATTCTGGCAGGGATGGAGCGACGGGCGTCTCGCCCGTCCAATGCGAACCACGCGCTCGCGGCTCTCGGTACAATAAGTGGATGCCGAAATCGTCTCGTTCCACGTCTCCGCGTTCCGCTTCTCCTCGTTACACCGCGGAGCACGCCAGCGCCGGGCTCGATCACGATTTTCCGGAGATTGAAACCTGGCCGAACCAGTTTCCCGGATACGAGATTGTTGTGGACGATCCGGAATTCACCTCCGTATGCCCGAAGACGGGTTTGCCTGACTTTGGCAACATCGTGATTCGCTACCAGCCCGATCGTCTGTGCCTGGAATTGAGATCGCTGAAGGAATATCTCCAGTCGTATCGCAACCTCGGCATCTTTCAGGAGAACATTGTGAATCAGGTGCTGGAGGATGTTGTCCGCTGGGCCAAGCCGGTGTGGGCGGAGGTGAAGGGTGAGTTTCGTCCGCGCGGCGGAATTTCTACGGTGGTGATCGCGAAGTGGCCGCGTAAGAGAGGTCAGAGGTGAGAGGTCAGATTGCAGAAGTAGAACCGATGTGGCGCTTTTTGTTTCTGCAATCTGACTTCTGACCTCTGCAATCCTCGGCCGTGCTATATTCGCTCGACCTGTGACTGATCGAAGGCTCTATCCCCGCACCGCGCTGCTCGTGCTGACCGCGCTCAATCTGGTCAACTACGTCGACCGCTCCGTGCTGAATGCAGTGCAGCCCCTGGTGCAGGTGGAATTCCGGCTGACGAAGACGCAGCTCGGTTATCTCACCAGCGCGTTCCTGATCTTCTACATGCTAGCCGCTCCGTTTGTCGGGCCACTGGCGGACCGCTACTCGCGCAAGCTCATCATCTCGCTGGGTGCGATCTTCTGGAGCGGGCTCACGCTGCTCACCGCCGTCACTCACACTTATGCGCAACTGCTGGTTCGGCACACGCTCGTCGGAATTGGCGAAGCGACCTTCGTCACCATCGCTCCAACTTTTGTCGCGGATCTTTTTGCGGAAGACAGGCGCGGGCGCATTTTAGGCATTTTCTATTTGGCGCTTCCGGTTGGCTTTGCCGCGGGTTACCTGTTGGGCGGACATTTGGCTCCGCACCATGGGTGGCGGTTCCCGTTTTACATCGCTGCCGCTCCGGGATTCTTGCTTGGGGTGAGCGTTCTCTTCCTCAAGGAACCGGAGCGCGGACAATTCGATTCGCTGAAAGAGACTCCGGAGCGAGGCACGATTCTCGGTCTGGCGCGCAATCCGGCGTTTCTGACCGCCACGCTGGGCATGGCCGCTATGACGTTTTCTCTCGGCGGCATACTGGTGTGGATCCCGCAGTTCCTCTACAGCGAGCGCAGCTACTCGCTGGAAGGAGCGAATTTTGTCTTTGGCATCATCGTTGTCGTGGACGGCATTTTGGCCTCGCTGGCCGGGGGTTGGCTGGGCGATTACTTGCTGCGGCGGATGAAAAGTTCCTACTACCTGGTTTCGGCCGCCAGCATGGCGCTCGGCGTTCCCGTGATGATTGTCGCGCTGTTTGTAAAGGGACGCGCCATGGTGCCGGCCATCGGGTTGGCCGCTTTCTTTTTGCTGCTGAACACTTCGCCGCTGAATGCGGCGGTGATCAATTCGGTCGGAGCTCATATTCGCGCCACGGCCATTGCCGTGAATATTTTCATCATTCATATTCTGGGCGACGTCCCGTCGCCTACTATGATGGGATGGGTGGCCGATCGGCGCTCGTTGCAGGCGGCTTTCGTTTTGCCCGTGGTTGCGATGATGATTTCCGCGGCCATTCTGTTCTACGGCATGCGCTTTGCGCCACCACTGCGGCTCAGGGATGAATCGGCGGAGTCGCAAGTTTCCTCAGGAGCATCTTCCTAAGCGAGAATGCATTGGCAGACGGCTTACTGGATCGCAGGCGGCATCCTCGCACTGGCCTGGTTTTCGCGCATCGTGGATGCGGCTTTGGGCATGCGGCATGTCGCCGACATCGCGCGGCCGGAGTGGGACCGGAGGCCGACGGCTCCGAAGGGCGAGCATTCTAATGACAAACCGGCCAATGGCAAACCCACCAATGGCAAACCCAGAGTCAGCATTATCGTTCCCGCGCGCAATGAGGAACAAGATATTCGCGCGACGCTGGTGCAGTTGCTGGCGCTCGATTATTCGAACTACGAAGTAATTGCCGTCAATGATCGCTCGACGGACCGCACCGGCCAGATCATGGATGAGGTTGCCGCAAGTCCTCAAGCTCTGGGTCTGCAGAAGCCGGGCTTGCTGAAGGTGATCCACATTTCAGAACTGCCATCGGGGTGGTTAGGCAAAACCCATGCCATGTGGACGGCCGGACAGCAGGCGAGTGGAGACTGGCTGCTCTTTACCGACGCCGATGTGCTGTTCAAGCCCGATGCTCTGCGGCGCGCCGTTGCCTATGCCGAAGCGGAGCGCGCCGATCACCTCGTACTTTTTCCGCGCATGATCATGAAGGGGCGGGGCGAGAAAATGATGATCGCCTTCTTCATGGCGCTTTTCGTTTTTGGACATCGCCCGTGGAAGATTGCCGATCCCAAGGCTCGCGATCACATGGGCGTGGGCGCTTTCAATTTGGTTCGGCGCCCGGTCTATGACGCCATCGGCACGTATCGCGCGTTGCGCATGGAAGTGGTCGACGACATGAAGCTGGGCAAGCTGATCAAGAATGCGGGATTCTCCCAGCTGATTGTTTTTGGCGAGGATCTGATTTCTCTTCACTGGGCGAAGGGCGCGTTTGGCATCGTCGATAATCTCACCAAGAACTTTTTTGCCGTGCTGTCTTTTCAGTGGCCGCGAACCGTGATCTCCATCGTGGGGCTGGGCTTCCTGAATCTCGGGCCGTTTCTTGGCGTCTGGCTGGCGCAGGGATGGGCGCGACTTCCTTACGCCGTCGCGCTCGCTTCGCTATTTGCGATTTATTACGGAATTTCGGTCAGGTCGGCCGTTCCCTCGTATTATTTTTTTCTGCATCCGGTCAGCAGCAGCCTGTTCATGTATATATTGCTGCGCTCGATGGTCCATGCGCTTTGGAACGACGGCATCGTGTGGCGGGGAACGAAGTATCCGCTGGATGAGTTGCGCAAGGGGAGGGTGTGAAGCCGGGGGATCGTGATAAAGCGGCCCGCTGCTATGGCTCTCCCGGATCTTCGATCGACATCGGATCGGTCTGCTTGGTATCCGTCTTCTTGGCGGCTTTGGAGGGTTTGATCTTTCCGGCGCTGTGGCGGCCCGCACGCTCGACGTCGTAGTCTGTGGGCACGCGGGGGAACAGCAGGAAGGCGGCGTCGCCCAATAGTTGCTGGGTGCGGCGCAAGACGATCTCGGCGTGTCCGTCATAATCCTGCACGGTCCCCTTGATTTCAATCTGGCGGCCTTCGAGCTGGCGAATGTCTCCCATCTTTTTGAGATCGGCCGGGAACACGACGACGGTGAAAGGACAGGTCTTGTCTGGGCAGAAGTTAAGGAGCTTGACGCCGTTGCGGCCGTCTTCCACGTGCAGCACGGTTCCACTCACGCACTGGGCCGTACCCAGATGCTGGCGCGCCTCGGCGAAGGAGACGCAGTCGGGCTTGGAATTATTGCGCGCGAAGCAAACCGCGCTCGTCGCGAGAACGGTTGCGAGGAAGAAAAACAAAGTGAGAAGGCGCATGATGGCTGAGGCGCGGAGAAGTGCGTCCTCAGGTTCATTGTAGGCGTGGAGGAGAGCAGCTACGCTCAGCGGGACAAAAATCTTCGTAGCTGCTTCCCGAAAAGGGAACTTGCAGCGCGGGAGTGGAGCGCCGGGGCCGGGCCCCGGCTTCCCACAGTTCTCGCGGCGAAAACAACCGCGCGCCCGCTACTTGCCGAAAGATTTGACGGCCGCTGCTTCGTCCTCTTTCACATCGAAGACGGTGTAGAGCTTCGTGATCTGCAGCAGGTCGTGCACTTTTTTGGTGAGGTTGAGGAGCTTGAGGTCGCCACTCTGGTTCTTGGCAGTGGTGAAGGCGCTGACCAGTTCGCCGATTCCTGAGCTGTCAATATAGTTCACTTCGGCCAGGTTCAGCAGGATCTTTTTCTGCCCCTTGGAAAGCAGGTCGCGCACCGTTTCGCGCAGCACTACGCTGCCTTCGCCGAGGGTGATCCGGCCGCTGAGATCGACAATCGTGACGCCATCCACCTGACGAGTACTGGACTTCATTGTCACTGAAGAGCCTCCTTGGAGTCCGCGGGGTTGCCGTGGACGTGCTTGATCATTCTAAGTTCGGTGCCCGTTTGGGAGGGGTGGATTTCCACCACATCCATGAACGAGCGTATCAGGAAAATGCCCCGCCCCGATGCCTTCATCAGGTTGTCGGGCGCCAGGGGATCCGGAATCCGGCTGGCGTCGAGACCTTTGCCCTGGTCGCGAATGACGATGACCAGGTCATAGGCGGTTCGTTCAAACGCCAGTGTAACCTTCTTGCTCGGGTCGTAAGCATTGCCATGTAAAACTGCGTTAATCGCGGCTTCTCGCACCGCCATGGAGATCTTCATGATCTCCTCGTCGTCAAAGCCGGCTGCGGCGGCCATGCGGCCGGCTGTCTCTTCGGCGTTGTTCACCGTCTCCAGCGTCGAATCGAGTGTATAAGAGACTCGGTCTGCGGACATAAAGCGAACGGTTCCTGAGTCGGCCTTTCCCTCGCTGCGACGGTGACCCGCCCGAATGCTGTGGACGGGCGAATTGTGAGTTTGCCTGTAGGGCTGGGAAAAGTCAACGCGACCGCCTTCGTTTGTCATACCACATTAGAAATGTCCCCTGGCCGGGAACAGGTGTCCAAGCTCCGCTTGGGCGGGGGCTTCGGCCGGTCAGCGAGCCGATTGACCGCGCACCGCTGCAAAGAACCGCCTCAGCTTAGTCGCATCCAGCTTGCCGTCGGTTCGCACGCCGGAACACACATCGAGCCCGAATGGGCCCACTTCTTCAATTGCCTGGCCTACGTTTTCCGGCGTGAGACCTCCAGCTAGAAACAGTGGGATGCCCATGCGTTCACGGATCGCTCGACTCAGTGTCCAATCGTGAGTTCTGCCGGTGCCGCCTAATTCTTTGACAGCGAGTTTCTGGTTGCCGGAATCGAGCAGGATTGCATCCACATTCAGCGCCACGCGCACGGCTTCGTCGACGGACTCGGGACCGGTCACGTGGACGACCTGCACCACGGAAATTCCCGGCAGAGCATCCTTCAGGTCGCGATGGGTGCCGACGGTGAGATGATCGCAGATCTGAATCGTGTTCGTTCGGCAGAAGCGCTGCTGCTCGACGATGTCGACAACCCGTTGCCGCGAAGTCAGCAGGAATGTCGCGATGGCAGGCGGGACGGTCGCGGCAATCTCGGCGATCTGATCGTCGCTGATGACGCCCGGCCCGCTCGGCATGTGTGAAACCAAGCCGAGCGCGGATGCTCCACACTCGATGGCCAGAGTCGCTTCGTCAACACTGGCGATGCAGCAGATTTTTACTCGTGGCGTGCGCGTCGCTTTCATGGGATTTCCCCTGTGAGCCTCTGTGCTCCCTGTGGTAAGGGCTTTTTCTTAACCACGGAGGACCCGGAGAAGCAAAGGGCAGACCTGCTGCATCGTCCACTCGGTCCGTTCAAGGTTCACATGGCGCTGCCTGAGACAGGCGCCGGAGATCTTGATCGGAGAGATGAATTCTATTACGCATTCTTCTCTGCAAATTCGTGAGATCTGGCGAAGTTAACTTCTTACACGCAACCGGATCCCATACGTCCCCCGTAGTCTGGTTAACCGCAAAGTGCCCCAACACGGGGCTGGCATTGTTCGGAACGGATGCTGTGGCCTCAAACCAGTGGAAACCTGGTCTACCCGGGTATCCTCCATAAGAGTCAAGCCTGAGCTTCGGAAACATTCGAGCAAACCGCGGCAGCGCCATCGTTGCCAACTCTCGCACCTCTGCTTCAGTCAGGTTACGTTTTCCGTCCGAACCAACGACCGTGGAAAAGCTGAGAAGCAGCGCGAGGCTAAAAGCTGCGAACTGTCTCCATTGCTTAAGCAAGTGTGCCTCCCAGTTCATGGGCATTCTATTCAGGTTGAAGAGTTGTCGGATCCTATTCGCCGTAAGGAACCCAGATATTCTTCACCTGGGTGGCGTGCTCTAGGAACCAGCGGCCCTCGGCCAATTTCGGGTTGAACCAATCGATGGCGCGGCCTTCGTTCGTCCACACCTGCTTTAGATTTCCAACCGACATCGCTTTGGCCGCCGCCGCACTGGCTTCGTCGCCAAAGCACCAGAGGGCATCGACATCGTCGTGTTCGGCGAGCGTCTTCAGAAGCTGCGACGCATATCCGGTCACAATATTCAGCGCGCCTCCGGGCAGATCGCTGGTGTCGAAAAGCTGGTAGAGATCGCCGGCAATCAGAGGGTAGGCTTCCGACGGAACGGCGATTACCGTGTTTCCAACCGCGAGGGCGGGCATTACGAGAGAAAGAAAACCGAGCAGTGGCGCTTCGCGCGGACAGATGACGCACACCGTCCCAATTGCCTCGTTCATTGCGATGGCGATATTTCGAAACGGCGGGTTATGTACCGCGCCATCAAACTTATCGGCCCATGCCGCATAAGAGAAGATGCGCTCGATGCTGAGATCCACTTCCGCGGCGGCCTGCTTCTCGCCGACCACGGTGGCCAGGCGATGCGCAATTTCATTGCGGCGTTGGGAGAGATTCTCCGCGCTGTAGTAGAGAACCTGGGCGCGATTATGCGCGGTAGCTTTTGCCCACGGTGCCGCCTTGCGCGCCGCCTCGACTGCATTGCGGACGTCTTTGCGATTGCCCAGCGGGGCCTCACCCAGCAATCGTCCGTCGGCCGCGCGCACTTCCATGCTGTAGCCGGAGTCGGGACGCGCCTGCTTGCCGCCGATGTAGAGCTTGACGGTTCGATCGATATCCGGAGCGCTCGCAGGAGTACGAAGGTTGGAAGCGGTGGACTCTTGGTCCAGTTCGGCCTCGGGCGGCGCGTGCTTCTCCGCTGGGAGTGGTGGTGCGTTCTTGAACCATGCCGGCTCCAAATATTCGAGAAGACCTTCGCGACCGCCCTCGCGTCCGTAACCGCTCTCGCGGTAGCCGCCAAAGCCGCAGGAAGCGTCGAACAGGTTGGTGCAGTTTACCCAGACCACTCCCGCTTTAAGTTGCGCGGCCACATGCAAGGCAATGTTGACGCTCTCGCTCCAGACGCAAGCCGCCAAACCATAAACCGTATTGTTGGCCAACTCCACCGCTTCCGCCGGCGTGCGGAAGGTCATCGCCGCCAGCACCGGTCCGAAGATTTCCTGCTGCGCGACGATCGACGTCGGGTGCACGTTGCTCAGCAACGTCGGCGGATAGTAGAACCCGCGCGCCGGCAACGTGACCTGCGGCTGCCAGCAGGTTGCACCGTCGGCCACGCCCTGATCCACTAGCTTGCGAATGCGGTCGAGCTGCACGCGCGCCACGATGGCGCCGATGTCGATTGCTTTATCGAGCGGCGCGCCGATGCGCAGGGTGCTCATGCGATCCTGCACTTTGGCGATCAGAGTTTCGGCAATGCTCTCCTGCATCAGCAGGCGCGAGCCCGCGCAACATACCTGCCCCTGGTTGAACCATATTCCATCCACCAGACCTTCCACCGTGCTGTCGAGGTCGGCGTCTTCAAAGACGATGAATGGAGACTTTCCGCCGAGCTCAAGCGAAAGGCGCTTGTGGCTCGTGGCCGTGGCTGCGCGAATCTCGCGTCCGACCTCAGTCGATCCCGTAAACGCGATCTTGTCCACCTCCGGGTGCTTGACCAGCGCTTCGCCGGTTGAGCCGTCTCCGGTGACGATGTTGACCACACCGGCGGGCAAGCCAGCTTCCTGACAGATTTCGGCGAAGGCGAGGGCGGTCAGCGGCGTGAATTCGGCCGGCTTTAAAACCACTGTGTTTCCTGTCGCCAGAGCCGGAGCAATCTTCCAGGCCAGCATCAGCAGCGGGAAGTTCCAGGGAATAATTTGGCCGACGACTCCGCAAGGCACGTACTCGGGGAACTCCTGCTCCAGAAGTTGCGCCCAGCCGGCGTGGTAATAGAAATGGCGCGCGACCAGCGGAATGTCAATGTCGCGACTTTCGCGGATGGGCTTGCCGTTGTCCATCGTCTCCAGCACCGCCAGCAGCCGCGAATGCTTCTGCACCAGCCGCGCGATGGCATACAAGTAACGCGCGCGCGCATGCGAACGGAGTGCCTGCCATCCAGAAGACGCGGCCCGCGCGGCCTTGACCGCAGCGTCAACGTCCGCCGCCGA
>Ga0181523_10000077_pt1 | contig 94252 bp, 95 predicted proteins | sample PEATcosm2014_Bin_43_FD_119752 | JGI IMG/M metagenome (GOLD analysis project Ga0181523, IMG submission 119752) | Peatland microbial communities from MTU Mesocosm Facility, Houghton, MI, USA - PEATcosm2014_Bin05_30_metaG | ecosystem: Environmental > Terrestrial > Soil > Wetlands > Peat | place...
CGCGCTGCCTGCCGTCCAGCCCGGCCTCGATCCGCTGCCAGCCCAGGAAGATGTCACTGGAGGCCTGCATCAGCCGCTGGCCGGCGACCACCCGCTGGCCCTGGTTGGCATACTTGCTGGCCCCGACGAAGCGACAGAGCACCGATTCCTCGGCCTCCTTGACCTGCAGGAACAGCGGGTCGGACTCGTCGCGGCCGAGCATCAGAACGATCCAGCAGCGGGTCCCGACGCTGCCGACGCCGACGACCTTGCGGGCCATGTCGGCGAACTCGAACTGCTCGAGCAGGTACCGCCGGTCGGTCTCCAGCGTCCGCCGGTACTTGCCGATCAGGTTGCCGAACTGTGCCTCGATCGCGCTGCGCTCCGTCTCGCTGGGCATCAGCTCGTCGATGGGCACGAGCAGCGGCGGGTCGGAGATGATCCGCGGCCGGCCGTTCACCAGGTGGGTGAGCTTGGCCACTTCCTGCATGCTGTCCCTGGTCCGCGCCTTGGCCAGGCCCTTGTCGACTACCTTGCGCTGCCGCGGCTGCAGCTGAGCGTCGAACTGCTTGCGCATCTGGTCCATGTCCATGTGCGCGTACCAGACATCCAGGTTCGTCATCCCGGCGAAGCTGCGCATCGCCTGCCGGTAGCGGGCGACCGCCGCCCTGACGATCTCGCGGCGCTGCTTGCCGGGGAAGCCGTTGCCGCGTGCCGCTACTTCCAGGCTGGCCGCGAGCCGCTTGACGTCCCACTCCCACGGCCCCGGCGTCGTCTCGTCGAAGTCGTTGACGTCGAACATCAGGCGGCGCTCGGCCGAGCCGAAGATGCCGAAGTTCGACAGGTGCGCGTCACCGCAGGCCTGCACCGCGAGCCCGGATACCGGAGTGCCAGCCAGGTCGCTGGCCATCGGCAGGGCCGCACCGCGGAAGAAGGTGAACGGGGACACCATCATCCGGCCGTACCGGACTGGCACCAGCTCGGGAACCCGTGACTTCCCCTGCTCCTCGAGCAGCGCGATCGGGTCGGGCCGGTCCGGTGGCGGATCGAACACCGCGTGACTATCGCGGGGCACCTCGGCCCGCGCCGTCTTGCCTCGCTGCGCGCGCTCGGCCGGCGTGAGCCGCACCACCCCCGAGTCCAGCTGGTACCGCCAGGCATGCCGGGCCGGAGCCGCATCCGTTAGCGCAGTCATCATCCGGCTCCTCTCCACCCGCGGCGGTGGCCGGCGGGACGCCACGACCACTACGGTGCCGCGCCGGAAAGCCGTCCGCCTCACCCGTCCGGGGTGACACGGCGCAATAGGGACTTTGGTTAGCTTCAAAGGGCGCGGAATGGCAGAGGCGGCAGGTGCCGTCCGCTTCCCACCTGGTCTTTGTGCGCTCATCGCATGAATGCTCGCGAAGGGGCATGCCGCATTGGCTGTCGAAGGAAACGCATCCGACCAGCCCGGGCCGCTATCTGCCGACGATGATCCTTCCGGCCAGCCAGTCCGGCCCGCGCACGGTGGCACGCGCACCGGGCTATGGCGGGCCAGGGCGGGCCGGGTCATCCGGGCCGTCCTGGACAGCGATCACGAGACCGTGGCGGACGCGGTCCTGCGGTTCAGCCGCTCCCGGCGGCTGCTCGCTCCGCTTGCACTAGCCGTGGGCGCCCTGATCATGCTGCTCGATGGGGTCAGGCTGCTCGTCACCAACTGGCGGCTATCGCTCATCCAGGTACTCCCGGCGATGTGGATCTGGGCGGCTATGGTCGACCTGAAGGCTCATGTCCTGCACGGGAAGTCCTTTCACCTGCTCACCGGGCCGATCGTGATCCCGGCCGTGCTGGCCGTCGCGGCGGTCACGGCGGCGAGCTTCTTCCTGAACGCGGTCTTCGGGTTCGCGATCGCCGGCCCCGGGCCGCCGGCCATCAGGCCAGCCTTTGCCGAGGCGCGATCCCATCTGGCCGTCGTGCTGGGATGGGGACTGGCGGTCGGGCTGTGCCTCGGCCTGTCAACCGTTGTATTCACCCGGTGGGGCCTGCTGTGGTTCGGGCTCTCGCTGAGCATCGTCATCGCCGTGATGATGTTCTGCTATGTCGCCGTGCCAGCACGGCTGATCGGCATGAAGACCGCCCATTCGAAGCGGGACAAGCTGGCCGCGACGGTGGTAGGCGGCACCATCGGGGCAGTGGTCAGCACACCGCCCTACCTGCTGGGGCGGCTCGGGCTGATCATGCTCGGATCGCACACCCTGTTCATTCCCGGCATCGTGGTGCTGGCCATCGGGCTGACGCTGGAGGCGGGCGCCACCAGCGCGGTCAAGGCGGTCAAGATGAGCGCCAAGTTTGCTTCCGGCGACAGCCGGCCCGCCAGCGGCGACGGCGAGGCGCCCGCCGCCGGCGGGGTCACCCCTGCGGGGTGATGCGCCGGCGGCCGGCCGGCCAAGATCCTGCCCGCATGAGGGGAATCGCCCGATCGTGAAAGAGGCAAGAACATGGCAATAGGTCCTGTGCAGCTGCTCGTGCTGGGGTTCAGCCAGCCGGACTTTCACGGTGAGATCATCGCGGAACTCGAGCGGCTCCGCGAGAGTAACACCGTGCGGGTGATCGACGCGCTCGCCGTCTACAAGGACGCCGATGGCGACCTGGAAGTGGAGCACCTCAGCAACCTCACCGAGCAGGAGGCGATCGAGGTCGGCAGCACCATCGGCGCCCTGCTCGGCCTCGGCATCGACGGCGAGGAGGGCGCGGAGGCAGGGGCGATCGCCGGTGCCGAGGAGGCAGCCGCCGAGGGCGGCGTGAGCGTCTTTACCGAGCAGGAGGGCTGGGATGTGATCGAGGACATCCCGAACGACTCCGCGGCCGCCATCGTCCTGCTGGAGCATCACTGGGCGGTACCGCTCCGCGACGCGATCGTCCGGGCCGGCGGCTTCCGGATCAGCGACGGCTTCATCAGCCCGCTCGACCTGGTGGCCATCGGGCTGGTCTCCGCCGAGGAAGCTCAGCAACTGCACGACCTGGAAACGGCAGCTGCCGCAGGCTGACACTGCCCCGCCCGCCCGCCATCATTACCTTCCGGAGGACCAGCCATGTTCGGAGCACGCAGAGTAGCCCGCCGCACGGGACGGCGCACGGCGCGGCGAGTATCCCGCCGCAGGTAACTGCTCACAGCAGGCGAGCCTGGCCAGGCTCGCCTGCTGGGCACTACTGGCCGGTGACCGGATGAGCGCCTCGGACCTGGCGATAGTCGCGGCCCTGGTCGGTGCTGATGGCGCGCAGATAGCACAGCCGCCCGCGCGCCGGCTTATCCGCCGTGCGCCCTGACCAGCCATGCCTCGGCGGCCTGGTAGGCCTGCCGGGTCGACTCGCCGACCACCGGCGTCGCTTCAAAGGCGCGTACTGGTCCGTCGACGTGCCCGGTGCGGCGGAGCTGCTCGGTGAGGCCTGGCTCGAGCCCGCTGAGATAGAGCCGCCCGCCGGACTGAGCTAGCCGGTCCGCATAGCCGGCGACCACCTTCACGAAGGTCGCTCCGAGCGAGGTGCGGCCCCTCAGCCGGAGCACCACAGCGGGGGACTGCGCGCCGCCGGGGTCGGGCAGGTGAGCCTCCAGCGTCCGGGCGCCCGCGTAGAGCAGGCTGCCGTAGACGTCCAGGACAGTCACGTGATGGCTGGCTAGCGCGGCCGGAGGCGGGCGCTCCTCGAAGCGTCCGTCGTCGCGCGGGACGAGCTCGACCACGGTCAGGTCCATGGCTTCCTGATTGAGCTGCAAGAGCAGCGACAACGCCACCCCGATGCCGACCGCGGCGGCGACGGGCAGGAACAGGGTCGCGGCGAAGGTGGTGATGACCGCGACCTGAGAAGTGCGGCCGGTCCGCAGGATGGTAGTGACCTCACCGGGCCGCAGCGAGCTGACAGCCGCGAAGATGAGGATGGCCCCGAGCGTGGGCACCGCGATCTTCCTGACCAGCCCGGAGAAGATGACGAGGATCACGATCATCCAGATGCCGGACCAGATCGCCGCCCATCGGGTGCGCCCGCCGACCGTCACGTTGAGCGCGGTCTGACCGACCGAGCCGCCCACGGCGATGCCACGGAACAGGCCCGAGACGAGGTTGCCTACTCCCTGCGCGATGATGTCCTGGTTCGGGTTCGGCGGGATGTCGCTGGGGTTCGGTGCGGCCTCGGCGACCCCGGCGCCCTGGACCAGGACAATGGCCGCGACCGCCAGCGCGCCCGTCACCAGGCTGAACGACAGCAGCCTGACGTCGGGGAGGCGCGGCAGCGGGATCCCGCGCGGGATGTCGCCCTGGTCCCCGACCCTGGCGACGCTGTCGGCGCCGGCCGCCGCGACCACCACGGTCGGTATGACCAGGGCGATCAGGGCGCTCAGTACCGCCACCCGGGTCCGGGCCGCCGCGAGCAGAATCGCTAATGCGCTCAGCCCGGCCAGCACGGAGGGCAGGTTCATCCGGCCGGGATGGCTGAGCACGTCGACCGCCTTGGCCAGCGGGAACGCGCCTTGCGCCGGGGCACCGGTCAGATCGGCGAGCTGGCCGCAGGCGATGTTGACCGCGATGCCGCTCAGGAATCCGATCATCACCGAGTAGGAGACGAACCGCGTGTACCGGCCGAGGCGTACGAAGCCCGCGGCAGCCAGCGCCAGGCCGGCCAGGATCACCAGCAGGGAAACTGCCTCAGGCCGCTGCGCCGGCGCGACCTGCTGGATCGCTGATCCTGCGGCCAGCGCGGCGGCGGACGTCGTCGTGATCACCATCATGCGCGTACTCGAGCTCAGCCCGCCCGCGATGCGCCCGGAAAAGCCCGCATACAAGCCCTGGACCGGGTTGACGCCAGCCAGCACAGCCGCCGCCATCCCGTCCGGCACGCTGCTGATCGCGCCCGGCAGCCCGGCCATGATATCGGCGCGCAGGTGCGCCCGCTCGGGCCGGACCGATCGCAGCCAGCGGCCGGCCCCGGCTGCGGAAGAGCGGATCACGCGCATCATTCCTGGCTCCATCCGGCTGCACGACGACGGACTACCGGAAAGTTGCCGGCCGATGCATCCGTTAATGATCCGTGATCGCGAGCCGGCATAGCCTCACCCGCTGCGGGTGGCGCCCGGCGGTCCCGGCGACCCTAGCCTCGGCGCAGGGCCACGAGAACCGGGAGCGCGCACGGCATGCCGACGACGAGTTCTTCAGCACCGGCCGCCGCGGGAGGGCACGCGGTCATGGCCGTCCGGGCGGGGCATGAGGCACCAGGCCAGCGCCTGGACATGGCATGGATCCCCGGCGGAACCTTCCGGATGGGCTCGGCTGATTTCTATCCGGAGGAGCGGCCGGTACATCGGGTGACCGTCGACGGCTTCTGGATGGACCGCCATCCGGTAACCGTGACGGAATTCCGGCGCTTCGTATCGGAGACCGGCTACGTGACCGTCGCCGAGCGGCCGCTGGCGGCCGCCGACTACCCGGAAGCCGATCCTGCCCTGCTGATACCAGGCTCGCTGGTCTTTCACCGCACGCCCGGCCCGGTCGACCTGCGTGACTACCACAACTGGTGGGCATACGTCCCCGGCGCCTGCTGGCACCGGCCGGAAGGACCGGGAAGCAGCTGCCGCGGGCGCAAGCAGCACCCGGTGACCCACGTCGCCTACGAGGATGCCGCGGCCTACGCCGCCTGGGCTGGCCAGGCGCTGCCCACCGAAGCGGAGTGGGAATACGCGGCCCGCGGTGGCCTGGACGGCGCCGTCTACGCGTGGGGCGACGAGTTCTCGCCGGGCGGACAGGCGATGGCCAACACCTGGCAGGGCCAGTTTCCCTGGCAGAACCTGCTCACCGACGGCTACGAGGGCACGTCACCGGTCGGCAGCTTTCCCGCCAACGGCTACGGGCTCAGTGACATGACTGGCAACGTCTGGGAATGGACATGCGACTACTTCACCCCGCGGCATCCGGCTGACGCTGCCGAAGCCTGCTGCGTGCCGCGCAACCCGCGGGTCACCGGGCCGGAGCGCAGCCGGGTCCCCGGCCAGCCAGGGGCGCACCTGCCGCGCAGGGTGATCAAGGGCGGGTCCCATCTCTGCGCGCCGAGCTACTGCCTGCGCTACCGGCCGGCTGCCCGCCAGGGCGAGACCGTGGACAGCGCGACCAGCCATCTCGGCTTCCGGTGCATCAGCCGCGACCCCGCTCCGGCGCCGCGGTAGACCGGCCTGCAGCAGGCCGCGGCATCGCCAGCCGACGGTGGCTCGGCGGGATCACCCTCCCCCATGACGGGTGAGGCACACGCAGGGCCCGCGGCCCGATCATTGATGCGACGCCGCTAGCTCAGCGTTCTGCTGCGAGACGACGCGCGAAAGGAGTCGGCTATGCGCCGCTTGACCGGGAGCGCCCTCGTTCTGGCCGCGCTCCTGGGGGGCGCAAGCCTCGCGACCGGATGCGCGAGCGGCGGCGGGCCGATCTCCAGCTTCTCGCCGAGCCGGACCGCCCTGCCCAGCACGTCCGCTACCGCGTCGCCGGACCAGAGCGCGACGGCTACCGCCGCGCCGACCGTGACGCAGACGGCCACGGCCACGGCCACGCCGACCGTGACGCCCACGGCCACCGCCGCGCCGACGGTGACGCAGACAGCCACGGCCCCCGCGGTTGCGCCTGCTGTCACGCCGAGCAGCACATCAGCGCCGACCGGCGCGAGTTCCGCCGTCATCTGGCCATGGATCCTGCTAGGCGTCATCGTGCTCATCGGCCTCATCGTGCTGATCAGCCGCGCGTCCAGGCGGCGTTCCCGCGCTGGCGGCGACTGGCAGGCACGCGTGATCGACGCTTACGCGAAAGGATCCGCCCTGCACGACGCCATGAGCGTGGCAGAGGCACCGGGTGCGCTGTACGCGGCAGATGCCGGGGCTCGCTGGTCCGACATCCAGCGTCGCGCGGACGACCTGACCCAGACCTTGTACGCGCTGCGGGAGGCAGCCCCCGATGACCGCAGCCGCGCCCTGATCTCGGACCTGCTCACGTCGCTCCAGGTCGTCCGCTCCGCGATGGACGCGGAACGCGCGGCCGGGACCGGCGCGGGCGAGCAGCAGGCCCAGGTGGCCCGGAGCCGCCTGTCATCCTTCGAGGCGTCCTTGCGCGCCCTCAGGAACCCGGACGAGCGCGTCGGCTAGCCATGGGGGACGACCTTCCGGCCGCTCCCGCCGGGATCGGCTTTGCGCTGCGATATCAGCGGGCCTGGCGAGAGCCGGCCGCTCTCGCCAGGCCCGCTGGCGCCTAGGGCCCGGCTACTCGCGGGCCAGCATGGCCTGGGCGTCGCGCTCGAGGTTCAGGTACGGCTCGCCGCTAACATCGACGGCAACGCGCTTGATGGTGCCGCCGGTGAACCTGTGCGGGTGCGGGCCGGGGTAGTCGCCGGTTACCGGCTCGCCGCTGTCGCGGCCAACGCACAGGCCCTCGCCGGCCAGGGAAAAGGTGCCCGGCTGAGTCTTGATCCGGCCCTCGCCGACCTTCTTGTCCCCGTGGTAGATGGACAGGATGCCGGTGGCCGTGCCGGGCGCGTCCTCGCCGTCCTTGTCGAAGGAGGCCGACAGGATCAGGTTCTCCCCGGTGGGAATGTCCTCGCTCCCGTCGATCTTCTGCTCGATCAGGCCGACGAAGTTGTAGACGTAGTGCAGCCGGTTGTCCTTCACGTACAGGGAGTGGCCGCCGAACCGCGCTCCCTGGGCGAGCAGCACTCCCTCGGCGCCGGGAGCCGGAATGTCCACCAGCGCGCCGATGGAGTAGGACCGGTTGCGGATGTTAACCGCCTGCGTCTCGGGCACCTCGGCGGTATCGGGGAAGTAGGTGTAACGGTTACGGGCTTCTGACAGCTGCGGCCGCGGTGTCGTGATGATCTCCAGCGGTGACCGGTCATCGAGCGGGAACGCGCCGTTGGCGCCGGCCTCGGCGAACCACAGATTGACCAGCTCGCGCACCTTGTCCGGGTGCTCCGCGGCCAGGTCGTGTATCTCGGCGCGGTCGGTGTCGGTGTGATACAGCTCCCAGGTGTCGTCGTTGAAGTGGCTCCAGCCGCTGACTGTCGGATGGTTGGTGACGGCCTTCCAGCCGTCATGCCAGATCCCGCGCGAGCCGAGCATCGAGTAGAACTGGGTCGAGCGGGCCGAGGGGGCCGAGGCCATCTCGGCGCTGTAGCGCATGCTCACTCCGTCGAAACTGCTCTGCACATGACCCTTGATCGTGGCGGGGGGCTCAACGCCGAGGGCGTCCAGGATCGTCGGCACGATGTCGATGGCGTGGTGGTACTGGTGCCGCAGCTCGCCCTTGCCCGCCGTCGCGCCCGCCGCCGATGACGGCCAGGAGATGATGCACGGGTCGGCGGTGCCGCCGTTGAACTCGTACCGCTTCCACATCTTGAACGGCGTGTTGAACGCCATCGCCCAGCCGTTCGGGTAATGGTTATAGGTCTTGGTCCCGCCCAGCTCGTCGATCATGGTCAGGTTGGTCGCGATGTCGTCGGGAACGCCGTTGATGAACTTGTTCTCGTTCAGCGATCCGTTCGGGCCGCCCTCCCCGCTCGCGCCGTTGTCCGAGACCAGGATGACCATCGTGTTCTCCCGCTGGCCGGACTCCTCCAGGAAGTCCAGCAGTCGGCCGATGTAATGGTCGGCATGCGCCAGGAACCCGGCGTAGACCTCGGCCATCCGGCAGAACAGCCGCTTCTCGTCCGCGGTCAGCGAGTCCCACGGCCTGGTGACGTCGAGCACCGGGAACGGCTCGCCGTCCGGGCCCTGGCGATCCTGCGGAGTGCCGATCGGGTTGACGGGCGGCAGCTCGGTATTCGCCGGGACAATGCCCATGTCCTTCTGCCGGGCCAGGGTCTGCTCCCGCATCGCCTCATAGCCCATGTCGAAGCGGCCCTTGAACTTATCCGCCCACTCCTTCGGGACCTGGTGCGGCGCGTGCGCCGCACCAGGCGCGTAATACAGGAAGAACGGCTTGTCCGGCGCGATCACCTTGGCATCCTTGATGAACTCAAGGGCCTTGTCAGTGATGTCCGGGGTGAGGTGGTAGCCCTCCTGCGGTGACCTCGGCTGGTCGACCGGGTGGTTGTCGTAGACCAGGTCCGGATACCACTGGTTGGTCTCCGCGCCCAGGAACCCGTACCAGCGCTCGAACCCGCGCCCCGACGGCCAGTTCCGCCGGGTCGAGGCGACGTTCATCTCCACCGTCGGGCACAGGTGCCACTTGCCGACCATGTAGGTGTTCCAGCCCCGCTCGGCAAGGATCTCCGGCAGCATCCCGTTCTCCGGCGGGATCGTCCCGCTCGCGTTCGGGAAGCCGACCGCAGCCTCGGTGATGCACGCCATCGAGTTACGGGTGTGATTGCGCCCGGTCAGCAGGCACGAGCGGGTCGGCGAGCACAGCGCCGTCGTATGCCACTGCGTGTAGCGGAACCCCGTGGCGGCGATCCGGTCGATATTCGGCGTCTCGATCGGGCCGCCGTAGCAGGACATGGCCGAGAAGCCGACGTCGTCGAGCACGATGTAGACGACATTGGGCGCACCGTCCGGTGCTCTCGGCGGCTCGAACGGCTTCCAGTCCGGGACCGAGTCCCGGATATCGACGTTGATCGTGCCCTTGAACGGCTCGCTCATCTCACTGCTCCTCGCGCCCCATGGGCATTGACCGGGTCTGCACTGCCGTGGCCCGCCGGGAGCTGCTGGCCTCTTCCGCCCCCGGGGCCGCCTTCCTGATGCTGGCAGCGCCCGCTGATCGCGGCATCACTCGTCAGGGGTGAGCGAGCGGTGTGGCCAGCGTCGCTGCCGTGTCACGGATCGCGCGACGGAGCATGAGCCCGGCGACGATCTCGAAGATCCCCATGATGATGAACCAGATGCCGAGCAGGACGGCGAGAACGCTCAGCGAGGACGCTGGGGTGGATGCGACCACGATCCCGGCGATGAGGCTCACCCCGCCGAACGCGATCCACCAGCCTCGTCCCTCGCGGACATCGCCAGCGATGCCGGTCATGAGCGCGGCCAGTCCCTGGACGATCCAGGTGATGCCGATGATCAGGCCGATGACCGCCCTGGTGAGATGCAGGTGGCGGATCAGCAGGACGCCGACGACGATGAACATCAGGCCGGCGATGCCAAGCCAGACGCGGTGCGCTTCGCGTGAGTCGAGTACCCGGATCAGGTGAAAAATTCCCGAGAGGATCATGAGGATGCCGAACAGGACTGCGACCACGTTCAGTGAGCCTGTCGGGTGGAAGCTCACCACGATCCCGAGGATCAGGGTCAGCACGCCCAGGGTCAGCGTGGCCTGCCATCCCCTGGCAACGACCATGGGAGATGACGGCTGCTCGCCATAGTCACCGGATGCCATCGGCGCTCCTCTTCTCGTTTCCTTGAGGGCCTGGCCCGTCCTTGAGAGCCTGGCCCGCAGGGCCGGCCTTGTCGCGACCAGGTCCCGGATTATCGCTCTGACCGGAATCGTGGGCGTGTACGGCATCGCCGTCCTCACCCGCCCTGGATGATTACGAACCTCTGTGGCTGCTCGACGATTCGGAGAAAGGCGCCGCAGCCGAGCGGAAGGCGAGCCGATGACCGAGGAGCCAATAATCCCTTCCCCGCTGCGAGCCGGGAGCCCGCTGCGTACGCCTCGCGCGGCCGCTCTCGCCGGGATCATCTTTTCCGTGCTCCTGATCACTGCGCTGGTGCTGCTCAGGATCTCTGTCCCCGCTCATCCCGCCGTGCCGGGGGAGTGGCTGACCGATCCGGGACACCGCACAGCGGTGGCGATCGCCCTGAACCTCATCCCGTTCGCCGGGATCGCCTTCCTGTGGTTCATCGGCGTGCTCAGGGACCGGATCGGCCAGCGCGAGGACCGTTTCTTCGCCACGGTATTCCTGGGCAGCGGCCTCTTGTTCGTCGCCATGGTCTTCGCGGCTGCGGCGATCGGCGGCGGCCTCATCGCGGGCATGTCGTCAGCGCCGCCGAGCCCCGGCACCCTTGCGCTGGGCCGGGATGTCACCTCGATCCTGCTGAACGTCTACGCCATGCGGATGGCGGCGGTGTTCACGCTGACCACCGTGACCATTGCACGGCGCACCGAGATCGTATCCAGATGGCTGACCGTTGCCGGGCTCGTGAGCGCGCTGGTCCTCTTTGTCGGCATCGGCATATCACCCTGGGTGGAGCTGCTGTTCCCGGTCTGGATCCTGGCCCTGAGCATCGATATCCTCGCGGCTGGCCTGCGCTCCTCCGCAGGCACGGCGAAGGCGGCGCAGGCCTGATTGCGGGCCTACCGCGCAGGGGACCGCGACGAACAGTCAGGTACCGAGCAGCTTGGCCTTGGCAGCGGTGAATTCGTCATCAGTCAGGGCGCCTTGCTGATGCAAGGTGGTCAGCTGGTTCAGCTGATCGAGCATCGACGACGTCGGTGCGGCGGCCGCCTCCGGCTGGGCTGGCGCCTGCTGCTGCTCGAGATCACCGATGCGCTCGTTCTGCTCGTCCTCTTGCTGATCCTGGGCTGCTGACTTATTCGCCATGTGGCGGCCAGCGACGTAGGCGCCGCCACCGACTACGGCCGCACGCAGTAGCGGGCGCCGCCGGCGAAACATTACTCACCATCCGGGAGGGTCAGGCCCAGAGCGACGATGAGCTCCGGCGCGGCTGCGACGATCTTCGGCATGCCCACCTGCGGCATGATGGCGCGCAGGACACCGAGAAGGTCCTCGGCCGTGACGCCGGAATCCAGCGCGTTGCCGACCTGCCAGAGATAGGACGCGGGCGGGGCATCCAGCGCGATCAGGGCGGCGATCTTGACCAGCGCGTAACTGCGCGGATCCAGGCCGCTCTCCTGCTGCCAGTCTGAACGCAGCCCGAGCGCCTTCCCGAGCAGCTCCGGATCCCCGAGGGCCAGCTCCGACAATGCCTCCTGCATCTTCTCGTCAGCGCCAGCCCTGGTCGGCATGTTCATGGTCAGGTCCTCTCCCTCGCTGCAGTGGCCGAGTTCCTGTGGGCAACTCGCACCACGCTTCAACGATCGCGGCTGCCCGCATGCGCTGCCTCACCCGCGGCGGATGAGGCCAGATCATGAATCACCCCGGTCAGACGGCGGACCCGGGCCAGGTGATGCGCGCCACGACCCCGTGCTGAGGATGCGGTCAGCCATCGTGCTTGCTGCCGGCGCCCGCTTCAGCCTCGCGGGCGAGGAAGCGGATGCGGGCAGCTCGCGCGTCCCAGGCATAGGTGACCGCGGTGCCGGCGATAAGATCGTGCAGCGCGCGGTGCTCGCGCTGCACGAGGATGCCGAGGAAGCCCAGGCCGAAGAAGAGGAAGCTGAGCGGGAACGCCAGCGCGCGGACCACGCCGCGCCACGGGTCCAGGCCATTGCCATCCGCGCAGACGACGCGCACGCCGAGCACCGCCATGCCGAAGGTCCTGCCGCTCGCCGCCCAGGAGTAGCCGAAGTAGAAGAACTCCCAGGCGGCGAAGATGATCGCAACAGCGATGTCCGTCCGGTCCCAGCTGATCGAATGGCCGGTGACGACCTGCGCCACCAGGGACGTCACCGCGAGGCCGAGAGCAGCCAGGCTAAAGCTGACCACGACGTCAATGAGGAAGGCCAGCAGGCGCGAGACCGAGCCCGCGTAATGCCCCTGCGAACTCACCCAGCCAGCAGCCCTCGCCCGCGTGCTCACGACTCTTCCCGTGGAGCGAGCAGGACGGGCGGAGCCAGCGGGAGAGGATGCTTACGCCGGAGCACTCGCCCGACCCAGCAGTCGATGAACTGGTCAAGCCCGACAGCCTGGCTGCGCGCCGCGTCCAGTGCCTCGCTCGCGGCCCCGCCTGACGACCTGGCAATGACCGCGCCGAGGTCGGTCTGCTCGACGAGCAGGTCCATGTCGATCCGCCCGACCAGGCCGTTGACATCAACACGATCGAGCACGGCATCCACGTCAACGCGCCGCACAACGTCGTCGACGCTCGCGCGGTCCAGCAGCGCATCGACGTTCGCCCGGTCCAGCAGCGCGTTGACGTCGGCCCGGTCCAGCAGCGCGTCCACGTTCACCCGGTCCAGCAGCGCATTAACGTCTGCCCGGTCCAGCAGCGCATTAACGTTCACGCGATCCAGCAGGGCGTTGACGTCGACCCGGTCAATCAGCTCGTTCACGTCGACTCGCGCCAGCAGGGCGTCCATGTTCACTTTGCCGAGGGCTTTATCAAGATCGACTTGCTGGAGCAGGGCGTTCAGGTCAACTCGCAGCACAAGCTCATTGATGTTGATCGCCCGCACGAGCAGGTCGACTACCCGCTCGGCGACCCGCTGGGCGAGCGACTCCGCCGGGTTCGGCATCCGTCAGGCCTGACCCGCCGTCGCCGACTGCACGGGCGGCCTGCCGATCAGCTCGATCAGCCCGAGAACAACGAGCAGCAAGACGGCTATCACGATCGCGACCACGACCGTCGGACGACCCCAGAACACGAAGATCAGGGCGGCCAGCGCCGTGGCCGTGATCCGGAGTGCTGACCGGTGCGCGTAGGTCCACAGGCCCACGGGGCCGGTCCGCAGCCCCGCATGCTCCGCGCTGTGGCGGATCCAGCCCAGGCCCGAGTCGAATGCCTTGCGGGTCTGGACCGCCGTGACGGACGGGCCGGTGAAGAATCCGGCGATCGCCACGATCAGGCCGACGACCAGGATGAGACGCAGCCCGTCCTTGATGAACCGGACCAGCGTGTCGAACATGGCGGCGGCGGCATCGCTCGGCAGGACGCTCTGGGGAACCGTGTTCAGGTAGATGCCGCGGAAGATCGCCAGGCCGGCCCCGAGCACGAGCATGCTCGCCGCCAGGCCGAGCCCGGCGCCCACCAGGGCGCGCCGGTGCCCGCGGGCGACGTACACGCCCAGGCCCATCAGCAGCAGCGAGAGGATCGGCAGCACGATCTTGAGGTCGTTGATCAGCCGGTAGAGAGTCTGCGCCCTGACCAGGTCTCGCGCCGAGAACAGCGCCAGCGTTGGGTGAATGGTGGGGAGGCTGTTGATCAGCGTGAACCCGCGGGCGCTCAGGTCCTGCTTGATGATGGCGATGAACGGGGCAAGGTCGATCGTGACCTGGCCATTGCTGACGGCAATGGCGCCCCCGCCCTGGCCCGACAGCGCCTTGACCAGCTCCTGATGGGCCACGGTATTGACCTGGAGCCACACGTGCGCGAACCGGGCGCTGGTCACGATCTTATGCACCTGGCCGTGGATGAATCCGGCGACCGAGCTGGCGATGGTCGGGCTGAAGGTCTTCAGCAGCGCGGCGACCCGGGTCAGGCCCTTGGCCGCCAGCAGGCCCGCGGCCTGATTGGTGAGCCCCGCTACGTTGAGGTGGCTGGTGATCTCGACTGTCAGCTTGTCCGTCAGCGCGTTCTGGATGGCCGGGTCGTGGACCAGCGGCTCGATGTTCGCCACGTAACGGCTGGTGTCAGAGACCTGATTAGCGGACCAGACCGCCAGCACCGACAGCGGGGCCAGCAGGCAGCCGACCACGATCAGCACCGTGGCGACAGGAAGCCGCCAGCCTAGCCGGTGCCGGTGTATGCGGGCGGTTTGCTCGCTGCGCAGCTCGGCTACCTCGGCACGGAGACGTTCCAGCTCAGCCTGCTCGGACGCGCTGGCCTCAGGGTCGTCGGCAACCGGCACTGGCTCACTGCCGGTGTCAGACATGGCCACCTCTCCGCCGAGTCCACGGCACAGCGCCAGTCGTGCCGTCGCGCGTTCTCACCGGCATCACCCGGTGCCGTGCCCATTCATCGTGCCCGCCAATGCCGGGCGGCGCCTCACCCCGCCGGGGTGAGGCGCGGCCTGATGACAAGGCTCACCCTTGGGACTGCCGACAGAGGTGAGACATTTGCCGGCTGCCAGGCCGTTGGCGCGCGCATAGGGCCGGTGCCCGGCAGATTCGGCAGCCCATTTCGACGGCCCGGATAATCGCCTGACGCTGAAGAAGATGTGAGTCACCAATGGCCATCAACGCCGGACCTGCTCGATATGGCCGCATGGCGGGCACGCAGATTTCCCCTCGCCTGGACACCTCGGTCCGGCTGCGGGCGGCCGACCGCGGGCAGCAGGTAGCCCTGATCGTCATCGGCGTGGCTGTGCTCGCTCATCTGCCGCGCGAGCGCCGTACCTGGCAGCACGCGATCATGCTGGCCATCGGGCTAGCCGCGGCAGCGGGCCTGGCACAGGAAAGCCAGGCTCGCTCACTCGCGCGGCTGGTCGCCTGGGACCAGCGACGGAATCGGCAGGGAGGCCGTGGATAGTGCTTCTGGTGGTCTTGTTCCCGGGGGCGGCCATGGCGAGAACGTAAGCATCCGCAGCGGGTTCCGGTCCCATCCGGGCAATGAGCTCGACGCTCACTGACGGGAAGGTACGGCCATGGCGGGAATCTCGCCCAGCGGGGCACAGCCTGCCAGAACCCCCGGGCGACGACGCGCAGCCGGAATCTACGGCACGATCATCACCGCGGCCGTCCTCGCCGCCGCCGGCGACCACGTGCCCGCCCTTCCGCTGGCCGTCTCCATCCTGATCACGCTTGCGGTCTACTGGGTGGCCGAAGAGTACGCCGAGCTTCTGGGCGAGCAACTCGAAGGCGGCCGGGTGCCGACGTGGCCGGATGTCCGCTCGGCGCTAGCGGCCACCTGGCCGATGGTCAGCGCTTCCTACATCCCGCTGCTGGCGCTGCTGCTAGCGCGGCTACTCGGCGCGTCGTCCTCGAATGCCGCCACCGTCGGGCTGCTGGTCGCCGTCGTGCTCCTCAGTATCTACGCATGGTCCGCCGGTCGTGCCGCTCAGCTGCGGGGGCGGCAGCTGCTTGTCATCACGTCGGTGGCGGCTGCGATCGGCCTGCTCATGGTCGTCCTGAAGGACGTGGTCCTGCTCCGCCTGCACTAAGTGTGTGCAGGCGGAGCCCGCTTAGGCGGAGGGCAGCCGCGCGGTCAGCGCTTCGGCCTCGGCCTGCAGGTAGCCGGCCAGCTGATGGACCTCGGGCAGCAGGGTCGGATCAGCGACGAGCCCGAAGCTCAGCGTGCCGGCCATCGATATCACCGCCACGCGCAGCGCGTGGTCCTCGCGGATCTCGGCGAGCGAGTACAGGGCGCTGACCGGGATCCCGAGCACGCCGACGGGGTGGCGGGGCCCTGGCACGTCGGACACGTTCAGCGCGAACGAGCGGGGATGCGCCAGGGCGCGCGCCGCTAGCTGGCTGAGCGGCGGGATGCGGGCCAGCTGCCGGGTGATCGCGTCGAGGTGCTGGGCGTCGTGGTCTCGCTTGCGAATCCTGGTGGCGTCGCGGATGGCGGCCAGGCGCTCCAGCGGATCGGCGGACCCGAGCGGCAGGTCAAGGCAGAAGAACGAGTCGCGGTTGCCCCGCCCGGCGGCGTCATCGCCGGGCCGGGGAGGCGAGCCGTGCAGGCTGACCGGCACTTTCACGCGGAGGGCGCCGAGGTGGCCATGATGAGTCTCCAGCCAGCGCCGCAGCCCGCCCGCTACCACGGTCAGCACCGCATCGTTGACGGTGGCCCCGTCCGCGGCCGCAGCCACCTGGCGCAGCTCGTCCAGCCCGGCGGTGCTGAAGGCCACCGCCCGCCGTGCATCGATGTGCCCGTCGAACGGCGATCGCAGCCACGGCTGGGGTATCTCGCGGGCGACCGCACGCAGCCCGGCAAACCGGTCCCGGGCGACCGGGGCCGCGGGTCGCGGCGGCTGCGGCCGCGTGCCGGAGCCGGCAGGCTGGTCAGCAGCCGGCTCGGCGTCCCACATCACCTCGCGAGCCATCCGCATCGCGGTCGTGCCGTCCGCCAGGGCGTGGTGGATGCGCCAGATCAGCGCGCTGCCGCCGCCGGACAGCCGGGGCAGGACATCGATGCGCCACAGCGGCCGCGACCGATCCAGGTGCTGCTCGAAGATGCCGGCCACCGCGGCCCTGAACCCGGCCTCGTCGAGTGGCCCAGCCGGGCCCGCTTCCACCACGTGGGCACGAACATCCAGCTGCGGATCGGGTACCCACCAGGGATCGCCGTCGATCTCGCTCAGCCGCATGCACAGGCCGGGAGCCTGGTGCAGGCGCCCGGCGATCGAGGACCGCAGCCGGTCGAGATCCGGTTCCTCGCGCAGCACGATGACCTTGCACGCGTGCCCCGCCACGGTCTCGTTCTCCAGCGCCAGGATGCCCAGATCCTCCGGCGACAGGGGCCGCGCCGCGGGCGGGCCCGCTGCCGGGCCGGCGTCAGCCCGGTTACCGCCGGCCGGCGGCATCCCGCGCTCCCGGCTTGCCCGGCCAGGCAGCAGCCTGCCGGGGCCACGGCCGATGAGCTAACACGACCGGCACACCGTCCCCCCGCCGCAGCGCCCGTTCCCCCCCGGAACTGACCGGACGCGCTGCGTAATCAGCCCAGCCTATCGTGCCAGGCCTGCGGCCGCATGGGCGAGCGTCCGGTCGGCTGGCCGGCGTCAGCCCGGGCCGGGCTCAGCAGCTTGCGGAGAGCCCGGCCGCGCGTCAGGCCGCCGTCAGGGACCTAGCTGGGCGGCGGCGTCTTCTGCACCGCCCGCACGCTCATGTAGACCAGCCCATGGTGCGTGCACACCGTGAGCGGGAAGGGGACGATCTTGGATGTGGTCTGGCCAGGCGGGTAGATCCGCAGGCCAGCCGCCGTCACGGCGTTGCAGGGCTCGGGGCCGTTGTTGCCGGTGATGACGTCGCTGTACTGCAGCACGGCGTAGGCGGTGGCTCCGCTGGCCAGCCTGACCACGTGCCCGCCGGGCGGCTGCCAGGCCGCCGGGCTGCCCAGGCGGTGACCGGTGAGGCTGGCGCCGGAGACTCCGGGATGGCCATGGAGGGTGCACGCATGACCCGACAGATTGGTGAACATCAGGGTGTAGAAGACGCTGCCGGCCGCGGCGCTGCCGTCGGTGTTCATCCACACCACCAGGCCCGCCGTTGCGCAGGCCGGAGTGACGGCTGTCGCGGCCGGGGCCGCCGGGGACGACGTGGCCGCCAGGGCGGCCACCGGTGTCAGCGCCGCGGCGCAGGCCAGGGCGGCCACGCCGGTCAGGCGCCTCAGGGAGAGATCGGGCAGTTGCATGGCATCCCCTTCAGGCAGGACGGTTAAGGACCGATGCCTTACCTGAGTCCGTACCGCCCGGCCAGATACCGGCAGGAGGGGGCAGTGACCGGCGAGTCAGCTGTAGGTACCCTTGCCCCCGCGATCATCGGTCGCGGCAGCTATGCAGGCGGTCACCCTGGTCCGCCCGCGCCCATCGGAGGAAGAAGAGGGCAGTGCGAATCCTGACCCAGGACATCTCCTACCGTGACCAGGACGTCCCGCTGACGGGAACGCTCTATGAAGCCGAGCGCCGCGAGGCAGGGAACCCGGGCATCCTGCTGATTCACGGCGGCGCGGGTCTCGACGATCACGCCAGGGATCAGGCCCGGCGGTACGCGGCGGCCGGCTTCACGGTTTTTGCCTGCGACATGCTGGGCGACGGAGTCGCTGGCCATCGCGACCGCGTCGTGAAGTGCCTGACCGAGATGCGCGACGATCCGGCCATGCTCGCCCGCCGGGGCCAGGCCGGGCTCGCGGTCCTCGCGGCTCGCCCGGATGTCAGCGAGCGTCGTGCTGCCATCGGCTACTGCTTCGGCGGGATGGCGGCCCTGGAGCTGGCTCGGGCGGGCGCGCCGCTCACCAGCGTCGTGAGCATCCACGGCAGCCTCGCGACGAAGCGGCCCGCGGGTCCCGGCTCGGTGTCGGCGAAGGTCCTGGCGTGCCACGGATCTGCTGACCCGCACGTGCCGCTCACCGATGTTGCCGCATTCGCCGAGGAGATGAACGCGGCCGCGGCTGACTGGCAGCTGATCATGTACGGGCGCGCCATGCACGGCTTCACGCACAGGACCGCGGCGCCGGGCGGGATCCCCGGAGTCGAGTACGACGCGGCTGCCGACGAGCGCTCCTTCCGCGCCGTGCGCGCGTTCCTGGCCGAGACTCTCGGCCAGGAACTCGCCAGGTCGCCGACGGTCGGTCAGCCGGCGCGCAATGGCGGAAGAGAAAAGCCCTGGCGCCCGCGGATGCCGTCAGCGCCGGGCGAAGTGGCGCCGCGCGGCGCCGGCGCGGCCGTCAGTTATCACCGCTGGCGCTGGCGGGCGCGCTTCTTGCGGAAGCGCCTGGCGCGGCGGGCCAGCGCCCGGTCGCTCAGCGGCATCACGGCGGGCCGGCACCAGCCGGTCACCCACCAGTAGCCGGGCCCGGTGGTTCCCTCCGGATCGGTCACGGAAGGCATCCCCACCCTGGTTGACCAGTACATCGACATGCTTACCCGCCAAGGGATCAGGGGCCTGCTGCGGCGCGTGCCTCAGGGTCAGGCTAACCCGCCAGGCCGGCCTGTCAATGACGCCTCACTGACCGGACGCCCGGGGTCAGCGCGCGGATGTCCGGGGTGCCGTTTCGCGGCCAGGCCCACCCGGCGGGGGCCGGCCGGGCCGTGATCGGGACCTGCCGGTGTCCTCCCGGTCAGTCATCCGGTCCTTTCCTGACTGGCTGGCGCTGCGCCGGCGAGCAGGGCGAGGACTTCGCCGATCGCAGGCTGCTGGCTCGCGGCCTCCGGCAGCGGCATATGGGCCTGGATCTGGTAGCGGTTGCGGCGGCCATCTTTCTGCTTGATCACGTAGCCGGCCTCGGCGAGATCGGTGACGATGCCGTGCGCGCTGCGCTCGGTGATGCCGAGCCTCGCGGCGATGTCGCGCAGCCGCACGCCGGGGTCATGCGCGATGCAGAGCAGCGCGCGGGCGTGATTGGTCAGGAAACCCCAGCTCCCCATATGTGTAACCGTACTCTCCTTTCCAGACACATTACATTCAGTTCCTGTATTTCATTGCTTGTTCCTGGTTACCGCCGTAGCGTGGCAAGAGGCAGCGGGAACCTCCGGACCTCGGGTTCGCGATGCAGGTCCCCGGGGCGGGGGGGCGGCGGTCGGGGTGAATGCGCTCGCGGGAGCCGTGGCTCACCCGATCCTGCTGGTGATCTTCTTCAGCCTGGCGCGTCAGCGGACGGCGCAGGCCTTCAAGCTGCCGCCGGCCAGCAAGCTGCTGCTGATCCTCGCCGTGGCCGCCCCGCTGGCCGGCCTGCTGCTGGCCACCCGCCGGGGCAGGAAGCTCGCCGCGACCCGGCTGCTGCCCGGCCTCCGGTCGGCAGCCGCCAGCATGCGGGCGGCGGCGGCCAGCGCGGCCAAGCTGGCCCTGCTGGCCGGCGGTTCCGCTGCGGTGACCCTGGCCTACATCGGCGGCCTCGCCGCCTCCGTGCAGGCCTTCGGCGGCCGCGCCGGGATCGCCGAGATCGGCGCGGCCTACCTTGGGCGCCGCCGTCATCGCCGCCGCCTCTCCCACCCCGGGCGGCCTCGGCGCCATCGAGGCGGCCCTGGTGGCCGGCCTGACCGGCGTCGGCCTGGCGGCCGGCCCCGCGGTCTCGGCCGTGCTGGTGTACCGGCTGGCCACCTACTGGCTGCCCGTCGTCCCCGGCTGGGCCTGCTGGCGGTTCCTGCAGAAGCATGACTACATATGAGGTCCGGCCGGGGGGCGGCGGCTGAGCCGCAGGCAGGGGCGTCAAGGTCGCGGCCCGAAGCAACCCGCGAGACAATCCTGGGATGACCGTGCCCGGCGCCCCGGCCTCGCAGTTCTCGCTGCGCACGGCGTGGGCGCGGAGCCTGGAGACGCCGCTGCGGCAGTTCCTGCGCACTGAGACGGGCAGCTCGGCGGTCCTGCTCGCCGCCACGCTCGCGGCGCTGGCCTGGTCGAATATCGACCCGTCCGGGTATCCGGCATTCTGGCACACCGAGCTGTCGGTCAAGGTGGGATCGGCGGGCCTCGCGGACACCCTGCACGGCTGGGTGAACTCCGGGCTGATGGTGTTCTTCTTCCTGGTCGCCGGGCTGGAGGCGCGCCGCGAGTTCGACATGGGCGAGCTGCGCGAGCGGCGCCGGCTGGCCCTGCCGCTGGTCGTGGGCCTGGGCGGGATGATCGTGCCGATCGCCATCTACCTGGCCATCAACGCGGGCCGCCCGTCGGCGTCAGGCTGGGGCACCGCCATGTCCACCGACACCGCATTCGCGCTGGGCATGCTGGCCCTGGTCGGCAAGGGAGTGCCCGACCGGGTCCGCACCTACCTGCTCACCTTCGCGATCGTCGATGACGTGGCCGGGATCGTGATCATCGCGCTGGTGTTCAGCGGCCACATCGACCTGATCGCGCTGCTGATCGGCGTCGCCTTCCTCGGCGCGGTCTACGCGGCGCGCCGATGGGGCGTCCGCAGCGGTCCGGTCTACCTGGCGCTCGGGGCGGCGGCCTGGGTGGCCTTCTTCAAGTCCGGCGTCGACCCGGTCGTGGTCGGCCTGGTGATGGGCATGCTCGCGGTGGCCTACCCGGCCGCGCGGGTCGGGCTGGAGCAGGCCTTCGAGTCGTTCCGGCAGTTCCGCGAGCAGCCGACCCCGGAGCTGGCCCGCGATGCCAGGGAGAGCGTGCGGACGGCCATCTCGCCGAATGACCGGCTGCAGCAGCTCTTCCATCCCTGGACGAGTTACCTGATCGTGCCGCTGTTCGCCCTGGCGAACGCGGGGATCACGGTCAGCGGGAGCTTCCTGGCCCGTGCCTACACCTCGCCGATCACGCTCGGCATCCTGGCCGGCTACGTGGTGGGCAAGCCGCTGGGCACAGTCGGCGCGGCGTGGCTGCTCAGCCGGGTCAGCCGCGGCCGGATCCGGCCGCCGGTCGGCTGGGCGGCGGTGACCGGCGCCGGAGTGATCGCGGGCATCGGCTTCATCGTGTCCCTGCTGATCGCCTCGCTCGCCTTCCACGGCACGGAGCTGGCCGAGGCCAAGGTGGGCGTCCTGTCGGCCGCGATCTGCGCATCGGCCCTGACCTGGGTCGTCTTCCGGCTGACCGCGCTGCTGCCCAAGCGGCTCCGGATCCGCGCGCTGTTCGGGACCGCCGAGTCCGTCATTGACCTCGCGGTCCCGGTCGACCCGGAGCGCGACCACGTGCGCGGGCCGGCGAAGGCGCCGGTCACGATGGTGGAGTACGCCGACTTCGAGTGTCCCTACTGCGGGCAGGCCGAGCCGGTGATCCGGGAACTGCTGGCCGACTACGGCGACCTGCGCTACGTGTTCCGGCACCTGCCGCTGTCAGACGTGCACCCGCACGCTCTGCTCGCCGCCGAGGGCGCCGAGGCGGCCGCGATGCAGGGCAAGTTCTGGGACATGCACGACCAGCTGCTCGAGCATCAGGGCGCGCTGACGGTCAGGGACCTGATCCGGTACGCGGGCGAGCTCGGCCTGGACGCCGAGAGATTCGCCCGGGACCTGCGCAACCAGGCCGGCCAGGCCAGGATCGCCGCGGACATGGACTCGGCTGACCTCAGCGGAGTCTCCGGCACGCCGACCTTCTTCATCAACGGCAAGCGCCACCACGGCGCCTATGACATCGGCACGCTGTCCGACGCGGTGCGGGTGGCCAGGGCACGGACCCTGATCAGCTCGGGCGAGCCGGCCGGGCGCGGCTCCTGACCCCGCCGGGTGGCCGGGCCGGGCGGCGACCGCTGATCGTCTGGCCGGCCGTCATGCGTCCTCCACGTCGACGAACAGCTCCCGGCCATCCGGCAGGAACACGCCGAGGGAGTAGGAGACTGTCCCGCCGGGCATGTCGGTCTGGCCGAGCATCTCGATGCCGACGACCTCGGGATGGCGGGCCAGCAGGCGGCACAGCACGCTGCCCGCATGATCGGCCCCGGCCGCCTCGCGCCGGCCGGCCTCATCCGGAGACGTCATGCGGCGGCCGTCCGTCCCTCGCGCCAGCCGCCGGCGCCCGGCGCGGCTGCCGGGCCGGCCACGGGGCGCCTGGCCCGGCCGCCGCGGCGCGCCGGGCCTGCCTGCCGGGCCGCGCCCGGCTGGACGAGCGCGACAGGCCGGGGCGGAATGGCGTATGCGAACACATTTCCAAAGGTAACCCAGCGTGAGCGCAGGAACCCGGAATGAGGCGCCAGGCGGCGCGTGGCGCGTCGCATTCGGCTGATAGCCGTTATTGCGCGGATATGAGGCATGACGGAACGTGGTAAGAGCCCGGCGCCGCCGGGACCGGTGACCGCCGCCGCGTGCCGCCCGCCGGGCAGGGCTGCCGCCCGCATGCGGGCCGGCCGGCTGCTCCTGCTGAGCGTCGTGCGGTAGACAAGGTCTGGTGAGAATAGGTGCCGTATTTCCGCAGACCGAGATCGGACCTGATGCCGGCGCCGTCCGCGCCTACGGCGAGGCCGCCGACGAACTCGGGTACGCCCACCTGCTGGCCTACGATCACGTCCTGGGCGCCGACCCGGCCGTGCACCTGGGCTGGGACGGCCCTTACGACGTCCATACGACGTTCCACGAGCCGATGGTGGTGTTCGGCTACCTGGCCGCGCTGACCTCGCTGGAGCTGGTCACCGGGATCATCATCCTGCCGCAGCGGCAGACCGCGCTGGTCGCCAAGCAGGCGGCGGAGGTGGACCTGCTCACCGGCGGACGGTTCCGGCTCGGCGTGGGCCTGGGCTGGAACGCGGTGGAGTACGAGGCGCTCGGCAAGAACTTCGCCGACCGCGGCCGCCGGCTCGGCGAGCAGGTCGCCCTGCTGCGACGGCTCTGGACCGAGCCGTCGGTCACCTTCGCGGGCGCGCACGAGCAGGTGACCGGAGCGGGCCTGGCGCCGTTGCCGGTGCAGCGGCCCATCCCGGTGTGGTTCGGGGCCCAGTCCCGCCGCGCTTACATCCGGGCCGGCCAGCTGGCGGACGGCTGGTTCCCGCAGGTTCCGCCGGGTCCCCGGCTGGATGAGGCGAAGTCGATCGTCGCGCAGGCCGGCGCCGAGGCGGGACGTGACCCGGCGGAGCTCGGCATGGAGGGACGCGTCAGCTGGGGCGCGGGCGGGGCCGAGCGGCTCGCCGACCATGTGGGCCGGTGGCGCGACGCCGGGGCCACCCACGTGTCGGTGAACACGATGGGCGCCGGCCTGGCCACGGTCGAGGACCACCTGGCCGCGCTGAGCGCCGCGGCCGCCGCCCTCGGCCTGTCCAGGGGCAGCGTCACGAGCTGAGCGGGGACGCGGCCGTGGCCGCGGCCGCCGGTTGCCGCGGCCCGGCCGGCCTGGCAGGCTGACCCGGTGACTGATCACCTGACGCGCGCCCGTGCCCTGCTGCGGCGAGTGCCGCTGGCGGATGGTCACAACGATCTCGCCTGGCAGATCCGCGAGCGAGCCGGATCGGATCCCGCGGCGGCTGACCTGGCCGCAGCGGTCCCGTGGACGCAGACCGACCTGCCGCGGCTGCGGGCCGGCGGCGTCGGCGCCCAGTTCTGGTCGGTGTACGTGCCGGGCACGATGGCAGGCGAGGATGCGCTGGCCGCGACCCTGGAGCAGATCGACCTGGTGGACCGGATGATCCGCCGTTACCCCGGCGACCTGGAGCTGGCGCTGACCGCAGCGGACATCGAGCGGATCTGGGCGAGCGGGCGGATCGCGTCGCTGCTGGGGGCGGAGGGCGGTCACTCGATCGCGTCCTCGCTCGGTGTCCTGCGCATGCTCTACCGCCTGGGCGTCCGGTACCTGACGCTCACCCACAACCACAACGTCCCCTGGGCCGACGCGGCCACCGACGTGCCAGCCACCGGGGGGCTGACTGCCTTCGGCCGCGAGGTGGTGGGGGAGATGCAGCGGCTGGGCATGCTGGTCGACCTGTCGCACGTCTCGGCCGATACCGCACGGGACGCGCTGGCGGTCGCCGCGGCACCGGTCATCTTCTCGCATTCCAGCGCCCGGGCACTGTGTGATCATCCGCGCAACGTGCCCGATGACGTGCTGAGCCGGCTGGCCGGCAATGGCGGCATCTGCATGGTCGCGTTCGTCCCGGAGTTCGTCTCGCCCGAGTGCCGGGCCTGGGATCTGCGGCTCGCGGCGGAGATGGATCGCCGCGGCCTTGATTACAAGGACCTTGCCGAGCGCGTCGCGGTCCGGGAGGCACTGGCCGCGGCCGGGCCCCCGCCCGCCGCGACGCTGGCTCAGGTAGCCGATCACGTCGAGCACGTGCGAGCGGTAGCCGGCCTCGATCACGTCGGCATCGGAGCTGACTATGACGGCACCGAGCGGCTGCCGGACGGCCTGCCGGATGTGTCGTGCTACCCGCGGCTGATCGCCGAGCTGATGAGCCGCGGCTGGACCGATGATGAGTGCGCCCTGCTGGCCAGCGGCAACCTGCTGCGCGTGCTGCGCGGGGCCGAGTCCGCCGCGCAGCGGTTCGCGCAGCGCCGCGGTCCCTCGCTGGCCCGCATCGGCCAGCCCGAGCCTGCCGCCTAGCCCGGCCTGAGCCCCGGCCGATCTGGTGGGCCTGATCCGCCCGACCGGCGGCGAGGTCCGCTACGGCGGCGCGGCGCTCGGCTACTCCGGTGCCGCGCTGAAGGAGCACCGCCGTCATGTCCAGCTCGTGCTGCAGGACCCGGCCCGTCGGTGATCATCGCCGATGAGCCCGTGTCGTCCCTGGATCCTGCGCCGGTATGTCGCCGCGAACGTGCCTGAGGAGGTGCGCCGGGAGCAGGTGCGGGTGCTGCGGCTCGTCGGTGCGCGGCGAGATCCTCCGGCTCATCCTCGACCTGCGCGACCAGCTGTGCTATCCGCCCTCATCGTCGGTCACGACCCGGGCGTAGCCTGGTACATTGCCGACCGCTTGGCGGTGATGCACCTGGGGCGCATCGTGGAGATCGGCTCGGTCGCCGACGTGCTGCTCCGGCCGCAGCACCCTGACACCCGGGCCCTCATCCCGGTGCTGCCTGAGGGGCATCGCGACCGGCCGACGGCCATACTGACCGGTGAGCCGCCCGACCCGACCGCGATCCCGGCGGCCTGCCGGTTCCACCCGCGGTGCCCGCGGCTGGCCAGCCCGGGCAGCTCTGACGAGCGAGCCGGGCTGTGCCGGGGCCAGGCGGTGCCCGTGCTCGCTGCCGGGCCCGGTCCCGGCGAGGGCAGCCCGGTGGCCTGCCACCTGGCCGGGCTGCAGGAAGCCGGGCTGCCGGAAGCCCGGCTGCAGGAGGACGGCCGGGCTACGGTCGCCCTGACCCAGTACCCAGGCGGAAAGGAACCCACGACGTTGACAACGGCGGATGCCCCGAGCCGGCCCCGCTCGCTGGCGCGGGCCCCGGCCCTGCGGCCAGGCGACAAGGTCGCGGTGCTGTCGATCAGCAGCCCGGCTGACCCGGCGGAGCTCGGGGTCGGGCTCGACGCGCTGCGGTTCGCCGGCCTTGAGCCGGTGCTGTACCCGTCGGCGCACGACCAGGGCACCATGCGGCATTACCTGGCGGGCGATGATCAGATGCGGGTGGCGGACCTGCGCGGCGCGCTGACCGACCCGGCCATCGCGGGCATCGTCTTCGCAACCGGCGGCTCCGGCGCCCAGCGCACGCTGGAGGCGATGAACTGGGATGGCATCGCGGCGCTGCCGCCGAAGATCCTGGCCGGCTACTCCGACGTGACCGCCGTGCTGGAGGCGGTGGCCTGCCGGCTCGGATGGGCGTCGCTGCTCAGCCCCATGGTCACCTCGCACGGCTGCGCGGCGCACTACTCATTCGGCTCGATGCTGCGGGCCCTGATGCACCCGGAGCGTGCGACTGACATCAGCTACCCGCAGGCCGTCACCATCACCGGCGGCACGGCCCGGGGCATCACCCTGGGCGGGAACCTCACCTTGCTGGCCGCCTCGCTGGGCACCAGCACGTCCCGTCCGGCCCGCGGCGGCATCCTGCTGCTGGAGGACGAGAACGAGGAAGACTACCGGCTCGACCGGATGCTCACCCAGCTGCGCCGCTCCGGCTACCTGGACGGGGTCTGCGCGGTGGTGGCCGGCACGTTCGAGGGCTGCGGCGAGCCGGCGGCGATCCAGGACATCATCGCCGAGCGGCTCGCGGACCCGGGCGTGCCGCTGATTGCCCGCGCGAATGTCGGACACGGCGGCTACTTCCAGACCTTCCCGGTCGGCGTCGCCGCCGAGCTGGACGCCGACGCGAGGACGCTGCGGCTGCTCGACCCGCCGCTCGAGCCGGCCGCGGCCCCCGCGGCGGCCGCGGCCAGCCAGGGCCGGAGCATGACGGGCTCGCCGGCATGAAGGTCCTCATCTCGGCTGACATGGAGGGCGCGACCGGCGTCACCTGGCCTGCGGACGTGGAGCCGGGAACCGAGCAGTGGCAGCGCTGCCGGCAGATGTTCACCTCCGACGTGAACGCGGCCGTGGCCGGCTTCATGGACGGCGGCGCCGACGCGGTGCTGATCAACGAGGCGCACGCGACCATGCGGAACCTGCTGCTGGAGCGGCTCGACGAGCGAGCCGTGATGCTGACCGGCCGGCACAAGGACCTCAGCATGGTGGAGGGCATTCAGCGCGGCGACGTGGACGGGGTGGCGTTCGTCGGCTACCACGCCGGGGCCGGGGCCGAGGGCGTCCTCGCGCACACCTACCTGCCCAGCTCGATCACGGCGGTCCGGGTGAACGGCGAGCCGGCCAGCGAGGGACGCCTGAACGCCCTGGTGGCCGCCCAGTACGGTGTGCCGGTCATCCTGATCACCGGCGACGACCGCGCCTGCGCGGACGCAGCCGGCTATGCGCCGGGCGCGCCGGCCGTGGCGGTCAAGGAATGCGTGAGCCGGTACGCGGCCATCTGTCGGCCGCCGGCGGTCAGCGCCGCCGCGATCAGGTCGGCAGCCGCCGCGGGCATCCTGCTGGCCGGCCGCCGTTCCCCGCAGCCGGCCGGCGACTTCCGCGCGGAGGTCGAGGTGGACGCCGCGCAGCTCGCGCAGGCAGCCGCGATCGTGCCGGGAGTGCGCCGGATAGCCGAGCGGACCGTCGAGTACGAGGCCGCGTCGGCCTACGACCTGATCCGCTGCTTCAAGGTGGTCTGCACGATGATCTCGTCAGCGACGGAGGAACACTATGGCTGAGGCTCCCGGCCCGATCGCCGGGCAGCCGGCCGCGGCAGAGCCGGACGCCGCGCCACCGGCCGCCCGGCAGGAGGCCACCGGGCAGGAGGCCACCGGGCAGGATCTGACCGCGCAGGAGGTGACGCGGTTCGCCGCCGAGCTGATCAGGATGGACACGACTAACCGCGGCGGCGGGGCCGGACGGGAGCGGGAGGCAGCCGAGTACGTAGCCGGCCTGCTGGGCGGGGCCGGCCTCGATCCGGTGCTGCTGGAATCCGCGCCCGGGCGGGCCAATGTGGTGGCCAGGGTCGCGGGAGCTGACCGCGAAGCGGCCGCGCTGCTGCTGCACGGCCACCTGGACGTGGTCCCGGCCGACCCGGCAGGCTGGTCAGTGCACCCGTTCAGCGGCGAGGTGCGTGACGGGGTGCTGTGGGGCCGGGGGGCGGTCGACATGAAGAACGCGGTCGCCGTCATCCTCGCGCTGGTGCGGGACTGGGCGCGCAGCGGGCGGCAGCCGCAGCGTGACATCGTGCTCGCCTTCACCGCTGATGAGGAGGACACCGCCGCCTACGGCGCCCAGTGGCTCGTCGAGCAGCACGCCGGGTTGTTCGACGGCTGCTCGGAGGCGATCGGCGAGTCCGGGGCCTTCACCTTCCACGCCTCGCCGCAGCTGCGCCTTTATCCCATCGCCTCGGCCGAGCGGGGGACAGCCTGGCTGAAGCTCACCGCCCGCGGCGTCGCGGGGCATGGTTCCAAGCCGAACGCGCAGAACGCGGTGACCCGGCTGGCCGAGGCGCTGGCCAGGATCGGCGCCTACCAGTGGCCGGTCCGCCTCATCCCGACGGTCCAGGCCGCGATCCATGCCATCGCCGCCGCGGTCGGCACCGGAACCACCGCCGGTGCCGGGGCCCCGGCCGGTGCCGCCGCCGCCGCTGCCGGCCAGGCCGGTGCCGCAGCCGGCCTCCTGGCCGGCCTCGGGCCGGCCGCGGCACTGGTCTCGGCGACGGTGCGCAACAGCGCCAACCCGACCATGCTGCAGGCCGGCTACAAGGTCAATGTCATCCCCGGCGAGGCCGTGGCCTACGTGGACGGGCGGGTGCTGCCCGGCTACGAGGAGGAGTTCGTGGCCACGATCAACGAGCTGACCGGCCCGGATGTCAGCTGGGAGTACGCACACCGGGAGCAGGCCCTGGAAGCCCCGCCCGGCAGCCCGCTGGTCGCGGCCATGGCGCAGGCGCTGCTCGCCGAGGATCCCGGTGCCACGGTCGTGCCCTACTGCATGAGCGGCGGCACGGACGCCAAGCAGTTCTCCCGGCTGGGCCTGGCCTGCTACGGGTATACGCCGCTGGTGCTGCCCGACGGCTATGACTACTACGCCATGTTCCACGGCGTCGACGAGCGCATCCCGGTCTCGGCGCTGCACTCGGGCGTGCGCATCATGGACCGCCTGCTGGCCGCCGCGCGCCCGCCGTCCGGCGCGGCCGGCCAGTCGGCCCCGCCGGAGCGCGCGCCGCGGACCGGGAGCCCGGCTGCATGACGGCTGCCGGGACATGCGCGCTCCCCGCCGGGCTGCTCCGCAGCCTGGCCGCGGTGGTGGGGGAGCCGCACGTCCTGACCGGCGACGCCGCGGCCGGCTTCGCCGTTGACTGGACCGGCAGGTTCCGCGGGCACACCCCCGCTGTGATCCGTCCCCGCGATACCGCCGAGGTGGCCGCGGTGCTGGCCCTGTGCAGCGGGGCCGAGGTGGCGGTCGTGCCGCAGGGCGGAAACACCGGCCTGGTCGGCAGCGGCGTCCCGCTGCACGGCGAGGTGGTCCTCAGCCTCGCCCGGATGAACCAGCTGGAGCCGGTCGATCTCGATGCCTCCCAGGTCACGGCCGGGGCAGGGGTAGCGCTCCGGCGGGTCGCGGACGCGCACCCGGACCTGGACCTCGGCGTGCTCATCGCCAGCCGGGACAGCGCGACGGTGGGCGGAGCCGTGGCCACCAACGCCGGGGGCGTCCGCGTGCTGCGCTACGGGCCGATGCGGGCCCAGGTGCGGGGGATGGAGGCGGTGCTGGCCGACGGGACGGTGGTGTCGCACCTGTCCGGCCCGGTCAAGGACAACTCGGGCTACGACTACCCGTCACTGCTGGCCGGCTCGGAGGGGACCCTGGCGGTCATCACCCGGGCCCGGCTGCAGCTGGTGCCCAGGCCCAGGAACCTGGTCACGGTGCTGGCCGGGCTGGCCAGCCTGGAAGAGGTGCGGAACCTGGCGCTGCGAGCGCTGCGCGACGTGCCGGGCCTGATCTCCGCGGAGTACTTCACCGAGACCGGCCTCGGCATCCTGATCAGTCATGCCGGGCTCCCGCCGCCGCTGCCCTGGCCGGCCGCGGCCTACCTGCTGCTGGAGGCACACGGCCCTGGCGCCCTTGATCACCTCGCCGCGGTCATCGGGGATCACCCTGCCGCCGTCGCCGAGGCAGCGGCGGACCGGGCCCGGCTGTGGGCCTACCGGGAGCGCCAGCCGGAGGCAGCCGGATTCCTGGGCGTCCCGATCAAGCTCGATGTCGCCGTCCCCGCCGCCCGCTGGATGCGCCTGGCCAGCGCCGCCGCCGACGTCGTGGCCCGCGCCGACCCGGGCGCCAGGGTGGTGACCTTCGGTCATGTCGCCGACAGCTGCGTGCACGTCAACATCGTGCCGGCGGCCGCCGCCGATGGCCGGCACGAGGACGCCGTGTTCGCCTTCGTCGCCGAGCTGGGCGGCTCGATCTCGGCCGAGCACGGCATCGGCGCCCTCAAGGCGCCGTGGCTGCCGCTGGTGCGATCCCGCTCCGAGCGCGCCCTTTTCGCCAGGATCCGGACTGCCCTGGACCCGGCCGGGATCCTGAACCCGCACGTCCTGCCGCGCTGACCGGATGACCGCGCCGCGGGCGGGCAGGCGAGCAGGCCGCTGCGGCGCCGCCGCAGCATCCGGGCAGTCCACGGGGGGTCAAATGACCAGCGCAGTTCTCGCGCGCAAGTACGGGCAGAACCTGCTCGGCATCTATCCCAGCGATTCGCCGGTCAGCAGCCTGGAGGAGCTGGCTGCCTGAGCCGGCCCGGAGGCCGGCGCACATACTGAAGGAGACGGCGCTGCGGGGCCGGGCAGCCGCCGGGAGGGAGAGCAGGGTGGACGTCCAGCACGCAGCCGACCGTGTCCGCGCTCATATCGGCGCGGCCATATTCGAGCGGGTAGCCGGGCCCGACGGGCCGGCTCGCCGCCAGGTCATTCACGGCTCCGCCGGCGAGCGCTGGTTCGGCCCCGACCGGCCGATCTGCCGGGTGCACGGCGATTCCTCGATGCTCATCGGCGGGATCAGGGCCCTGCTGCTGCAGTCCCTGCACCCGCTGGCCATGGCCGCGGTGGCCGGCCATTCGGGCTACCGCGGCGACCCGTGGGGCCGGCTGCAGCGGACCAGTTTCTTCCTGGCCGTGACGACGTTCGGCCGGGTCAGCGATGCGCAGGACGCGATCGCGCGGGTCCGGGCGGTGCACCAGCGGGTCACCGGCACGGCGCCGGACGGCCGCCCCTATGCCGCCTCCGATCCGCGGCTGCTGACCTGGGTGCATATTGCCGAGGCTGACAGCTTCCTGCGCGCCCATTCCCGCTTCGGCGCGCAGCCCCTGGATCAGGCCGGACGCGACGGCTATGTCGCGGACCTGGCCAGGATCGGCGCTGAGCTCGGCGTGCCCGACCCGCCGCGCACCGAGGCCGAGCTGGCCGAGCGGATCCGCCAGTACCGGCCCGAGCTGACCGGGACCGCGCAGTCCCGCGAGGCCGCCCGGTTCCTGCTGCTCAACCCGCCGCTCCCGGTTGTCGCCCGGCTGCCCTACGGCGTGCTGGCCGCGGCCGCCGTCTCGCAGCTGCCCGGCTGGGCCCGCCGACCGCTGCGGCTGCCCCGGCTGCCGGTGACCGAGGCCGCGCTGGTCCGCCCGGCCGGCGAGGCCCTGGTGCACGGCATCCGCTGGGCCACCTCCGCGCCGCCCGCGGCTCGCGCCGCGGCCAGCACCGCATGAAGGGGTCAGCGGCCGGCCTCGGATCGCGATGGCCGGGGCCGCCCGTTGCCCGAGTCGGCCGGGCGCAAGTCGCTGATCATCTTCTCCAGCTGGTTCATCCGGTCGCTGAGGTCCTCGGTGGTTACCACGTCCGCGAGCGCGAACCGGACCGCCGCCAGCTCCCTGGCCAGGAACTCGGTGTCGGACTGGATGCGGGCCGCCGCCACCCGGTCCCGCTCGATGCTGGCCCGGTCCCGGTCGTCCTGCCGGTTCTGGGCCAGCAGGATCAGCGGGCGGCGTAGGCGGCCTGGGTGGAGAAGGCCAGGTTGAGCAGATGAACGGATAGGGATCCCAGTGCCGGATGAACCCGACGGTGTTGAACAGGATCCAGATGATGACGAACACGGTCTGGCCGGCCAGGAAGCGGCCGGTGCCGAGGAACCGGGCGATGCTCTCGGACATCCGCCCGAACGCGTCCGCGTCGCACCGGGCGCCCATCCGCGCCGTGCCGCAGGGAGCGGACAGGTCGGTGCGATCGCCGGGGCGGCGGGCGGAAATCAGCGGCATCCTCATCCGGTTTCCCTCCTCCGCCACCCGGCAGGCAGCACGCGATCCAGGACGTCATCGGCGGTGATGGCCCCGAGCAGGCAGCCAGCCTCGTCGCAGACGGCGACGCCGATCAGGTTGTAGGCGGCCATCCGCCTGGCCACCTCGGTCTCGGAGAGCTCGGGCCGGACGAAGGTGCTCTCCTCGATGCACTCGCCGACGCCGTGCGCTCCTGGCCGAGGCCGGCCAGCAGCCGGATCTGGTTCTGCTCGGGCAGTTCCTCCAGCACGTCCGCCAGTTCCTCGTCCTGCAGCGCCTCGGCCAGCTGCCGTCGCCGGGCGGCGGGCATGTGCTCGACCGCGGTGGCGAGATCGGTCGGGTGCATCTCCCGCAGCTGGACAAGCTGCTCGGCGAGCGGGCCCGCCTTGAAGAGCTCCGGGTACTTGTCCCACGGCTCGATGACCGGAGAGTGACGCCGCAGGCTGCCCCGGCCCCGGCCGTGGCCGATGGCCAGGACAGACACCTCCCAGCCGCCTCGGTGCCGCTCGGATTCCACGATGCCGACATCGACGACGCTCTCGGTGCCGGCCGGCTGGCCGTACAGCTCGGACGCCAGTATCTCGCCGGTCCGCCGGCTGAACCGGCGCAGCTCCACGGCGCCGCCCTTGAGGTGCGCGCCGTCCACGGAGATCTCCGCGATCCGGCCCAGGTTGACGAAGATCTGGCGCCGCTGCAGGGTGACGACCAGCCCGAGAACCCAGGGCGGCTCCCCGCCGGCGGTCGGCAGGATGACCACGTCACGGACCCGGCCGATGGCCAGGCCCTCACCGTCCAGCAGCTGACGGCCGCTCAGCCGAGACGTGAAGACCGGCCCTGAGGGCATGCTGGTTTCTCCCTCCACGGCGGCCGTGGGGTCCCCTCAGCCCGGAACGCTGGCCTGGGCCCGGACGTGCATCAAGTACCCCCACGGGGCTACCCAAACAGGACAGGACGTACCGGGCGACCGGGATGGCCGGGTTACCTGCTGATGCGCGGGACTGGCGATGCCGCGCCGGGCGCCAGCCGGCGGCCGGTCACTGGCCGAGGTAGGCGAGGACGGCCAGCACGCGGCGGTTGTCGTCGTCGGAAGGCTGCAGGCCGAGCCGCAGGAAGATCGAGGCCGTGTGCTTGGCCACCGCGCGCTCGGTAATCACCAGCCGCTGCGCGATGGCCGCGTTGGAGCGGCCCTCCGCCATCAGCCCGAGTACCTCCCGCTCGCGCGGGCTGATGGCGCCGAGGGCGCCGTCGCCATCGCCCCGGGCCAGCAGCCGCGCGATCACCTCGGGGTCCATCGCGGTGCCGCCCGCAGCGACCCGCCGCACCGCGTCGGTGAACTGGCCGCTGTCGAGCACCCGGTCCTTGAGCAGGTAGCCGATGCCGCCGCTGCCGCTGGCCAGCAGCTCGCGCGCGTACAGCTGCTCGACGTACTGGGACAGCACCAGGACGGGCAGGCCGGGCCGGGCCCGCCGGGCGGCCAGCGCGGCCCGCAGGCCCTCATCGGTGAAGGTGGGCGGCAGCCGCACGTCGACGATGGCCACGTCCGGCTGCTGCTCCGCCACCGCGGACAGCAGGTCGGCGCCGTTGTCGACCGCGGCGGCGACCTGCAGGCCGTTGGCCTCCAGCATCCGGGTCAGGCCGTCCCTCAGCAGGAAAAGGCAGCGCGATGGCGACCAGGCCGTAGGCCACGATCGCGGCGGGCGCCCCGGCCAGCACCCAGCCGCCGCATGCATCCGCCACCGACCACAGCAGGTCGCGCCAGGTCGCCGGATCGGTGAGCACCCACTCCGCGCGCTGACCGGAGCTGAGCCGCCCGGTGCCGCCCGGCCGCGGCCGGTACGGGCTGGCGATGGGCACCCCGCACCACAGGTCGGCCAGCCGCCTGGTGAGCCGGGCCAGCCAGCGGGTGGCCAGCACGCTGGCGACCGCCAGCAGCAGGAGCAGCAGCAGCCTCCCGGTGCCCGGTCCCTGGTGCACCGCCAGGCCCGACGGTCCCTGCGGCAGCGGCAGGCCTGGCGCTCCCCGGTGCCCCGGCAGGCCCGTCCGCCCGGCCGCCTGCTTGATCAGGGCCACCAGCAGGATCAGGACCAGCAGCGGGCCGGCCCCGGCCAGCATCAGTCCGAACAGAGCCGCACCGCGGGCGGCGGCCATCAAGCGCGTGCCCAGCCAGGACCGGGCCGTGCCTGCTCCCGGTCTGCCGGGGGTCGTTATCACGCCGCTCATGGCTGATCTCCTGCACCTGGGCAACGCACTCAACCCGGCCTGGGACGGTGCGCTGGCCAGCGGCCGGATCGCGGCGCTGGGGCTGGACCCGGCGCAGAAGGCCGGGAAGCTGTCCGGCGGGCAGCGCGCCCAGCTGGCCCTGACCCTGGCCATCGCCAAGCGGCCCGAGCTGCTGATCCTGGACGAGCCGGTGGCCAGCCTCGACCCGCTGGCCCGCCGCGAGTTCCTGCAGGGCCTGATGGAGGCAGTCGCCGATCAGCAGCTCAGCGTGGTGCTGTCCTCGCACCTGGTCGCCGACCTGGAGCGGGTCTGCGACTACCTCGTCGTGCTCACCGCCGGGCGCGTGCAGATCGCCGGGTCCGTCGGCGAGCTGCTGGCTGGCCATCAGCTGCTTACCGGGCCGCGCTGCGACCATGCCGCCGTCCCCGCCGGATGGCAGGTGATCAGCGCCAGTGACGCCGGCGGGCAGACCACCCTGCTGATCCGCGCCGCGACGCCCGTGCACGACCCGCCCTGGACCGTATCCAGGGCCGGGCTGGAAGACCTCGTCCTGGCCTATATGAGCCAGGCCGCCGGCCGCACCGGGGCCGGCCGCACCGGGGCCGGCCGGCGCCCTGCTCTGGAGGTACCGAGATGATGTGGCTGACCTGGCGCCAGTTCCGCGCCCAGGCCATCGCGGCAGCCGCCGCGCTGGCCGCCCTCACCGCCGTGCTGGTGGTGACGGGCCTGCACCTGACCTACCTGTACGCGGCCAGCGGCGTCTCCGCCTGCCAGGCCCACGGCGACTGCGGCACGCTCGCCAGCGACTTCATCAGCCAGGTCAAGAGCACCAGCGATGAGCTGCTGTTCTATGCCGGCATCGTGGTGATGTACGCGGCGCCCGCCATCATCGGCGTGTTCTGGGGGGCGCCGCTGATCACCCGCGAGCTGGAGGCCGGCACCTTCCGGCTGGCCTGGAACCAGAGCGTCACCCGCGCCCGCTGGATCGCGGTCAAGCTCGGCCTGACCGGACTGGCCGCGAGGGCCACCGCCGGGCTGCTCAGCCTCCTGATCACCTGGTGGGCCGCCCCGCTGTTCCGGGCCGCCGAGCTCGCCACCTCGAGCTCGGTGAGCATCAGCCGGCTCGAGCCCCCGCTGTTCGGCGCCGGCGGCATCGCCCCCGTCGGCTACGCTGCCTTCGCCTTCGCTCTCGGCGTCACCGCCGGGCTGCTCATCCGCCGCACCATCCCGGCCATGGCGATCACCCTGGCCGCCTTCGCCGCCATCCAGGTCGTCATGCCGCAGTGGGTCCGGCCGCATCTCATCGCCCCGCTACAGAAGACCGTGCCGCTCAGCGTGGCCAGCATCCAGGAACTCGAGGTCGGCCGCAACGGCAGCATGCTCCTGATCGGCCATCCGCCGGGCATTCCCGGCGCCTGGATACTGTCCAACCAGACCATCACCCCGGCCGGCCATGTGTTCACCGGCCCGGCCACGCAGGCCTGCCAGACCGGCTCCTTCCAGGCGTGCAACGCCTGGCTGGCCGGCAAGCACCTGCGGGAGCTCATCTCCTACCAGCCCGCCAGCCGCTACTGGGCATTCCAGTGGTACGAGACAGCGATCTTCATCGCCCTGGCCCTCGCTCTGGCCGGGTTCTGCTACTGGCGGGTCCGGCGGCTGAGCTGACCGGGCCATCCGGCGGGGAAGCCCGGCAGCAAGGCCAGCCCGGTGTCTGTCCGGCTGCCGGGCGCAGCGCCGTCAGGCCCGGTGCGTCGGGCCCGGTGCGTCGGGCCCGGTGCGTCGGGCCCGGTGCGTCAGGCCCGGTGCGTCAGGCCCGGTGCAGCAGGGGTAGTCCTGCGCAGGCGCGGGCCGTCAGCCGCTCGGCTCACCGCTGGGCGGGTAGGTGCCGCCGTGCTCGAGTATCTCGGCCGCTCCCAGCACTACGCACCGCAGCGGGTCGTCCACGACCAGGGCCGGGATGCCCGCCGCGGCCTCGATCCGGCTCGCGAGGCCCGGCAGCAGCGCGCCGCCTCCGGCGATGCGGACCTTTCCCCGGACCACGTCCTCGGCGAGGTTCGGCGGGATGTCCGAGAGCATCTCCTGCACCGCATCGCCGATCGCCGTGACGCAGTGCTCCAGCGCCGACGCGACGAGCCACGCCGACACCTGCTCGACCCGCGGCGTCCGGCGCCCGGCATCGACGCCGACCGTCTCCATCGATCCGGGCGTGCCGTCGGCCAGCCCGAGTGCCATCTTCAGGCTCCTGGCCGCGTTGCGGCCGAGAAGCAGCCCGAGCTCGGCCCGGACGGCATTCACGATCGCCTCGTCCATGGCATTCCCGCCGACCCGCAGCGACTGCGCGCGGACCACGTGGCCGCCCGCGAGCACCGCGACCTCGGTGGTCCCGCCGCCGATGTCGACGATGAACGCCCCTGCTCCCGCGGCGAGATCGAAGCCGGCGCCAGCGGCGGCCGCGACGGTCTCGTCGACTAGCCGCGCGTGACAGCGCGGCCTGAGGGCCTCGGCCGCGGCCGCCAGGGATCGCCGCTCCACCCAGGTGGCGCCGCTTGGCACGCAGATCACGCACGACGGCCGCAGCAGGCCGCGGCGCAGGCCGGCCATCCGCAGGAACGCCTGCAGCATGGCCGTCGCCGCGTCCAGGTCGGCGATCACCCCGTCCCGCAGCGGATGGATCACGTCGATGTCCCGGGTTTCCTTGCCGGCCAGCGCATCCGCGGCCTCGCCGACCGCGGCCACCCGGCCAGCCGACCGGTCGATGGCGATCGCCGATGGCTCCTGCACGACGATCCCGCGGCCCGCGATGTAGACGAGCGTGTTGACCGTGCCGAGGTCAATCGCTACGCCGGCCCGTAACCGCATGACACCATCCCTTGCCCGAAATGCCGGTACGCATGCCCCAGTATCGTTTCACCGCCGCGGCGGCGGGATTCATCCGGGCGGACGCGCTGGTACGGATGCGCAAGCTGAGACCCGGCGGAACTGGCCGCAGTGCCTCGGCGGCCGGCCCGCGTCGGCCCGCGTCGGCCCGCACCGTCACGCACCGTCATTGCAGTGCGGAGGGCGGTGCGCTGGCGGGACCTTCGGCCCTGGCCCGGCCTGCGTCGCGGCGGTGAGCTGAGCGCTGATGAGGGAGAGGAGGGTAGCCATGAAGTGGTTGGTACTGGCGGCCTTGGCCGTCATCGGCATATTCCTGCTCGCGGGCAAGGATGACATGCGCCGGTTCCGGGAGATGAAGCGGATGTAAGGTCTGCCCTCCCGTCACCAGCCGAGTTCCCTGAGGCGCTCATCCGCGATGCCGAAGTGATGCGCGACCTCGTGCACGACGGTGCGCCGCACCTGGTCGGCAACTTCTGCTTCCGTCTGGCAGCGCGCGCAGATCGCCCGCTGGTAGATCGTGATGCGGTCAGGCAGCACTCCCGCATAGCCCGACGTGCGGCTCGTCAGCGGCACGCCCTGATAGAGCCCGAGCAGGCCGCGTGGCCCCGGACCGTGCTCGACCGTGACGGCCACATTCCGCATGAGCTGGCCGAACTCCTCGGGCAGGCTATCCAGGGCCGCCGCGACCATGTCCTCGAAGCGCTCCGCTGCGACCTCGATCATGGTCCTATCCTCGGGTGTGCGACCCCGGCGGGCGAGCCGGGCAAGGCGGTCGCTGCACGAGGGCATCCTGGCACGGAATCGGCCTAGCCGGGGACCTAGCCGAGCCCGCCCCGCTCGATCAGCTGCCGGACGATGACGTTCCGCTGGATCTCGTTGGTTCCCTCGCCGACGATCATCAGCGGGGCGTCCCGAAAGTACCGCTCGATATCGATCTCGGTGCTGTAGCCCTGGCCGCCGTGGATCCGGATCGCGTCGAGCGTGACCTGCATGCACATCTCGGAGGCGAAGAGCTTGGCCATCCCGGCTTCCAGGTCGCACCGCTGGCCGGCATCGAGCCGCTCGGCCGCATAGCGGATGAGCTGGCGTGCCGCGGTGATGCTGGTCGCCATGCCAGCCAGGTAGTTGCCGATCGACTGGTGCCGCCAGATCGGCTGGCCGAACGCCTCGCGCTGCTGCGCATAGGCGAGCGAGTCGTCGAACGCCGCCTGCGCCACGCCGGGTGCCCGCGCGGCGACCTGGATCCGGCCGATCTCCAGGCCCTTCATCATCTGCGCGAAGCCGCGTCCCTCCGCGCCGCCCAGCACCGCGTCGGCCGGCACCCGGAACTCGTCGAAGAACAGCTCGCAGCTCTCGACGCCGCGGTAGCCGAGCTTCGGCAGCTTCTCGCCGACCGTCAGGCCCGGTCCCTTCTCCGCCAGCAGGATGCTGATGCCGCGATGCGGGGGAGCGGCGGCCGGGTCGGTCTTGCAGAGCACCGCGATGAGGCCCGCCCGCTGCGCATTGGTGATCCACGTCTTGGATCCGCTGACCAGGTAATCGTCACTCTCGCGCCGTGCGGTGGTCCGCATCGCCTGCAGGTCCGAGCCGCCGCCAGGCTCCGTCAGCGCCATCGCCGCGCGGATCTCGCCGGTCGCCATCCGCGGCAGGTAACGGCTCTTCTGCTCCGCGGTGCCGAACAGCACGAGGAGCTTCGCGACGACCGTGTGCCCGCCCATGGCGCCGGCCAGGCTCATCCAGCCGCGCGCAAGCTCCGCGGTGACCGCCGCGTAGCAGGCCGTGGAGACCAGCGAGCCGCCCGCCGGCTCGGGAATGGCCAGGCCGAAGATGCCCATCTGCTTCATGAGCTCGATCAGCTGGTCCGGGTAGGCATCCTCATGCTCAAGCTGCCGCGCCACGGGCCGCACCTGCTCGTCCACGAAACGGCGGACAAGGTCGACGACCGCTTGCTCGGCGTCATCAGGATCTGCCATATCGCCGCCTTCCGGTGCCGGGCTGACCAGCGTATCGAGCCGGCCGCCGGCAGCCCGCTCCGGTGACCGTCGTGCCGGTCGCGATGGCCGCGCTGGCTACCCTCATCCGGCCGGCGGCCTGGCAGCACTTCACCGCCGGCGGCGTGGGCGGCTACGCGCTCACCCCGGCAGCGCGGCAGCCAGCGGCCGGCCAGCGCCGTGCGCGGCCCGGACGGATGACCGGCTCGGCTCTGCGCCGGGTCCAGCCGAGCGGGCTCACTCCCCGGCCGGCCCGGAAGCTGACCGGCCCGCAGAAACCACGAACACGGCAGGCCGCCTCCGGGCTGAGCCGGGCTAGTGTCAGCTGTAATGGATCGGCATGAGGTCGTCCTGCTGCACGGGCAGCCTGGCTCCGGCGCGGACTGGCAGCAGGTGATAGCCCTGCTGCCGCCCCAGCTGCATGCCGTGCCGGTCGACCGGCCCGGATACGGCACCTCCCGCCAGCCGGCCGGCGGCTTTGCCTGCAACGCGCGGGCCGTACTGGCGGAGCTGGACGCGCGCGGCATCGACCGGGCCGTGCTGGTGGGCCATTCCTACGGCGGCGGCGTGGCACTGTCAGCGGCGCGGCTGGCGCCCGGTCGCGTCGAGGCGGTGGTGCTCCTGGCCAGCGTGGGTCCTGGCTGCCTGACCGGCTGGGACCGCCTGCTGGCCGCGCCAGTCGCCGGCGAAGTGTGCGCACTGGCGGCATGGTGGCTGACTCCGTGGCTGGCCCGGGCCCGGCTGGCCGGCATAACCCGGCGGCAGCGGCGGCCCATGGCGGCGCACGAGCACGTGAACTGGCAGATCTGGGGGAGTGCCCGGCATGACCACGGGCCGGTGTGGCGCACGTTCCTGACCGAGCAGCGCGCCATGGTGCACGAGCTCGGCGACCTGACTGCCTCGCTCCCCGGCATTACCCAGCCCGTCCTGCTGGTCGCCGATCCGGCCGACACCCTCGTCCCGGTCCGGGCTACCGAGCGGCTCGCCGAGCTGCTGCCGAATGCCCGCGTGCAGCTGCTGACCAACATCGGCCATCACCTTCCGCGTCGCGGTGCGCGCGAGAGCGCGGCGGCCATTTCCGGCTTCCTGGCCGAGCTGGACTCAGGGGCGGTGCCTGCCTGAGGGGTCGGCGTCGCCGGGCCCTCGGCGAGCGGCATCATAGGTGCGTGCCCCTGTTCGCCTTTCACCGCCGCGCGCCGGACATCAGCCCGCAGGCGTGGATCGCGCCGACCGCGACGCTGGTCGGCGAGGTTTACGTCGAGGCTGAGGCCTCGATCTGGTACGGCGCCGTGCTCCGGGCCGACTTCGGCGCCATCGTGGTGCGCCGCGGTGCGAATGTGCAGGATGGCTCGATCCTGGACGGCGGCAGCGATCCCGTCACCGAGGTCGGCGAGGGCGCGACGATCGGGCACCTGTGCGTCGTGCACGGGGCCGTGATCGGGGCCGAGGCGCTGGTGGGCAACGGCGCCACCGTGCTGGACGGCGCGACCGTCGGCCGCCGCGCCCTGGTAGCGGCCGGCGCCACGGTGCCGCCCGGAATGGCGATCCCGGACGGGATGCTGCCCGCCGGGGTCCCGGCCCGGGTGACCGGCGGCGTGACCGGCCGGGCGAGGCAGTGGGTCGAGACTAATCCTGAGGTCTACGGCGAGCTGGCGCGACGGCACGCGGCCGGCGTCCGCCCGGTCGGCGAGACCGGTGACCCCGGCGCGCGCTGACCGGATCGCGGCTCCGCGATCACGTCCTCACCGTTACAGTCTGAGATCCGGGCGGCGCGGAAAGACGACGGCCCCGTAGACCCCGCCAGCCCACCGCGCGGACGGCCGCACCCTGATCCTGGAGCCGCTCATGAACGTCTTGCGCAGCGTCGGCCTGTTCGTGGCCGCCGGGCTGGCCGAGATTGGCGGCGGCTACCTGGTGTGGCGCTGGCTCCGGGAAGGCTCGCCGTGGCCAGTCGGCCTGGCCGGCGCGGTCATCCTGGTGGTCTACGGCATCATCCCCACGTTGCAGCACTCGGCCGACTTCGGCCGCGTTTATGCCGCCTACGGCGGCGTTTTCGTGATCATGAGTCTGCTCTGGGGCTGGGGCGTCGACGGCTTCCGGCCCGATCGCTACGACTGGCTGGGAGCCGCCATCGTGGCAGTCGGCGTGGCAGTCATCTTCTTCAGCCCCCGCCATTCATGAGGAGCCGCGGCGAGCCCGCCGGGCAGTCAGCCGAGCCTGGCACCCTGCTCACCAGGGCACCCTGCTCACCAGGGCACCCTGCTCACCAGGGCACCCTGCTGGCCGCGGCTGGCTGGCCTGATCGGCAGGCAGGCGCTAGCTGGCCGGGGCCTGCACGGTGGTCACCCTGGCCCCTGGCGGCAGCTCGAACAGCGAGGCGGGCGGGGACGGCGAGTACGACGTGATCTCGAAGCTGGTTGACTCGGAGGCGACCTTCACGTAGCCGAGGATGCCCTGCGCGGTCGTGCAGATCCGGCTCGTGCCCGGTACCCCCGGCGCGACGAAATCGACGCAGCTCATCGCGAACCCGTTGACCGTAATGGCCGACGAGGTGATCCTGTCACCGGCGAATCCCGCGGCCAGCGAGAAGTCGCGCAGAAAGCCGGCCCAGTGCGCCGGCGTGTAGAGACTGAGGATCTTGTTACGCTCCGCGGCGCTGGCGGCCCTCAGCTTCTGGCACGTCCAGTCCGGGCCCGGCGCCGGCCCGGACGCCGACGGCGGCGTGCAGGAGTACTCGCCGGACGCATTGACCACGATGTCGGCGCTGGTGATGCCGCTGGCGCTGCGGGCCGACTGCGTCTCGGAGAAGGCGAGCTCCTTGGGCGGGCGGACCGCGTAGACGATCCGGACCGGCGCGTTCCCGGTGGTGACATAGGCCGCCTCGAACGTGCCCGATTCGCCGGCCGTCAGCCTGGTCGTGAACTCATCCACGAGGGCCTTGTTGCTGCTGACTGCGTGCTCGGCTTTGCTGGCGGCCCGGACGATCCCGCAGCCGGTCAGCACCGGGCCGGCGAGCAGGAGGGCAATGCCCAGCAGGCCGGCCGTGCGGCGGCCTAAGGCGAGGACGGCTCGGTCGGGACGTGGGGTCATCGGCCGGCCTCCCTGGCTGCACCGCGCGAAGAGCGGATCGAGACCGCTCACCGCCGACAATACGGCCCGCGGGGGCCAGAGCGCCCGCCCCGGCTGAAACCGGCCTTGCGCAGTCCGCGCCAGATCGCCCCGGACCGCCCCCGGACCGCCCCCGGACCGCCCCCGGACCGTGCCGTGGCCGGCCCTGGTCGTACGGTGTGAGGCACGGAGTCTTCCCGCAGCCATTCTGGAGGAGCGATGGCCGACGTCTCGCGCCGACGCGATGACGAGGTGCACCGGGATCGCCACGAGCACGGCGGCATGCCGGCCCATCCGGATGATGATCAGCTGGCGCACCTGACCGAGGAGGAGCGGGTCGCCGCGGGGCTTGATCCTTACGACCCCGACGACGTGCCGCCGGCGACGGACGATCCGGTGCCCACGGATATCACCGAGAGCCCGGTATACCAGGAAGAGAGAGCGGAGATCGAGCGGGAGATCGCGGAGGGCGAACTGCCGGGCACCGGCCCGGATGGCTTCCCGCCCACCCGCTATGACGATGAGTGAGCCCGGCGAGGTGTGAGCCAGGCCACGTGGCCAGCGCCTTCCGGGTGATCGCACGGCGGTCCGGGCCGGGCGATTCCGGCCGATTTGGCGATCTCCGCGCCCGGCTTGCGAGACGATCAGCGCATGATCGCCATCCTGGTCCGCGTCCTGGGCGCGGGACGCCGCAAGCATGTCGCGATCTTGCTGACCGCCGCGGCCGCCTGCGTGCTGGGCGGCGGAGCGCTGTTCGCTGCTACCCAGAATTACCCGTTCACGACCGGCCTGTACTGGGCCATCACGACCGCCACGACGGTCGGCTACGGGGACGTGACGCCGCACAACCCGGCCGGCCGGCTGCTGGCCTCGGTGGTCATGCTGACGACCATCCCGCTGCTGGCCGCTGTTTTCGCGCTGCTGACCGGTGCCGCCGCGGCGGCCGGAGTACGGAGGATCCTGGCGATGGCCCACCAGTTCCCGCAGGGCGCCTACCGCCTGGTGGTCGGCATGAACCCGACCGTGCATGTCATCATCGACGAGCTCATCCGGGCCGGCGACCCGGTCGTGCTCGTCGCCGATGTCGATCCCGCCCTGGTGCGCCCTGAGGTGCACCTGGTCCGCGGTGACCCTGGCCAGGCGTCGGTTATCCGCTCCGCTCACCCCGACGGTGCCCAGCAGGCGCTGATCACCGGGCCCACCGATGGCGACGTGCTGGTCAGCGCCGTGCTGCTGCGCAAGCAGGCGGCGGACCTGCCGATCGTGGCGCTGGTGCGCTCCCCGTCGGTGCGCGAGGCGCTGCGCGACCTCGGCGTGCACCAGGCGATCTCGGCCGAGGAGCTGGTTGCCCACACGCTGGCCAAGAGCCTGGAGGCGCCGCACGCCGGCGACATGCTCGCCGAGCTGGTCGAGTCCGACCGGCACACGCTGACGGAGATCCCGGCGGACGCGGCCATGGCCGGCCAGCGCCTCAGCGCGATCCGCGACCAGCGGTCCGAGCTGGTGCTCGGCGTCGTGCACGACGGCAGGTTCCTGCTCGGCGTCGGCGAGGACCCGGTCCTCGCCGAGGGTGATCACCTGCTCATCGCCCTGCCCGCGGTGAGCCGCGGTCGCGGGGAGGTCAGCCGGGCGCGCCAGTCGCTATGACGGGCCGCCCGCCCCGGCTACGACCACGCTGACCGTCAGGATCGTGACCGCCTTGGCGCAGGCCCGGGCGGTGTACCTGAGGTAGCTCGGCGTGGTCTGGTTCGGCGGGTAGACCTCCAGGTAAGTGGCCGTGACCGGGTCGCAGCGCGACGGCGGGTAGTTGGCGGCATCCACGATCTGCAGCAGGGCGCTGGCTGCCCCGCCCGGCGCGAGCGTGACCAGCGCGCGGCCGGCGACCGGGTTCTGCGTCGCCGCCAGGCCGATCCGGCTGACCGGATCGCCGCCCGCCAGTGACACGCCCGGGTAGCCGTACAGGGTGCAGGTGACGGTCGAGATGTTCGTGAAGTCGAGCGCGGCGTACGCGCTGCCGGCCGCCGCCCCCTTCGGGACGATCTTCGCGCCCAGCGAGCGGGTCGGGCACGCGGCGGCGCTGGCGGGCGGAGCGGACGAGGAGGCCGCGGCCGAGGACGCGGGCGCCGACGTGCTCACCGCGGGGGGAGTCGTGGCCGTGGGCGTGGCGGTCACGGTGCCGGCCGGCCCGGCTGCCGGGCCAGCCGATGTGCCGCACCCGGCCGCGAGCGCTGTCACGCAGCTGATGACCGCTCCGGTGATCGCCCGGCGGCCTGCGGGTAAGCGAATCGTCATCGCGGCTGTCCTTCTGTCGGGAAGCGGCTGCGCGAGCCCTCTGCTGCTAAAGACGCCATCCGGACCGCCGCGGTTGGGTCAGCCTCGCCCGGCTGATGTCACAGTTCCGAAACGGCCCGCCGCGCATCGCGCAGGCACCCTGGCCGGCCCGCCGTCGCGCGGGGCGCAGTCCGGCTAGCGGCGGCCGCCGCACGGTCATCGGCGGCCACGACTATGAGGTACCCGCCTTCACCGAGTTCCTGCCGCACGAGCTGCGGCCCAGGGTGGCCGGGACGTTCAGCGTTGATACCACCACGGCGCCGGCCGCCGAGATCCGGAGCCAGGCGGCTGCTGTGCTGCAGCGGTACGAGCAGGGCGAGGAGCGCAAGATGGTGGAAACCGCGCTGGCTGGCCCTGTCCGGTGACACCTGCCCGGTCTGCGGCAATCCGACCCGCCGCGCCTCCGACGTCATCGACGAGCTCGCCGACACGCTGATCAGCCAGCGCGGCACGGTCCGGCACGTCGATGCCGACCACCGGCTCCGGCCTTACGTGACCGCCGCCGAGCTGCGGGCCGAGCCGCCGCCGCAGCCGGATGCGGCCGGCTGAGCGGCCGGGTCAGGACCGCCTGCGCTTGTCCATCAGCCGCAGGATCAGCGGCGTGAAGATCAGCTGCATGGCCAGCTCCATCTTGCCGCCCGGCACGACGATGATGTTGGGCCGGGACATGAAGGAGTCGTGCAGCATCGACAGCAGGTACGGGAAGTCGATGCCCTGGGGATTGGCGAACCGGATGACGACGAAGCTCTCGTCGGCGGTCGGGATGTAGCGGGCGATGAACGGGTTCGACGTGTCGACCGTCGGCACGCGCTGGAAGTTGACGTGCGTGCGGGAGAACTGCGGGCAGATGTAGCTCACGTAGTCCGGCATCCGCCGCAGCACGGTGCCGACCACGTCCTCGCTGGTGTAGCCACGGGATGTCTTGTCCCGGTGCAGCTTCTGGATCCATTCCAGGTTGATGATGGGCACCACCCCGACCAGCAGGTCGGCGTGCCGGGCCACGTCCGCCTTCTCGCTCACCGCCGCGCCGTGCAGCCCCTCGTAGTACAGCAGGTCGCTGCCCGGCTCGACGTCCGTCCAGGGCGTGAAGGTGCCGGCCGGCTGGCCGTACGGGGCCGCCTCCAGCTCGTTGTGCAGGTACTTGCGGACCTGGCCGCCGCCGGTCTCGCCGTAGTCGCGGAACAGGCTTTCCAGTTCCTCGAGCAGGTTCGCCTCGGGCGAGAAGTGACAGAAATGGCGGTTGCCCTCCCGGTCGGCCTCCGTGGTCGCGATCTTCATCTCCTCCCGGTCGTACCGGTGGAACGAGTCGCCCTCCACGATCGTCGCCTTGATCTTCTCCCGGAGGAAGATGTGCTGGAACGTCCTGGTCACCGAGGTGGTGCCGGCCCCCGATGAGCCGGTGATGACCACGATGGGGTGCTTAGCCGACACGTAACCTCCTGCGGTCAGGGCAGCCGGAACAGCGAGCGGGTGTTGAAGAGCGAGTCGTCGAACGACGGGCCATGGTCGGCCTGGTCCCGGTGATAGCGCTCGATCCGCTCCACCTCGTTCCGCGAGCCGAAGATCAGCGGCGCGCGCTGGTGCAGGTCGCGTGGCTGGCATTCCATGACGCGCTCGTGCCCGGTGGTCGCGCCGCCGCCGGCCTGCTCGACGATGAACGCGATCGGGTTGCACTCATACATCAGCCGCAGCCGCCCCTCCGCGGCCGGCTCCTTGCTGTCCCGCGGGTAGAGGAAGACACCGCCGCGGGTCAGGATCCGGAAGGTCTCGGCGACCAGCGAGGCGATCCAGCGCATGTTGAAGTCCCGGCCGCGCGGCCCGGTGCTGCCCGCCAGGCACTCCTGGATGTACCGGCGCACCGGCGGCTCCCAGAAGCGCTCATTGGACGCGTTGATCGCGAACTCCCCGCAGTCCGGCGGGACGCGCAGCTGCGGGTGGGTCAGCACGAACGCCCCGATCTCCCGGTCCAGGGTGAACCCGTCCACGCCATCGCCCGTGGTCAGGATCAGCATCGTGGACGGGCCGTAGAGGGCGAAGCCCGCGCACACCTGGGCGGTGCCGGGCTGCAGGAAGTGCTCCGCCCGCGGCTCGCCCGCCGGGTCAGGGCTGCGCAGGATGGAGAAGATCGTGCCGACCGTCATGTTGGCGTCGATGTTGCTGGAGCCGTCCAGCGGGTCGAAGACCAGCAGGTACTTCCCGCGCCGCTGGGCCTGCGGCACCGGGTAGATGCCCGCCATCTCCTCGGACGCCATCGCGGCCAGGTGCCCGGCCCACTCCGTCTCGCCGATCATCACCTCGTTGCTGATGACGTCGAGCTTCTTCTGCACCTCGCCCTGGACGTTCTCCACTCCCGCGCTGCCCAGGATGCCCACCAGCGCCCCCCGGTTGACCTGGTTGGCGATGATCTTCACGGCCGTGGCCACCGCGTTCAGCAGCCCGGAGAAGTCACCGGTCGAACCGGGATGGCGATGCTCGGACTCGATGGTGTAGCGAGTCAGCGTCTTGCGTTCCTCGCGCATGGCTGATGCCTATCTCCGGTGCGTAACCGGCTTACTGCGACCGCGGCCAGGCCGGGATCACGGGCCCTGCTGGGAGGCGACACTGGCAGTGTCACCACCCCCGACGTTACGCAGTCTGCACTGTCCAGCGCTTCACCCGCCAGACGGAGGTTCAGGGTGATTCTGACGCATCAGGTCAGATGCCGAGCCCGGCGACAGGCGGGGCGCGATGACCGCCCCGGTCGGCTAGTCGTTCGCCGCGACCTTGGCGCCGCTCAGGTCCCACCGCTGCTCGAGCTTGCCGAAATGCCAGACGGACAGCGCGATGACCCAGGTGAGCACGAACACGCCGACGATGACGAAGCCGGCCGTGTTGATGTTGAAGCTCTCCAGCCACTTCCACCCGGAGCCGCCCAGGCTGGCATCCTGGGCGAGCAGGCCGAGCAGCTCGACGGCGCCGATGAACAGGGCGACGAAGACCGACAGGCCGGTGATGGTGATGTTGTAGTAGATCTTGCGCACGGGCCGCGCGAATGCCCAGTTGTAGGCGTAGTTCATGTACGCGCCGTCCATCGTGTCGAACAGGCTCATGCCGGCCGCGAACAGGATCGGCAGCGCCAGCACGGCGTACCAGGGCAGGCCGCCCACGACCGCGGCGGCACCGGTCAGCAGCAGCAGCGCGACCTCCGTCGCGGTGTCGAAGCCCAGCCCGAACAGGAACCCGATCGGGTACATCTTCCACGGGGTGTCGACGTTGCGGGCGAAGCGGCCGAGCAGCCTGTTCATGATGCCGCGCTTGGCGAGCTGCTCCTCCAGCGCCCTGTCGTCGTAGGCGCCGGCCCGCATCTCCCGGAAGATCTTCAGGATGTTCCGCAGGATCGCGATGTTGAGCGCGGCGATCAGCAGCAGGAACACGCCCGAGACCACGGTGCCGACGATGTTCGTCGTGTACTGCAGGTGCGAGCTGCCGTTGCGCACCTGATCGTCCAGGTCCTTGATGCCGAACAGGAGCAGCCCGCCGAGCACGAAGACCACCGAGGAATGGCCGAGCGAGAAGAAGAAGCCGACCGACAGCGGCTTCTTTCCGTCGCCGACCAGCTTGCGGGTGGTGTTGTCGATGGCGGCGATGTGATCGGCGTCGAAGGCATGCCGCATGCCCAGGGTGTAGGCGAGGATGCCGGTGCCGAAGCCGTAGACGTCCTTGTGGGTGAGGTGGATGTGCCGGCCGGCCGCCGCGGCCACCATGCCCCAGCCGAGGACGTTGAGCCCGATGACGGTCACGGCCATGGCCCCGCCCCTGGCCCACTCGGCCGGGCTCAGCCCGCTGCGGATCTTCATCAGCCGGCCGACCGGATCAGCCATCGGGGCACCCTCCCTGCGGGGGATCGTTCAGCCAGTGACCTGCTTCCTGCAACCTACTTGCAATAACACATCATAGGTAGCTAGTCCGCGAGCGGTCCACCCGGCCCGCCGCGCTCTGCCCGGACGGCGCGTCAGCGCAGGGTCTCGACGAGCAGGACCCACGCGTTCACCAGGCCGGCGAGCAGGGCGATCAGGACGGCCGGGACGAGCCAGAGCAGCCCGCCGCCGGCCAGCTCCCACCCCAGGGCCGCGCTGTCCTGCGCGGGCACCAGCACGAACAGCATCAGGACCAGGGGAATGGTGCAGAACGAGCTCGTCAAGGGCGAGTGGACCGACGAGCTGGTGTACGCGATCCGGGCCGTCGAGTGGGCGCGCTGCGACTGATCCGGCCGCCCGGATGCCGCGCCGGGCAGGGTCCCTGCACGCGGCGCCCGGGCCATCGCGTATTTTCCTGGCTGCGGCGCGGGCCAGGAAGGTTCCTGGCGGCCCCCGCCATGACGCACCGCCGCGCGACTGAGGAGACCGATGAGGGCACTGGTGAGCTGGGATGACGATCAGGGCACCCGGCATGAGTGGGAGATCTCGTACGACGCCGATGACGCCGGCGCACGGCAGTTCCTTGAGGCAATCCAGCTGCATGTCCGGTTCCGGCTTGAGTCCTTCGATCTCGATCAGCTAGCCGAGTAGGACCGCCGGGTAGCCCGCTGGCTGCGGGCGGCAGCGCGCGGGCAGCAGCCGGGGGGCCGGCTCGCCGGTCAGTCATGCGGCAGCGGCCGGGCCGTCGCCAGCAGCTGGCATCCCGCCTCGATCAGCGCGAAGCCGATCCGCCGCCGCAGCCGGGTGCGGCGCTGCGCCGCGCCAGCCCGCTGCGGCGCCAGACGGGCCTGGCAGCGGCACTCGCTGGCTTCCCGGCGCACCTCGCCGGCCTGCAGGGCGGCCAGGGCCTCGATCATCCTGGTGCTCATGACGGCTGCTCCATGCTGCTCGCGGCGGCTGGCGTCACGCCAGGCCGCCCTCTTTCCGCCCGGCGGCAGGCGGCCGCCTGCGTCGCGGCCGCCGGCGCCGCGCCGATCTCCCGCCAGCAGCGCTGGCTGAGCCCTGCGATGATGGCGTCAGCCAGGAAGGCGGCCGATCCGATGATGGCGGGCCGCCTGGCCTGGCGCAGCTGCCCGGCCGCGATCGTGCCGAGGAGCGCGCCCCTGCGTTATCCGCCAGGGCGGCTGCGGCCGCCGCGGCAGGGGAGTGCCGCCTTGCCGTGCGGATGCCGAGCAGGCTGAGCGCGGAGATGACGAAGGAGGCCGCGTCGATCGCGAAGGCCGGCGCGGGCCCGAGGAAGGCGACCAGGGCGCCGCCCAGGGCCGGGCCGGCCAGCGTGGCGAGCTGGGTGCCGCCGGACACCACGGCGTTGCCGGCTTGCAGGTCCTGATCGGGCACCAGTACCGGGACGATGGCGAACGAGCCGGGCAGGAACAGTCCCTCGCCCGCGCCGAGCAGGGCGGCGATCGGCACCAGGATGGCGATCCGGGCCGGCCCCAGGGCCGCGGCCACGGCCAGTGCGGCTCGATCCGCAGCACCGCGCCGGAGCGCGCCGTGACGATCCGCCACGCGCCGCTGGCGAAGCCGTCCACCAGTACCGTGCCAGGGAAGATGCCGTTCCTGCTGGCCAGCCGCCGGCGGTGCGCATCGCTGATGACGCGGGTCCGGTCCGCGTGCGACAGGATCAGGTTGTCGAACTCGGCCACCAGCCGGACCGGCGCCGGAGCGGCAGGATCAGGCCGCGCCGCGCCGGGCAGGTCGAACAGCTCGCTGCCGGCGCTGCTGGTGAAGGCCCGCAGCTGCGGCCGGAGCCGGTCCACGACCTCGCGCAGCCGGGTCAGCCCGGACCAGGCCTGGATGTCCTGCACGCTGGCGGGGCCGAACGCGCTCAGGTACCGGGTGACCAGCGCGTCCGGCGACGGATCCGGCTGCAGCGGCTGCCCGAGCCAGGACTCCGCCGAGGTGTGCGCGGCCGGGCCTGCCGCGCCCCAGAGCGCCCGGGGCGGCACCTGGACCAGCGGGACCAGGGCGCGGATGGCCTGCGCCAGCGCATCCTGGTCACGGCCTGGCCACCGGGCGGCGAGCAATGTCCCCAGCTCGCTGAACGTGCGTGGCTGCTCTACCGCGGCGCGGCCGGCCTCGGCCAGCGCAGCCAGCTCCACGCCGGGCAGCCGCCTGCCGAAGTTAGCCCGGAAGCCCCGGTCCAGCACGGGCTGGATCAGCGGCCGCAGCAGCAGGCAGTCGGCTGCTGACACCAGGTGGATGGTCCCGCGCATCAGCCCGATGCGGACGACGCGCCGACTGGCGATCAGCCCGGCCAGGTCCGCCGGACGGAAGCCGGCCAGCCGGGACCACAGCCCGTAATACGACGGGAACGGGGCCTGGGCCTGCATGCCGACCAGATGCTCGATCGTCGCGATGACCTGATCGGCACGCGGGCCGCCTGCCGACGGCAGCGGCGCGCGCCGCAGCAGCAGCTGGCGCGCGAGCAGCGCGCGGTTCAGTGCCCGCCGGCTCAGCTCCTGACCTGGCATCGGACCTCTGCTCCTTGCTTCTGCCCGCTCACCCGCCCGAGCCCACCCGCCCGCGCCCGCCCTCCCGCCCGCGCCCGCTCACCCGCCCGCGCCCGCCCTCCCGCCCGCTGGCCGCGGCGAGCACCGTCCCATGGTCGGGCAGGATGCCCGGCAGGGCCAGCCGGCCGCCCGCACTATAGTCGGCTGCGATCATGCGGAAGGAACCTTTGTGGTTGAGCTGAAATCCCCGGCCGAGGTGGACCGGATGAGCGCGGCCGGGCGAGTGGTCGCGATGGCGCTGACCGCCGTGCGCGAGCAGGCCAAGGCCGGCGTGCAGCTGGACGAGCTGGATCAGGTCGCGCGCTCGGTCCTGGACGACGCGGGCGCCACCTCGCCTTTCCTCGGCTACCAGCCGAGCTTCGCGCACTCGCCGTTCCCCGCGGTCATCTGCACATCGGTGAACGACGCGGCGCTGCACGGCATCCCGACGTCCTATGCCCTGCAGGACGGGGACCTGCTGAGCGTCGACTGCGGCGCCGTGCTGGACGGCTGGACCGGCGACGCGGCCGTCTCGTTCACGATCGGCCCGGCCCGGCCCGCCGACGCCACGCTGATCAGGACCGCCGAGGAAGCCCTCGCGGCCGGCATCGCCGCGGCGGTCCCCGGCGGCCGGCTGGGCGACATCTCGGCCGCCATCGGCGCGATCGCGCGCCGCGCCGGGTACGGTCTCAACACCGATTTCGGCGGCCATGGCGTCGGCCACACCATGCACGAGCCGCCGTCAGTGCCCAACGAGGGCCGGGCCGGCCGGGGCATGAAGCTGGCGCCCGGCCTGGTGATCGCCATCGAGCCCTGGTTCATGGCCGGCGGGAACGACAGCTACCTGATCGACGCGGACGGCTGGACCCTGCGCAGCGGCGACGGGAGCAGGGCGGCTCACGTGGAGCACACCGTGGCCGTGACCCCCGACGGCCCGCGCGTCCTCACGGTGGCGTCATGACGCGGGCCGTGACAGCTCACGGCTGAAGAGCACGAAGTCGCGGCCGGGACCGTCGTAGCCGGCCACCGGGCCGGTGACGGTAAAGCCCATGGACCGGTGAAACGCGATCGAGCCGCTGTTCGCCGGCGCGGTGACCGCGCTGACCAGGCGACGGCCGTCGGCCGTGGCCCGGCGGAAGAACTCCTCGTACAGCAGCCGGGCCAGGCCGCGGCGGCGCGCCCGCGGCGCGACCCCGGCGAAGTGGATGTACGCCTGCTCCGGCTCGGACGGCGACAGGAACCCGATCAGGAAGGCCTCCGGGCCCGGCGCGCCGGGCAGCCCGTCAGCCACCAGGCTGGTCCGGTAGAAGTGATCGAGGAACAGCCGGGGCAGCGCGGCCAGGACCGGGCGGCCCCACCAGTCATTGACGACCGCGGCGATGGCGTCGTAGTCATCCGGCCGTGCCGTCCGCATGCGGCCAGGACCGCCAGTGCCGTGCTCCATGACGGCAGGATGCCAGAAAAGCAGCGAGCCGGGCCCGGCGGGAGACCGGGCCCGGCTCGCTGACCGGCTATCTGAATCGGCACTGCTGTGCCGGCGCCGCAGTACCGGATCTGCGGGCGCACTGGCCGGGCCGGCTAGCTCGCGTAGTCCAGCAGCGGCTGAGCGCGGCTCGGGTGCCGCAGCTTCGACAGCGACTGCTTCTCCAGCTGCCGGATCCGCTCCCTGGTCAGCCCGAGGGCCTTGCCGATCTCATCCAGCGTGTGCGGGTTGCCGTCGTACAGGCCGAACCGCATCGACATGATGATCGCCTCGCGCTGCGTCAGGCCATCCAGCGCATGCCGCAGCTGGTCGGCCAGCAGCTGCCGGTCCACCAGCTCGGAGGCCTCCGGCGCATCGATGTCCTCGATCAGGTCGCCGATGCTCGTCTCGCCATCCTCGCCGATCGTCGAGTCGAGGCTGATCGGCTGCCGGCTGGTGCGCAGCAGCTCCTCGATCTGGTCCGGCGTGCGGTCCAGCTCGACCGCCAGCTCCTCCGGGGTCGGCTCCCGGCCGAGCCGCTGGTGCATGTCGCGCTCGACCCGGCTCAGCTTGCTGAGCATCTCCAGCACGTGCACCGGCAGCCTGATCGTCCTGGCCGAGTCGGCGAAGCCGCGCTGGATCGCCTGCCGGATCCACCACATGGCGTACGTCGAGAACTTGTAGCCCTTGGCGTAGTCGAACTTCTCCACGGCCCTGATCAGGCCCAGGTTGCCCTCCTGGACCACGTCCAGCAGGGACAGCCCGCGGTCGCTGTACTTCTTCGCCACCGAGACCACGAGCCGCAGGTTGGCCTCGAGCATGTGCGCCTTGGCCCGGCGGCCGTCCTCGGCCACGGCCTCCAGGTCAGCGCGGTACTGCCGGGAGAGCCTCTTCTCGGTCTCCAGCTTGTGCTCGGCGAACAGCCCGGCCTCGATCCGCTTGGCCAGCTCGACCTCTTCCGCGGCGGTCAGCAGGTTCCTGCGGCCGATCGACTTCAGGTACGTGTGCACCGAGTCGCCCATGACCGACGTCTGGTCGTCCAGGTCGGTCTCGGCCACCATGCCCAGGGCGCCCGCAGCCTCGGCGGCCACCGCGTCAGCCATCCCGGCGGCAGCCAGCTCCGCGGGGTCGGCCGCGGGGTCGGCCGCGCTGGCCGCCTGCTCGGCGCCGCGCCCCGCGGGTGTGATCGTGCTCACAGTGGCCTCAGCGGACCCGGCGGGGTCAGCGCCGGCCTCGGCCGCGGCCGTCTCATTGCCGAGCTGAACGCCTGCCTCGGTGAGCTCCCGGATGATGGAACGGGCCTCAGTCGGGGAAATCCGCGCTTCCTCGAAGGCGGCGCGAAGCTCGGCCAGGGATAGCCGGCCATGGCCCCGCCCGCGCTGGATCAGCTCATCGACATGCGTGAAGGTAGCGTCCTCGTCGTGTCTCCCGGACACGGCTACCGCTGTCCTCGGCATGAGACACCTCCCTTCGTATGCGCATCTCGCCCATGCGCTGGTCGCTGCGCCCGGGGGAGCGCAGTTTCTGTCGTCGGGGACCGGCGCACTTGGCACTGAGGCGCACCGGCACTACTTTGTAACGCATAGCGCGGCTAAATGTTCCCGCGCCGCTACATCGCGCCTGCTGGCGACCCCTCGCTCGCCAGCTCCCTGAGTGCCGCGCGGTCGGGCTTTCCCGACGGCAGCAGCGGGACGGCTGGCAGCACGAACAGCTGCCGGGGCGCGGCGTAGGCAGGCAGCCGCTCCCGGACGTGCGCCCGCACCTCGTCGAGGCCGGGCACCGCCGCGGGATCGGCCGGCACCACGAATGCCGTGACCAGCTCGCCCCACTGCCGGTCAGGCATCCCGACAATCACAACGTCGCGGACCGCCTGCATGGTTCCGAGGACCGCCTCGATCTCCCCGGGGACCACCTTCTCGCCTCCCGTGTTGATCAGGTCATCAGCCCGCCCGCGGACCCTCAGCAGCCCGGATTCATCCAGGAAGCCCAGGTCAGAAGTGCGAAACGAGCCGCCGGACAGGGCCGCCCCGGTCAGCTCCGGTCGCAGCCGGTAACCGGAGAACAGCACCGGGCCCGCTATCTTTATCCGGCCGTCAGCCTCGAAATCCACCGATACCCCATCAAGCGGCAGGCCGTCGTAGACGCATCCCCCGCAGGTCTCGCTCATCCCGTAGGTCGTCACCACCCGGGCCCCGGCCGCTGCCGCCTCGGCAACCAGCCCGGGCGGTGGCGCGGCGCCGCCCAGCAGGATCGTGCTGAGGGCCGCCAGCGGGGCGCCGGAGTCCAGCAGCCGCCGTAGCTGGGCCGGCACCAGCGAGACGTGCGCGCAGCCGCCGGCCTCGATCACGCCGCCGTCCGCCCGGTCGGCCACCACGGGGTCAGTCCCGGCCAGCAGGGATCGGACCAGGACCCCGAGGCCGGCCATGTGGAAGGGCGGCAGGCAGCACAGCCACCGCTGGCCCGGCCGGGCGCCGATCCGGGCCAGCGACGCGCCGGCCGACGCCCGCAGCGCCGCCGCGGTCAGCTCGACGCCCTTGGGCTCGCCGGTCGAGCCGGAGGTGGCGATGACCACGGCCACATCGGCCCGCACGCCCGGCGGTTGCGAGGACGATGCGGGGGGAGATATCCGTTCCGTGCCTTCCGGGGTCTGGATGGCGGACGGCGCGAGGGTGCCGAGCAGCTGGTCCAGCCGCGCCCTCGGCAGCGCCGGGTCCAGCGGCAGGATGGCCGGGCCGGTGCCGTCCAGCGCCGCTGCCAGGGCCGCCAGCAGCTGGCCGGCGCCAGCCCCGGCCGGGAGCAGGACCGCGTGCAGGGGGCGTGAAGTCACGGTCGTAAGGTTAATCCGGGCAGATCAGGCAGCAGCGAGAGGGCAAGCGGTGATCGACTGGAAAGCGTCCGGGCAGCCCGGCGGTCAGGACTACAGCGACATCATCTACGAGACCGCCGAGGGCATAGCCAAGATCACCATCAACCGGCCCGAGGTTCGCAACGCATTCCGGCCGATCACGCTGTTCGAGCTCTCGACCGCGTTCAGCGTGGCCCGCGACGACCCGTCGATCGGCGTCATCATCCTGACCGGGGCCGGCGAGAAGGCCTTCTGCTCCGGCGGCGACCAGCGGATCCGGGGTGACGACGGCTACGTCGACCATCAGGGCGTCGGCCGGCTGAACGTGCTCGACCTGCAGGTGCAGATCCGCCGCACGCCCAAGCCGGTGATCGCCATGGTGGCCGGCTACGCGATCGGCGGCGGCCACGTCCTGCACGTCTGCTGCGACCTCACGATCGCCGCCGACAACGCGGTCTTCGGCCAGACCGGGCCCAAGGTCGGCTCGTTCGACGCCGGCTACGGCTCGTCCCTGCTGGCCGCCACCGTGGGGCTGAAGAAGGCACGCGAGATCTGGTACCTGTGCCGGCAGTACAGCGCCGCGGAGGCGCTGCAGATGGGCCTGGTCAACACCGTCGTCCCGCTGGCGCAGCTGGAGGAGGAGACGGTGGCCTGGGCACGCGAGCTGCTGGAGAAGTCCCCGCTCGCGCTGCGCATGCTGAAGGGCGCGCTGAACGCGGTCACCGACGGAGCCGCGGGGATGCAGCAGTTCGCCGGCGACGCCACGCTGCTCTACTACATGAGCGAGGAAGCGCAGGAAGGCCGCGACGCCTACGTCGGCAAGCGGCAGCCGGACTTCACCAGGTTCCCGCGCCGTCCGTGAGCGGCGCCCGGGCGGCCGGCCCGTCATCCGGCCAGCGCGCGGCGGGCCGCCAGGCCGCCCCGGGCCGCCAGGCCAGCACGGGGCTGGCCGCTGACCTGCTGGCGCAGGTCCTGCCGAGCCTGCGCGCCTACTCGATCCCCATGCCCACCAGGTTCCGCGGCATCACCGTCCGCGAGGGCGCGCTGCTGCGCGGGCCGGCCGGATGGGGCGAGTTCTCCCCGTTCGCCGAGTACCAGCCGCCGGAATGCGCCCGCTGGCTGGCCTGCGCGCTCGAGTCCGCGTGCCTGGGCTGGCCGCCGCCGCGGCGAGACCGGATCGGGGTCAATGTCACCGTGCCCGCCGTGAGCCCGGGCCGGGCTCGCGGGATCGTCGCGAGGTCGGGCTGCCGGACGGCGAAGGTCAAGGTGGCCGAGCACGGGCAGCCGGAATCCGATGACATCGCCCGGGTCGCCGCCGTCCGGGAGGCCATCGGGCCTGCCGGGCGCATCCGGGTCGACGCCAACGGCGGCTGGGACGTCGGCCAGGCAGCGCGGATGCTGCAGGCGCTGGCGCCGCTGCGGCTCGAGTACGCCGAGCAGCCGTGCGCGACCCTGCCCGAGCTCGCTGAGCTGCGTCAGCTGACGGACGTGCCGCTGGCGGCCGATGAGTCGATCCGCCGGGCCGAGGACCCGCTCGCCGTGCGGGCGGCCGGGGCCGCCGACATCGTGGTGCTGAAGGCGCAGCCGCTCGGCGGCGTGCGGGCCGCCCTCGCCATCGCGGCCGCCTGCGAGCTGCCCGTGGTGGTGTCCAGCGCCGTGGAGACCTCCGCCGGCCTCGCCGCCGGCGTCGCCCTGGCCGCTGCCCTGCCCGAGCTGCGCTACGACTGCGGGCTGGCCACCATGAGCCTGCTGGGCGGCGACGTGACGGCCAGGCCGCTGGCCGCCAGCGGCGGATTCCTGCCGGTCCGCGCCGTCGAGCCGGACGACGAGCTGCTCACCCGGTGGGCGGCCGACCCGGAGCCCTGGCGGGCCCGGATCCTGGCCGCGGCCGGGCACCTGGACGACTCCTGGCTGGAGCTGAGCCCCGGGGTGCCCGAAGCCGGGGTGCCGGAAGCCAGAGTGCCGGAAGCCAGATCGCAGGAAGCCGGAGCGGAGCAGGAGACCGGGATGCCAGGGGCCGCTGCCCGGTGAACCCCTCTACGGCACTGGCGGCGGTCCTCGCCGACGAGCTCATCCGGTGCGGGCTGCGCGAGGCGGTGCTGGCGCCGGGCTCCCGCAGCGCGCCGCTGGCGCTGGCCCTGCATGCCCGGGCCGAGGCCGGCGGCGTCCGGCTGCACGTGCGCATCGACGAGCGCAGCGCGTCCTTCCTCGCCCTGGGCCTGGCCAAGGCCAGCCGCCGCCCGGTGGCGCTGGTCTGCACGTCCGGCACGGCGGCGGCGCACTTCCACGCGGCCGTCATCGAGGCGGACGAGGCGGGCGTGCCGCTGATCGTGCTGACCGCGGACCGGCCGCCGGAACTGCGCGGAACCGGCGCCAGCCAGACGATTGACCAGCTGAAGCTCTACGGCTCGGCGGTGCGCTGGTTCTGCGAGCTGGGCGTGCCGGAAGCGCTGCCGGGGATGGCCGGGTACTGGCGGTCGCTCACCTGCCGGGCCTGGGGCCAGGCGGCTGGTCTGGGCGGCGGCCACGGCGTGCCGGGGCCAGTGCACCTGAACGTGCCGCTGCGCGATCCGCTGGTGCCCGACGACGGCGAGCCTGCGGCTGCCCTCACGGCCAGCTCGGGCGGCTGGCCCGAGTCACTCGACGGCCGCCCCGGCAATCGGCCGTGGACCAGCTTTGCCGACCCGGCCGCCGGGCCCGGCTGGCCGGCCATCGAGCTGCCCTGGGCTGAGCGCGGCCTGATCATCTGCGGGGACGGTGACTACGACGCCGAGCCCCTGCTGCGGCTCGCCGGCCAGGCCGGCTGGCCCGTGCTGGCCGAGCCATCCTCGAACGCCCGCCGGGGGCCGAACGCGCTGCCCGCCTACGCTTACCTGCTCGCCGATCCGGGCTTCGCCGCCGCGCACCGGCCCGACGTCATCGTGTCGGCCGGACGGCCGGGCCTGTCCCGCGGCCAGCTGGCCTGCCTGCGCGGCGCGCCGGGGGAGCCGCCGCGGCGGCACGTGGTGCTGGCCGCCGGCCCCGGACGGTGGTCCGACCCGGCCCGGACGGCGACCGACGTGGCGGGCAGCGTGCGGCTGGCGCCAGGTCCCGCGGGCGACCCGGCCGGGTCCGCCTGGCTGGCGGCCTGGCGTGCGGCCGACGCGGCCGCACGGGCCGCCTCTGATGAGGTACTGGCCGTCGCGCGGCCGCTGCCTGACTCACTCAGCGAGCCGCTGCTGGCCCGGACCCTGGCCGCCGCGCTGCCGGACGGCGGCCTGCTCTGGGCAGCGTCCAGCCTCCCGGTTCGCGACCTCGATCAGCACATGCGGCCACGCAGCGGCCTGCGGGTGCTGGCCAGCCGGGGCGCGAGCGGCATCGACGGGCTGATCTCGGCGGCGATCGGGGCCGCCTGCGCGCATCAGGCTGACGGCGGCGGCCCGGCCGCGGCGCTGCTCGGTGACCTGGCGTTCCTGCATGACGCGGCCGGCCTGTTCATCGGGCCGGACGAGCCGCGTCCCGACCTGTGCCTGGTCGTGGCCAACAACGACGGCGGCGGCATCTTCTCGCTGCTGGAGCAGGCCGCGCTGCCCGTCCCCTTCGAGCGCGTCTTCGGCACCCCGCACGGCGCCGACCTGAGCAGCCTCGCCGCCGCGGCCGGCATCGGCTACCACCGGCTGGAGCGCGCCGCCGACCTGCCGGCGCTGCTGGGCGGCCCGGCTCAGGGCGCCGGGGCTCAGCTCGCCCGGATTGAGCGCGCCCGGAGTCAGTACGCCCGGAGTCAGTACGCCCGGAGTCAGTACGCCAGGAGTAGGGGCGGCCGGGCCGGGGGCGCCGCGGGTGATCGCGGCGGGGGACTGCGGATCATCGAGGCGCGGACCGACCGCGCGGAGGGAACCGAGCTGCGCAAGAAGATCAGCGCGGCGTGCGCCGCCGCGCTGGCGGGGCTTCGCTGAGGTCGTCGGCGAGATCGCCGCGATGGCGATGGCCAGCGCGCCGCGCGGGCACGGTGATGGCGCCCGGCGGGCATGGCCGCGACTAGTGCCGGCCGGCCGGCCAGCGATGAACGGGCGGATCCGGCATCGTCTGACCAGTGCGGGGCGTACCGCAGCGCCGGCTGACCGGGGCACTGACCGGGGGCACTGACCGGGCCGGCAGCAGCCGTCAGCCTTCCAGCGCCTCCTGCACGGGCCGGAACTTGGCCTGCGCCTCGGCTAGCTCGGCTTCCGGGTCGGAGTCGGCCACGATCCCGCAGCCGGCGAACAGCCGCGCTCGCGATCCGGCGAGCTCCGCGCAGCGCAGCGCGATGCCCCACTCGCCGTTGCCCGCGGCGTCCAGCCAGCCGACCGGGCCGGCGTAACGACCCCGGTCCATGCCCTCCAGGTCGCGGATGAGCTCCATGGCGACGGCCGCAGGCGTGCCGCAGACCGCCGCCGTGGGATGCAGCGCGGCCGCCAGGGCGAGTGCCGAGGGACGGCTAGCCGGGGCAGCTGCCAGCCGCCCGTGCACCCGTGTCGCCAGGTGCTGCACGTTGGCCAGGCGCAGCAGCTCTGGCTGGGCCGAGACATCCAGGTCATCGCAGAGCCGCCCCAGCGCCGACCGGACGTCGGCCACCGCGTAGGTGTGCTCCTCCACATCCTTGGCCGAGGCGAGCAGCGCGGCGCCCAGCGCATCGTCCTGGGCCGCGTTCCGGCCGCGCGGCGCTGTCCCGGCCAGCACGAGCGAGTGCACCCGGTCGCCTTCGCGCCTGATCAGCAGCTCGGGGGTAGCGCCGGCCAGGCCGGCGCAGGAGAACGTGTAGCAGTCGGGGTACCGCCTGGCCAGCCTGCCGAGGACCAGCCGGGCGTCGATCACCTCGGATGCGGTCGCGTACAGGTCCCTGGCCAGCACGACCTTGCGCAGCTCCCCGGCCCTGATCCTGGTCACCGCCGCCGTCACCGCTTGCTCCCACTGCGGGGCGGAGAGGCTGCCGTCGCTCCAGCGGACCTCGGCCGGCTGGCCGTGCGCCGGCTCCGGCTGCTCCGGCTCGCTGCCATCGCTGATCGTGGTGAGCCAGGCGGTGCCGCCGCGACGGCCGATGACGGCACGCGGGACAACCAGCACGGAGCCGTCGGAGGCCGGATCGAAGGTGAAGCTGCCGAACGCCACCGGCCCGGTGCCCGGCTGCTGAAGCTCGTCGCTGACCTCGGCGCTGTCAAAGAGCTCGCGGAGCCATTTCTCGCCTGCCGTGAACCGGTCCTCGCCGGCCGGGATGGTCAGCCGGGCCGCCTCGCCCCAGCCGACGAGCCCCTCGCCCCGGCGGATCCAGGCCAGCGCGGACGGCGAGGGCAGCCCGGCCACCAGGTCCCCGGGATCGGCGATCATGGCGGTCCTGGCCAGCAGCCGCTCAGGCATGCGCCTGCCTGCATCCGCGCGGAGGGCTCCCACGGCAGACCACTTTACGTGCGGCAGCCGGAGGGCCGGCCGATGGCCCGGCTGCAGCCGGGCCATCGGCCGGATTCCAGCCGGGCGGCCAGCCGCGAGGCCGCAGCCGCGGGGGCGCGAGGTCGCCGGTCACGGCGCTACCGGAACCGGGCGCCGCGTGCTACCGTTCGGGTATATTCCTGTTTAAGCGATTGGATTAATAGGATGTCACCGACGGCTCTCCCGGCGGCCGCGCTCAGCCCGGCGCGGCTCGGCCAGATCGTCAGCTCCGTTGCCGCATCGCCCGGCAGCTGGCAGGGCGTGCTGCGCTTCGTGCCAGAGCGGCGCTGGTTCTATCGGCTGGACCTCACCACCGACTACGAGGTGTGGCTGCTCAGCTGGCTGCCGGGGCAGGCAACCGGATTTCATGACCACGGCGATGCGGCCGGCGCCTTCGCGCTTGCCCTGGGCTCGCTGCAGGAACGGACGGCCGCCGTCGGGCGCACCGGGGTGCGCAGCCGCGTGCTGAGTGCCCCGTCGGTGCGCACCTTCGGCTCCGCGCACCTGCACGACGTCCGCAACGTCTCAGCCGGGCCAGCGGTCAGCGTGCACGCCTACTCACCGCCGCTGTCCGCCATGCGCCGGTACCGGATGTCCCCGGCCGGCCTGGTGCACGCGGGTACCGACGCGGCGGGAGAAGCCTGGTAGCACGCCGCCGTCAAGCCGGGGACGCATCAGCGAATCCGCCCGGCGCCGGCCAGATAGATGGCGGCCGGCTACTGTTCCGCCGCACGGGCACCACGGAAAGGCGGGACATGAGCAGTCGGCCGGCCGGCAGCCGGACCATCGACGAGATCCTGGCGGCGGCCCGCGGCAGGCTGCGGCGGCTGGGACCGGCGGAGGCGCAGCAGGCCGCCGGCCGGGGAGCCGCGCTCGTTGACATCAGGCCGCAGGCGCAGCGCGCGACCGAGGGCGAGATCCCCGGTGCCCTGCTGATCGAGCGCAATGTCCTGGAGTGGCGCCTCGACCCGGCATCCAGCGCGCGGCTCCCGATCGCGCGCTACGACCTTCAGGTCATCGTCGTCTGCTCGGAGGGCTATACCTCCAGCCTGGCCGCGGCGGCGCTGCAGGATCTCGGCGTGAGCCGCGCGACCGACCTCGATGGCGGCTTCCGGGCCTGGCAGGCCGCCGGGCTGCCAGTGACGCCGGCGGCCCCGGCGGCCCCGGCGGCGCCGCCGGGTCACAGCAGCGAGAGCTGAACGTCAGCCGGCCCGGTGGCCGGGGTGCGCCCGGCCGGCGGCCCCGGCGGACGGCGCGGCAGCCGCCGCGCCCGCGCCGGGCTGGCGCGGCCTACCCCGGACTGACTCGCCAGCTCCGACACCTGCGCGGCGATCTGCTGCTGGTACTCGCGCGGCGCGTAAGCCCGCGAGCCGTACAGCTTCGCGTAGGCGGAGACCAGGCCGGGATGATGGTCGCGCAGCCAGCGCAGGTACCACTCGCGCGCGCCGGGGCGCAGGTGCAGCACGATCGGGCTGACATGAGTCGCGCCGGCCGCGGCGATCTGCCGCACGGTCTCGGCGAGCTGCCCGCGGGAATCGGAGAGAAACGGCAGCACGGGCCCCATCAGGACGCCGCAGCGCAGCCCGCGGGCGGTCAGCGCGGCGCACACGTCCAGCCGGCGGGCCGGGCTCGGGGTCCCTGGTTCGACAAGTCGGGATAGCTCTTTATCGACAAATCCGACGGAAACGTTGAGGCCGACGTCGGTCACCCCGGCGGCGGCGGCCAGCAGCTCGATATCCCGCAGGATGAGGGTGCCCTTGGTCAGGATCGAGAACGGGTTCGCCGCCTCGGTCAGCGCGCCGATGATGCCGGGCATCAGCCGGTAGCGCCCCTCGGCCCGCTGGTAGCAGTCCACGTTCGTGCCCATGGCCACCTGCTCGCCCTGCCACCGGGGCGCGGCCAGCTCCCGCCGGGCCAGCTCGGGGGCATTGACCTTGACCACGATCCTGGAGTTGAAGTCGAGACCGGCATCCATGTCCAGGTAAGTGTGGGTATTGCGAGCGAAGCAGTTATGGCTCACGACGCCATCGGAGATAAAGTCGCCCGTCCCCGTCGTGATGTCGAACATGGGAACATCCAGCCCGAGCGGCTCGATCGAGGCCACGCCTAGCCGGGCCCCGCTGTTGATAGCCGCGCCCGCGATGCTGCGCTTGCGGGTAATCGCCGGATCCGTGGCGTGAAAGAACCTGAGTACCTCCCTGAGCCCGCCGCGCAGCCGAACGTATCGCAATGGCAGCCCGCTGGGCTGGTTCCGGTCTTCCAGGACGACGTCGAAGCCCAGCGCTCGCATCGACTCCATCGTTCGGCCGATGACCTCCATGTCAGTATTCGCGACCCGCCACAGACCCAGCGCGCAGCTGCCCTCGGCGTCGAAGATGCCGGCCAGGAATCCCTTTCGCCAGTCCAGCGTCGGTGCGGCAGGCCACTCCGTGAGCCACCGGATAGCCCGCACCGAGTCTCGATCCTGCGCGCGAATCGCCGTCATTTTCCGCCGCACGGCAGTCGCCTCAGCGAATGCGAACTCGGTGGTGCCGATGCCGATTCGGGTCAGGTAGCCGCGCGTCCGGTCCAGAGCCTCGGTATCGGCCAGCGCCAGCCGGAAGCGGTGCACCTCACCGCGGGAGCCGCCCGGCCTGTCATACCAGTACGAGGCGACACTGGCATCGCCGCGGATCATTCCGCACAGGTAACCACGCCGGTAATCGGCTGATTCCTTCGGCGGCTCCGCGAAGGCGCCCACCCCCATGAGCTTGTTGCTGGACGTCAGGTGCGGCCGCCGGCCGGCGCCCTGCTCCGTGCCGGTGACGTGCTTCCAGCCGCGGTCTGTCAGGAACCGGTGATCACCGCTGACGATGAGCCGGGTCCCGTCTTCGAGGGTGATCCGGTATCCGGGCTTCACCGTGGACCAGTGGTCCAGGACCTCGGTGATCACGTAGCGGCGGTAGCACCCGCTGCGGACGGTGCCGTAGATCAGGTCGCCCGCCCGTATGTCGGCCAGCGCCGCGGTGCGCCCGCTCGCCATGAGGACGGGAGTCTCGCCCGCCGCGCAGTACGAGCAGGCATGACTGCATCCCCGGTAAGGGTTGATCGTCCAGCGGAACGGCACCCTGGATGCGTCCGGCACCCGGTTGATGATCGACTTCGCGTGCACCTCGAAGAAGGTCATCCCGCGGAAGCCGGGGGTGTCGAATGTCCGGGCGACCGCCTCGCGCCCGAACAGTGCCGGGGCCCGGCTGGCGGACCGGCCCGGGCCGGGCTGGCTCCCGTTGTCGCCGGCACCGTCGAGCCGCAGCGCATCCCATCGCATGATGGACCACCATAGAACGAGCATTCGATTCGTTCAAATACCCGTTCGATGCCCCGGCCCCGTACTGCCGCGCCGCGACCGCTGCACGGCGTCCGCACGGCCGATCGGACCGCCCGTCCGCAGCTTCCTCTTGCCGGACAGCAAAAGACGGGTAAAGAATCGGGTTCAGGGCATAGTGAGGGCAGCCCCGATCTGGGCGGACAGCAGGACAGCAGCGGCGGCTGCAGGTGGCCGGAGGTGTCGGAGTGGCGCTTTCCATGGATGAGCAGCGCATCCTTGACGAGATGGAGCGCAGGCTCGCCGGCGATGATCCGAAGCTGGCCTCGCGGCTTGCGTTGTTCGGGCAGCCATCGATGCTGCCCGTGCTGCGTTCCCCGCGAGCCAGGCTGATTATCTCGGTCCTGTCGCTGGCCATGATCGCCCTGGTGGCGGTGCTGATGTACTCAGTGAGCCCGTTCCGGTCCGCGGGCAGGACGGCGCCGGACCATACGCGCCCGGCCGTGCCTGCGGCCAGCCATCAGCCCGCCGCGGGCTCGCCGTAGCCGCGTGCCCGGGTCCGGCGGCCGCCTAGCCGTGCTCGCGGGGCAGCGGCGAGCGCCCGCGTTCGGGCCGCCCGGCTGGGAGCCTGCCCGCCCGCCGGGCGCTCACGCGGTCAGGACTCGCGCCAGACCTGCAGCAGGTACTGCTCAAGGCCCTCCAGGCGCTTGCGTGCCTGCTGGAACTCATCGCCGAGCAGGTCCGGGTGCAGCTGGAACAGCTCCTTATACCGGTCGACGGCTGCGCTGCGGTTCCTCGTGTACACCCGCACGCCGTAATCGCCCACGCCGCCGCTGAGCCGCATGGCGCGCACCGCGTAGCCGATGGAGCCCATGTCCACGCTGAGGTGGCCGCGCAGGTACAGGGTGCACTTGGCCTCGTCCTCATAGCCGTCGCTGAACGGGGGCGGCGCGTCGTCCCACTCCTCGACCGTCAGCTGCACGCCCACGTGCTCCTGCGCGCAGGCGACCAGCAGCTGATCCCTGCTGGTGCTGATCAGGGACTCAACGGGCACGGTCGGCCCGCCGGGCGCATCCGGGTCACTGGCATCATGGATCCGGAACATCATGCGCTCCGGGAAGACCGGAATCTCCAGCCGAAGCAGCCTGCGGCTCACTTGGCCCCCCTCAGGCAGACAGATTTCCTCATCTACAGCATGGCCTGCCAGGCAGCCATTTGTGCGGGCAATTAGCCATAAAGACGAGGTATGACGCTCTGTGGCCGGGTCGTTACGGGGCCCTGCGGGCTATTCTCCGGGGATGGCACAGTCCGAGCCTGACCTCCCTGGCGTCACGCACCGCTACGTCAGTGCGGGCGGCCTGCGCATGCATATCGCCGAGGCGGGAAGCGGCCCGCTGGTGGTGCTCCTGCACGGCTTCCCGGAGAGCTGGTACTCCTGGCGGCACCAGCTCACCGACCTGGCGCAGGCCGGCTTTCACGCAGTGGCACCCGACCAGCGCGGCTATGGCCGGACCGGGCCGCCCGGCGGCCCCGGCACGGCCGTCCGAACCGGTGACTACACGATCCTGCATCTCACCGGGGACGTCCTGGCCCTGATAGATGCCCTCGGCGAGCAGCACGCCGTGGTCGCCGGCCACGACTGGGGCGCGCCGGTCGCCTGGCATGCCGCCCTGTTCCGGCCGGACCGGATCTGCGGGGTCATCGGGCTGAGCGTGCCCTACCGGCCGCGGGGCAGCTCGGCCCCGGTCCCGGCCATGCGGGCCGGCCTGGGCGATGGCTTCTACATGGCGTACTTCCAGCAGCCCGGCGTGGCCGAGGCGGAGCTGGAGCGCGACCTTGCCGTTACCTTCCGCAAGCTGCTGTTCAGCGCGTCCGGCGACGGGCCGGGCGGCGTGCCGGTCGTCCCGCCGGGCGGCGGCCTGCTGGACGTGTGCGCCGATCCGCCGGTCCTGCCGGGCTGGCTGAGCGCCGCCGACATCAGCGCGTTCGCGGCCCAGTATGCCGAGCCCGGCTTCGCCGGGCCGCTCAGCTGGTACCGCAACCTGGACCGCAACTGGGAGCTGACCGGCGCCTGGCACCATGCGCCCGTCCTGGTCCCCGCCCTGTACCTGGCCGGGGACCGGGACCTGGTGCTCAGCTTCCCCGGCGCCCGGCAGATGATCGGGCGGCTGCGGGACTTCGCGCCCGGGCTGCGCGATCCCGTGCTGCTGCCCGGCTGCGGGCACTGGACACAGCAGGAGCGGCCCGCCGAGGTCAGCGCCGCGATGATCCGGTTCCTGCGGGAACTGCCCTGACCGGCCTCGAAGGCGGCTGGGGCTCCGGCAGCCTCGCCAGCGCGGCGGCCTCCCGCCACAGCTCCGCGTAGCGCTGGGCGGCCTGGCTGCGCGGCGCGAACGCGGCCACCGGAGCCCGCTCCACCGACATCCGCTCGATCACCGACAGCGCCGGGATGACCGTCAAGGCGAAGTCCGCCCGCCCGGCGGGCAGCTGGCCGGCGATGTCCTGGTGCAGCCGCTTGCGCCGGTCGATCATCGAGAAGAACGCCAGCACGCTCGGGCGGCGCCCGTCAAAGCCCGCGATGAACTCCGTGAGCTGGTCGAGCGTCCGGACCGACAGCGTGGTCGGGATCAGCGGCACCAGCAGCAGGTCAGCCGCGTGCAGGACGCTCTCCGACAGCAGCGAGATGCTGGGCGGGCAGTCCAGGATGACGATGTCGTACTCGGCCCGCAGCGGCCGGAGCAGGGACGCGAGCTTGCGGGCGGGCCGCCGGGAGCTGTCCAGCATGAGGTCGAGGTTCCGGTAGGTGAAGTCAGCCGGCAGCAGGTCGAGGTTCTCGAAGTCGGTACCCTTGACCGCGTCCGCGATGGCCCTCGTGCCGGCGATAAGGGCCTTCCCGCCGCCCTTCACCCGCGGGCGGATCCGGAACAGGAAGCTCGCGGCGGCCTGCGGGTCCAGGTCCCACAGCAGCACGCGATAGCCGTCCCTGGCGGCCAGGTAGCCGAGGTTGACAGCCGTGGACGTCTTGCCGACCCCGCCCTTGATGTTGTAAGTGGCGAGGACCTTCATCTCGCCGCCGCGGTGAGCGCCCGGATCCGGTCCTGGCTGGGCGGGCTGATGAAGTCACGGAACCGCTCGTCGAACTCGCCGCGCGCCTTGCGCTCGCGCCGGGTCAGCCCGGCCGCGATCTCGCCCATGGCCAGCAGGGTAGCGGCCGGGGCCACCTTCTCCTCCATCAGCTGATCAGCGAAGGCCCGCAGCCGGGCCGCCTGGACATCGGTGTCCTGGAACTCGCCCAGGCAGTCCTGCAGGGCCTTCAGCTCCCGCACCGCCCGCCAGTGCTCCGCCGGGTCGTGCAGGGACCGGAACATCTCCATCAGGTAGCGCAGCTCCTTGCAGCGCTTGCGCAGCTCGTGCAGGCTGGCAGCCGGCGAGGCGGGCGTGATGGCGGCGCCGCCGGCCAGCACCCGCTGGTTGGCGTGGGCGATCCGCCCGGCTGCGAGCTGCCCGGCGCGCGGGCGGCTGCGCGCTGACGCGGGCACCCCGGCCAGCGCCTCGCGCCACTGGGCGGCGAGCCTGGAGAACCGGGCAGAACGCAGCCCGCGGGCGAGCTGGCGCTGCGCCGCGGCACGATCGGCGGCCAGGTGCTCAAGCAGCGGCGCCAGCTCGGCGGGGGAGGCGGCCACGAGCCCCGCGGCCATCCGCGGGAATTCCTCGAGGTACACATCGAGGTCCCTGGTCGGCGTGGTCAGCGCGCCCAGCCAGCGGAACTCGGGCCGGAATCGCCGCGCCAGCCGGTCCGGCAGCGCGCCGCCGGCCAGCTTGAGCGCGGACCGGGTGCGGCGAACGGCGATCCGCAGGTCATGCAGGAACTCGGTATCGATGTCCCTGATCGTCCCGCTGACGTTGGCCTCCAGCGTGTCGAGCAGGGCCGTCAGCACCGTCGCCAGCGCCGCCGCGGCCGGCATGTCGGCGTCGAGCTGGATATCGGCCCTGACGGCAGACTCGGCCGGATAGTGGCCGGCTGCGGCCAGCGCGAGGTCCAGGACGGGCAGGCTGGCCTCAGCGACGCCCGGAACGGCCAGCAGCGCGCTGGCGAGCCGCGACGCCTGGGCCTGGTAGCCGCGGACCGGGCGCAGCAGCAGCCGGGGCGCGGCCTGCGCGCGCGACGGGTAGGTCACCGCCATCCGGTCAACGGCGATCCTGGCGACAGTCTTCCCGTCGGAGTTCAGCACCCGCTGCTCGCGTACCTTGCTGACCGCCCTGGCCACCGGCATGAGGGCGCGGACGCCGACGACCGGCTCCAGGCGCTCGCGCAGCGGCCCGACCGGCAGGCCGCTCAGCAGGCTGGGCCAGCTGACCCGGGACCCGGGCCGGCCAGCGGCCAGCGGCGCCGCGGCGACCACCTCGCCGTCCCGCGCGGTGAGGGTCAGCTCGCTCATGGCGGCCCGGCTGACCTGCTCCAGCGTCAGCCCGGCGCGGTAGAGGCGCCAGTCGAAGGTATCCAGCCAGGTACGCCGCAGGGTAGCGCTGCCGCCACCGTCGGCCAGGCCGAAGCGGGGGCCTGCCGCGGCGACGACGTCACCCGGCCAGACTCCCGCGCCGGCATTGAGAACCAGTTCACGAGAGCCATTCTGCACAATAAGACCTCACCGGATAATCGCGCAGTCCAGCAATTAACAATGAATAAAGAATGCGCTAACAGGAAGTTAACGGGCAGTATACCAGTGAGCGCGCTATCGATCTACGGCCCGGTATGCGGGTTTATCGCGCGGCCAGCTGGCCATCAGCCGGTTCCTCGTCCAGCCCAGCGGGCCGGACAAGTCCTGGCTCGGCACCGACGCCCGCCACTGGAACGTCGGCCGCCCGAATCCGCGCTAGCCCGGCGGCGCGGCAGCGGCGAGGATGGAGCCGGGGCCGCGGGCACGGCGCCCGGCCCGGCGAGTGAGGAGCTGCCCATGCTGCAGGTATTCGGCTTCGACCGGATCGGCGTGCTGATGAGCGACCTGTATTTCGTCGATCCCTCGCCCGGGCCGGGCCAGGAGGGTGCCGAGCGCGGCGTCCGGCTGGAGGTCAGGATGCTCGAGCAGGGCAGGCTGACCGGGTCGATCTACTCCGCCCGCCCGATCAAGGTCGGCCAGCCGATCTGGCGGGCCGACCTGCTCGAGACCGCGGACGGCCCGCCGGGCAGCCTGAACCGGGCGCACCATCACCCTGGCCTGCGGAACTGGGAGCCCGGCAGCCGGGTCTTCGACCCGGAGCTGTCGGCCAGCCCGGTGCAATGGGTCGCCGGGATGCTGTCGGACCTGGATCGGCTGCTGGAGCTGTCCGGTATCGAGCCGGACGCGGCGCTGCGCGCCGATGCCGAGAGCCTGCGCGCCTGGGTCCCGCAGATCAGCCGGGCCCTGGCCGAGCTGCTGGAGAAGGTCAGGGCCGGCGAGCTCGCGGCCGCCCCCGCGGGCGAGCTCGTCAGCGCGCGGGTCAGCTGGCTCTAGCGAGGCAGCGCGCCGCCCCCGCGCCGCCTTCATGCCGGGGCGCCTGACCGGCTGGCCAGCGGGGCCGGCCGGCGGCTCGGAACGAGTTACCGGCCAGCCGCTGCCCGAGCACGGCGGCAGCCGGACGCTGCGCGCTCTATCGCCAGACCGGCCGGGTCGTCACACTGGAGAGCGTGCATGACTTTGACCTGATTGTCATCGGATCGGGCCCCGGCGGGCAGAAGGCCGCGATTGCCGCGGCGAAACTGGAGCGCCGGGTCGCCATCGTGGAGCGGCCGAACATGCTCGGCGGCGTCTGCCTGAATACCGGCACCATCCCGTCCAAGACGCTGCGGGAGGCCGTGCTCTACCTGACCGGCCTGGATCAGCGCGAGATGTACGGGCAGAGCTACCGGGTCAAGGACGAGATCACCATCGCCGACCTGACCGCCCGCACGCAGCACGTCGTCAGCCGGGAGAACGATGTCGTCCGCAGCCAGCTCACCCGCAACCGGGTGACGATCCTGACCGGGACGGCCCGCTTCGTCAGCCCCACGGCCATCGAGCTCGACGATCCGGACGGCCGCGCCCGCCAGGCGAGCGCGGCGAGCATCGTGATCGCCACCGGCACCCGGCCGGCCCGCCCGGCGTCGGTGGCGTTCGACGAGCGCACGATCATCGACTCCGACGGCATCCTGCACCTGGATCGGGTGCCCCGGTCGATGGTGGTGGCGGGCGCGGGCGTCATCGGCATCGAGTACGCGTCCATGTTCGCCGCGCTCGGCACGAAGGTGACGGTCGTCGAGCAGCGCGACCGGATGCTCGAGTTCTGCGATCTCGAGGTGGTCGAGGCGCTCAAGTATCACCTGCGGGACCTGGCCGTGACGTTCCGGTTCGGCGAGACGGTGGCGGCCGTGGAGGCACGGCCCGACGGCGCGATCGCGTCGCTGGCCAGCGGGAAGCGGATCCCGGCCGACACGGTCATGTACTCGGCCGGGCGGCAGGGCCAGACCGACGAGCTGAACCTGGCGGCCGCGGGCCTCACGGCGGACCGGCGCGGCCGGATCGCGGTGGACGAGTTCTTCCGCACCCCGGTGCCGAGCATCTACGCGGTCGGGGACGTCATCGGCTTCCCGGCCCTGGCCGCGACCTCGATGGAGCAGGGCCGGATGGCCGCCCACCACGCCTGCGGGGAGCCGGTGCACACGGCGCACCTGCTGCAGCCGATCGGCATCTACAGCCTGCCCGAGATCAGCTTCATCGGGAAGACCGAGGACCAGCTGACCGAGGAGTGCATCCCGTTCGAGGTCGGCGTGTCCCGGTACCGCGAGCTGGCCCGCGGCCAGATCATCGGCGACTCCTACGGCGTGCTGAAGCTGCTCGTCTCGCCGGAGGACCGCAGGCTGCTGGGCGTGCACGTGTTCGGCACCGGCGCCACCGAGCTCGTGCACATCGGCCAGGCGGTGATGGGCTGCGGCGGCACGATCGACTACCTGGTCGACGCGGTCTTCAATTACCCGACGCTGGCCGAGTCCTACAAGGTGGCGGCGCTGGACGCGACCAACAAGATGCGGCAGGTCGAGCGCTTCTCCGCCTAGCAGGCGACTAGCCGGCCGGCCGCGTGCGCCCGGCCGCGCGCCGGGCCCGGCGCCCCTCGCCGGGGGCCGGGGCGGTCGGTGCCAGCGGCAGCCGGGAGGGCGGCTTGACCTCCTCCAGCCGCAGGTAGGTGACCAGCCGCTGGCCGCCCCTGGTGGCCAGCGCGGCGAGCACCTGCTGCAGCTCGGCGACGTCCCTGGCCACGACGGTGAGCAGGTAGTCCAGCTCGCCCGCCACGTTGTCGGCCGCGATGATCTGCGGCAGGGCCCGGACCTCCGCCTCGAAGATGCTGGTCGCGCGCGGGTCATGACGAGCCAGGGCGGCCATCACGTACATCTGCAGCGGGAACCCGGCCGCCGGCGGATCAAGCCGGGCGCTGATGATCCGGATCACGCCGGACTCCTTCAGCCGGCGGACCCGGTGCAGGGTCGCGGCGGGGGAAAGGCCCACCTGGCCAGCCAGCTCCAGGTTGGTGCGGTCCGCATCGGCCTGCAGCAGGTTGAGCAGCTCAACGTCAATTTCATCAAGTTCAACGGCCATGTTACTGAATATTAGTTGGCTGTTCTGCCTAAGCGTCAAATTCGTGCCATCAGCAGGCACTATGGCGGCATGACCACCGACCGCCGTCTCGCCATCGCCGCGCTCGCGGGCGCCGGGCTGCTCTGGGGCACCACGGTGCCGCTGTCCAAGCTCGCCCTGACCTGGCTGCCGCCGGGCTGGCTGACCGCCGTGCGGTTCAGCGCATCCGCCGCGATCCTGCTGGCCGTGGCCGGCCGGAGGGATGCCTCGCGGCTGCGCCGGGCCTGCAGCCCGGCCGTGCTGACCTCGGGCGCGGTCGGCTACGGCGGGTCCGTGATCCTGCAGAACGCCGGCGTGGCGCGCACCAGCGTCAGCCAAGCGGCCCTGCTGATCGGCGCCGCCCCGGTGCTGGTCGCGATCATCGCGGCGCTCTGGCACCGCAGCGTGGCCCGGCCGCTGGCCTGGGCCGGATTCGCGGTGTCGCTGGCAGGGGTCGGCGTGGTCGCCGGCGGCCGGGCCGGCGGCGCGAGCCCGGCCGGTGACGGCCTCGTGCTGGCGTCACTGCTGCTGTCGGCGGCCTTCACCGTGGCGCAGGCGCGGCTGCTGCGCGGGCGCGATCCGGTCGCGCTGACCGCCGTGCAGTTCGCCGGCGCCGCGCTCGCCAGCCTGCCGTTCGCCATGCTGACCGAGCACGCGCCCGCCGCTCCGGCCAGCCCGGCTGCCGTGGCGGCCACCGCCGCGCTGGTGGCCGCGGGCACGCTGGTGCCCTTCACCCTGTTCGCCTACGGGCAGAGCCGGGTGTCCGCCGAGGCCGCCGGGGCCTTCCTCAACCTCGAGCCGCTGGTCGGCACCGTGGCCGGCGTGGTGATCTTCGGCAACCCGGCCGGACCGCGCCAGGTGCTCGGCGGGGCCGCGATCCTCGCGGGCATCGCGCTGGGCAGCCTGCCGCTGCTGGCCGCCCGGCAGCCCGGCGCACCGGGCCGGCCCCATCGCGGCCGGCGGCCGCGAGGCAGCCTCGCGGCCCGGGCCCGGCAGCTAGCGGCTCAGCCGCAGCCGCAGGCGCCGCCGCAGCAGCCCCCGCCGCGCGGCGCGGCCTGCTGCGAGCCTGCCCGGCCGCCGACCGCGACCGCGGACAGCAGCTTGACGGTGTCGTCGTGGCCCTGCGGGCAGGTCGCGGGCGCGGACGCCTCGGTCATCGGCCGGGTCTGCTCGAAGGTGTCCCCGCAGGACCGGCAGCGGAATTCATATCGCGGCACGCCACCATGGTACGCGGTCCGCGCGGCCCGGGTTCGTCGCGCTGCCGCGGGCGCGGCCGGCGACGGGCGGCCCGGAAGCAGGCGGCCCGGCGGGGCGGCCCCTGGCCGCGGCGGCCCGCCGCGGCACGGCCATCACTCGGCGTCGGCGGGGGGCAGGCGCACGCCCGCCGGGGCGGGCCCGCCCCGGCGGGCGCCCCCGCCCGCGACGGGCCGGCTGGCCGGCTGGCGGCCGGCCTGCGGGCTGGCCGCGGGAGCGACACCGGCCAGGCCGTCCTGCGCCGCCGGCGGCGCCTGAACCACCGGATCCTGGTAGTAGAACTGGCGGCCGCGCAGCAGCGAGACCAGCGCTCCGAGCACGGACATCGCGATGGCCGCGGTGAAGACCACCACCAGCCCGTGGTGGAACGGCGCCTCGATCAGGTGCGGGAAGTACTGCTTGCTGGTGAGCGCGGCCGCGTTCCTGGCCGGAAGCCTCGCCAGTGCTCCCGATGACTGGAGCAGGCTGCGGATCGGGTTGTAGCCCAGCAGCGCCGAGAACAGCGTGCTCACCGGCGGCAGGCCGGCGATGTGCGCGGCCTGCGCCGCCGGGACGCCCTGCGCCCGCAGCCCGCTGCCCAGGGTGCGGGGGAGCGTCGACGCCAGGCCGGCGATCATGAGCGTGAAGAAGATGCCGATGGACAGCGACATGCCGGAGTTCTGGAACGTGGAGCGCATCCCGGACGCGGCGCCGCGGTCGCCCGCGGGCACGCTGCTCATGATCGCCGAGGTATTCGGCGAGGCGAACAGGCCAGAGCCGAGCCCGTTGCCGAAAATGATCAGCGCGAAGGCCCAGTACGGGAAGTCCACCGGCAGCAGCATGAGCCCGGTGAAGGCGCAGGCCGCCACCAGCAGCCCGGCCGTGGCGAACAGGCGCGGGCCGTACTTGTCCGACAGCCACCCGGAGACCGGTCCGGCGATCAGGAAGCCGGCGGTGAGCGGCAGCATGTAGATGCCGGCCCACAGCGGGGTCACGACGAAGTCGTAGCCGTGCAGCGGCAGCCAGATGCCGGCCAGCCAGATGACCAGCATGAACTGCAGCCCGCCGCGGGCCATCGAGCTCATCAGGCTGGCCGCGTTGCCTGCCGCGAAGGCCCGGATCCTGAACAGGCTCATCCGGAACATCGGCTCGGCGATCCTGGTCTCGATGATGCCGAACACGACGAGCAGGGCCGCACCGCCCGCCAGGCCCGCCAGCACCCACGGGCTGGTCCAGCCGGTGGCATGCCCGCCGTAGGGCTGGATGCCGTAGGTGATGGCCGCGAGCAGGCCGCCGGCACCGATCGCGAAGGTGATGTTCCCGGCCCAGTCGATGCTGGTCCGCCGGGTGCTGGCGACCTCGCGCAGGCTCCGGTAGGCCCAGACGGTGCCGAACACGCCGATCGGCACGTTCACCCAGAACACCGCCCGCCAGTCCCACGCCGCGAGCAGGCCGCCCAGCAGCAGGCCGATGAACTGCCCGGAGATCCCGGCTATCTGGTTGATGCCCAGGGCCATGCCGCGCTTGTTGGCCGGGAAGGCGTCGGTGAGGATCGCCGCCGAGTTGGCCATCAGCATCGAGCCGCCGACCGCCTGGATCAGCCGGCCGCCGATCAGCCAGAGCGCGCCGCCGCTGCCCTCGAGCGGGTCAAGCGACAGCGCGATGGAGGCCAGGGTGAAGACGACGAAGCCCAGGTTGTAGATGCGCACCCGGCCGAACATGTCGCCGAGCCGCCCGAGCGTGACCACGAGCACGGCGGTGACCAGCAGGTACCCGATGATCATCCACAGCAGGTAGCTGATGTTGCCCGGCGCGGTCGGGTTGAGGTGGATGCCGCGGAAGATGGCGGGCATCGAGATGATCACGATGGACGCGTCGATCGTGGCCATCGTCATGCTGAGGGTGGTGTTGGACAGCGCTATCCAGCGGTACCGGTCGGGCCTGCCGTCACCGTGGCCCGGGCCGGCCTGGCCCTGATGACCTGATGCTCGCTCCGCGCCCGCCTGCCCCGGTGTCTTCCGCACGTCCGGCAAGCCTACCGCGAAAAGGTTGCTTGATCACAACTATTTAACTCCGAGCCGGATCCGGTGCGTCCCACCGCGATCTCGCGCACGTGCCGGAACAGGCCGCATCGTCCGCCCTCCTCGATAGCTCGTCATCAAGATACTCGCCATCAGGACACGGCCATCGGGGCAACGGCTATCAAGGCACCGGAGTGAACAGCGATGGGATCGCGGGGGAGCCGCCGGCGTGACCGGGCAGCGGACGGGCGGCCGCGCGAGCGGCGGCAGCGCCGCTAGTCCTGGCGGATGCTCGCCACCGTCGCGCAGTCGCCGGCGAAGGTGACCGTCAGCCGCACCTGCTCGCCCGCCAGCACCCTCGGCAGCCAGTAGCGGGCGTCGTCCCACATCCCGTCCAGCGGCAGCTGGTCGTGACGGAACCAGCGCGGCGCGACCTCCTCCGACTCGGCCGGCTCGCCCTGCCAGACGCCCGTGGTGTAGACGTCGGCCGTCTGGTCCCAGGCCGGGCGCGCCGGGAAGAGGAATGTCAGGGCGGCCATATGGGCGAGCGTGTCAGCGGATACGAGCAGGCCGGATTCCTCCTCGACCTCCCGGACGGCTGCCGCCACCGGTTTCTCGCCCTCCTCGACGTGCCCGCCGAGGCCGACCCACCGGCCGGAGCCGAAGCCGGTCTTCTTCAGGCCGAGCAGCACCTCGGGCCCGGCGGCAGTCACCCGGCTGATCAGGCACAGGCAGGTCCTTGTCATCATCGCGGCCAGCATATGCCCGGGCCACGCCCAGTAACGGCAGGCCAGGCCCGCGTGTCACAGCTCGCCCCGGACCAGGGCGAGCAGATGGTCCAGCACGATCCCGCTGCTGACCCGCAGCCCGTCGTGCTCGTACTCACTGGTCACCCACTGCCGCAGCCCCCGGACGGACCGCGCCGTCGCGAGCGACAGGTCCCGCGGAACGTACATGTCGTCGAAGTAGATCGCGGCCGCGGCCGGCACGTCATTGCGCCGCAGCCGGGCGGGGTCATACAGGTCCGGCCACGCGTCCCGCTGCGCCAGCAGGTCAGCGGCGGCGGCCAGCGGCCGCAGCACGGGATCGGCCTCGAACATCCAGGGATAGATCATCTCCCCGGTGAACAGCACCGGATCGTCGCTCTCCAGCGCCCTGGCCGCGTCGAACTCGCTGAACTCGGCCCGGATCCGCTGCGCCGCCCAGCGCGTCGCGCCGCCGCGGGCGTAACAGGCCTCGTGCAGCAGCGCATAGAGCGGCCCGGACGCGAAACTGAGGTGCGACTGCACCTGGTAGCGGAAGTCGTCGCTGAGCTGGTCCCCGTCGAACGGGTTCTCCAGCAGGTAATGCAGCGTGTGGCTGCCGGTGGCCGCGCCCAGCATCGGGCCGAGCGCCTGGAACGCCTGCACGGTCAGCAGCGCGCCGTTCGGCAGCCTGGTCTCGCTGCTGAGCAGCCTGCTCGCCACCCGTCGCACCTGCGCCACGTCGCCGGGATACCGCTGGTAATGGGCCAGGTTCTTCTCGATGACCGTCGGATAGGTCAGCCGGTACACGTCGTCAGCGGTTGCCGTCAGGCCCGGCAGGCCGCCGGTGATGATCGCCTCGCGGATGCCGTCCGGGGCCCTGGACAGGTAGGTCACCGTGCAGAACCCGCCGAAGCTCTGGCCGAGCACGGTCCACGGCCGGCCGCCGGCCACCCGGCCGCGGACGATCTCCGCGTCCGCCACGATCGAGTCCGCGCGGAACAGGGCCAGGTAATCCGCCTGCGCCTGCGGGCTGCCCAGCCGGGCCAGGGTCCGGCAGTTAGCGGGGGAGGACCGGCCGGTTCCGCGCTGGTCGAGCAGCAGCACGCGGTAGTCCTGCAGGGCCCGGTCGAGCCAGCTGTCCCGGCCCACCGGCCGCGGCGCGCCGAAGCCGGGGCCGCCCTGCAGGAACAGCAGCCAGGGCAGCTCGGCGCCCGCGTGCTCCGCGGCGACGATCTCGCGCGCGAACAGCTCAATCTGCTCGCCGCCGGGATCCCGGTGGTCGAGCGGGACGCGGAAGGTCAGGTCGGTGACGACCGTGCCCGGCTGCCGGTAAGAAGACATGATCGACACGTTACTCAGGGCTGCCCGGCCTGACCCCGGTATGGTCGCGGGGAAGGGCAGCCGCCGGGGCACCCGTGAAGGAGACCGCATGCAGGTCCCGCAGCCAGCGCCTGATCCCGCGCCAGGTCCGGCGGCCCGCTCAGGGCCGCAGCCAGCGCAGCGGCAGGCGCCGGCGTCCGCCGGGCCGGTGTCCGGGCCCGCCGCCGCGATGTGGGCTGCCGACCAGGCATCCAGGCAGCTCGGCATGGAACTGCTGGAGGCGCGCGATGGCACCGCCGTGGTCCGCATGCCGGTCACGCGGTCGATGGTGAACGGCCACGCGATCGCGCACGGCGGATACGTGTTCCTGCTGGCCGACAGCACCTTCGCCTGCGCCTGCAATAGCCGGGGCCCCGTCACGGTGGCCGCCGGGGCCGACATCACCTTCATCGCGCCGGTCCGGGAGGGTGACCTGCTCGTCGCCACGGCCGCCGAGCGGGTCAGCTACGGCCGCAGCGGGATCTACGACGTCACGGTCCGGCGCGGCGATGAGGTCGTCGCCGAGTTCCGCGGCCGCAGCCGGGAAATCGGCTCGCCGCAGGGCTAACTGGCGCAGCCCTGGCCGTCCTGCCGCCGCCCGCCATGCCTACGCTGCAGGTGTGCACATCGAACCGCAGCCCGACGTGCTGAGGCAGCGGGCTGGCGCGACTGGCTGGACCAGGTCACGCCCACCGTGCTGGCCCGGCAGCTGCCGCCGATGGGAGTCAGGCAGTGGTCGGCCAGGCTCAGCCCGGCGCAGCGAGACTGCTGCGGCGGCCTGGCGGTGCCGCAGGCCGAGGCCGGCAGCGTGCTCGCCGCCATGCAGGCGGCCCGGACGGTATTCCGCCGCGAGGCGCGGGCCATCATGACGGCCCGCCAGGCACCATGGCCGGCAGCACTGGAGGAGGCGGTCCTGCGTTATCAGGCCGCCGAGCTGGGCTGGTAGCCCGGCCGGGCGCCCGCGGTTGCGGGCGGCCGCGCGGGCTGCCAGCCTGAGGACCGGGAGGTCGGATGCACATCAGGGAGCTGAGCCGGATGGTGATCGAGCGGTTCCGGGATGACCGGGCGATCCCCGAGATCGCACTCATCAGGGCGTGAGCCATGCCGTACGGATACATCGGATCGATGCGGACGCAGCCAGGCCGCCGTGACGAGGTGGTGGCCATCCTGCTCAGCGGCGCGGACGGGCTGCGGGCCGCCGGGTGCCAGCTCTACGCGGTCGGCGTGTCGGAGGCGGACGACCGCACGATCTGGGTCAGCGAGATCTGGGCTACCAGGGAGCAGCATGACGCCTCGCTCCAGCTGCCCGAGACCAGGGCCGCCATCGGGCAGGCGATGCCGATGCTCACCGGTGAGTTCACCCGCCAGGAACTGACGGTCGTCGGCGGCCTGGGGGTGGGGTGACGGAGGCTCCCGGTCCAGCTCAGCCGGAGCCGGTCATGCGCGTCGCGGTGTTCCTGGGCAGCTCGATGGGCCGGGCCGAGAAGTACGCGACCGCAGCCAGGGCGCTGGGCCGGTGCCTGGCCGAGGCCGGCGCGGGGGTGGTGTACGGGGGCGGCCGCGTCGGCTTGATGGGAGTGCTGGCCGATGCCGCGCTCGCCGCGGGCGGCGAGGTCATCGGCGTCATCCCGGCGGCCATGATGACAGCCGAGGTCGCTCACCATGGCATCACCAGGCTCGAGGTCGTCGACTCGATGCACGCACGCAAGGCGCGCATGGCGGAACTGGCGGACGGCTTTGCCGCCCTGCCCGGCGGCCTCGGCACGCTTGAGGAACTGTTCGAGGTGCTGACCTGGCGGCAGCTCGGCCTGCACGTCAAGCCGGCCGTGCTGCTGGACGTGGGCGACTTCTGGGCCGGCCTGCTGAGCTTCCTGGACGCCCAGGTCGCCGAGGGATTCGTGCGCGCCGCGAACCGCGCGGCGCTGCGGCGGGTGACCGACCCCGCGGATGTCCTGGCCGCGCTGCGGGCAGGCTGAGGCCGCGGGGCGCCGCGCGCCAGCAGACCGGGGCGAATGACGGCCCGGCGCGGGCCGGGCCGCTCCCGCGGTGCCTTAGCAGCGGGCGGCGGCACAGATAAGGCGCATGCCCGATGCCGGGCCGGGGGCCTTACCGCGAGGGTCAGTGGTGCGGGGCCAGCAGAGGCGGCCCCGCACCGGAGGAGGACCTCATGCACCCCTACGTCTCCCAGGCACTCTCCGCCGAGAGAGCCAGCGACATGCGCAGTCGCGCCGCCCGGGCCCGGCTGGCCCGGCAGGTCCGGCGGTCCCGGCGCGCCGCTCCGGACCCGGACCCGGTCCAGCCCGCCGCCGTGATCCCTGACACCTACGAGGAATTCCTGACCCAGATGTCCGGACTGCCGGTGGCCGGGCAGGCCGCGCGGCCCGAGCCGGCCGCCGCCGGGCGTCCCGGCCGGCAGCCAGAACGATGATCACCGGCCGCCGGGCGGGCGCGGCAGCTCAGCCTTCCCGCCCGGCGGCCAGGCCGACACCCTCGGCATAAGCGATGGCGGCGGCCTCGGTGCGGCTGGCCGCGCCGAGCTTGGCCAGGATGTTGGACACGTGCACGCTGGCCGTCTTCGGCGCGATGAACAGCTCGGCGGCGATTTCCCTGTTACTGCGGCCCGCCGCGAGCAGGCGCAGCACCTCGGCCTCGCGAGCGGTCAGCCCGCGCAGCGCGCTCGCCGAGCGGGTCGCGGCCGGGTTTGACCCGCTGCTCAGCCGGGAGCGGCGGCCGAGGTCCGTCAGCGCCGACCGCAGCGGCCGGGCGCCGAGGCGGTCAGCGACCTCGACGGCCAGCCGCCATTCACGTTCCGCCTCGTCCCGGCGCCCGGCCTCGATCAGCGCCTCGGCGAGCCGCCATCGCGTCCTGGCCGTCTCGTAGACGAACGCAGGGCCGAATTCCGCCAGCACGGCCTGCCAGGCGCCGGGGTCGTTGGCACCCTGCGCGCGCAGCCATTCCGCCTCGGCGCGCGCCAGCCAGGCCCGGCCGTCGACCCCCAGCACCCAGGCGGGCCTGCGCCGGAAGGCTGCGCCCTCGCGGGCCGCCTCGATGAAGGCGCGGGCCGCCTCGACCGAGGCCGCGGCGGTGACCTCGTCGCCCCCGGCCCTGGCCCGGCTGGCCCGGTCGGCGAGCGCGGCGACCCCCACCGCGGCCACCCGGATCAGCTGCGGGGCAGGGCCGCCGAGCCGGTCCACCTGCACGCTGATGGCGGCGGTCGCGTCGGTGACCGCGGCGTCGATGTCGCCCTGCCAGAGCGCATGCTCGGCGAGCAGGCCGCGGGCCAGGTACTCGCTGAAACCGTCCACCGGCCAGAACGGCTCCAGCCAGGTCCGCCGGTCGGCGACAGCCGGGCTGCCCCGCGCGACATCGATAAACAGCGCCATGGCCGAGAGCACGGCCTCGCGCGGCCCGGTGACCCGGACCGGGAAGCCATCAGCGAGCTGCTGGGCATGATCCCAGTCGCCGTCGTTGTAATGCGCCAGGTAATGCAGGTACTGCAGGTCCAGCCCGAACGGCGCCAGGCCGAGCCCGGCGGACTCGGCGCGCAGCAGGCCGGCGTGCGCGGCGGCGCTCGCGTCGTCCAGGTCGCCACGTTCCAGGTGCGCCCTGGCCTTCTGGAACGCGGCGCGCAGGGCCACGTGCAGGCCGCCGTCCAGCGACTGCCGGTACGCGCTGGTGAAAAGCTCGATCGCGGCATCGGTGCGGCCGGCCCGCTCCTCGAGCTGGCCGAGCGACACCAGGACGTCGGCCTCCATGGCCGCCGAGCCGGCCGCCCGGGCCGCGGCCAGCGCTCGCTGCGCCCATTCGGGTGCGCTGTCCTGGTCGCTGGTGTGCATGAGCGCCTGCACGTAGGTGGCCAGCGCCCTGGCGCGCTCCCAGCGGGCCGGCTCCTCCGGCAGCGCGTCAATGGCGGCCCTGGCCGCGTGCACGGCCGCCTCATGCTCGCCCAGCTCCACCAGCAGGTAGGCGAGCCGCTCGCTGGCCTGGCTCAGCAGCACCGGGTCATTGCCGTCAGCCAGGAAGCCGAGCAGCCGGCGCAGCTGCTGGACCGCGCGCGCCACGTCACCGCTGGCGGCCGCGCTCGTCGCGGACTCAAAGGCCAGCCGCCCCCGGTCCAGGCCGGCCAGCTTCTCCGGGTCACTGACCCGCTCCCACAAGGCCAGCGCCTGGTCGTAATGGCGGTGCGACTCAGCCGGCGCGGCCAGCCGCTCCGCCTCGTGGCCGGCCCGGACCGAGGCGGCGAAGGCCCCGGCGACGTCATGGCTGGCCAGGCTGTGATGGGCCAGCGCGGCCGCGGTGCCGGGCACGGTCGACAGCCGCACCTCGTCGGCCAGCAGCTCAGCGAGCCTGGCATGCAGCCGGGTCCGCTCGCCGGGCAGCAGGTCGGCGTAGACGGCCTCGCGCAGCAGCGCGTGCCGGAACGTGTAGCCCTGGTCCCCGTCGGGCACCAGCAGCTGGCTCGCCACCGCCTCCCTGATGGCCAGGTCGTACTGGGCGGGAGCCTGGCCACTGGCCGCCATGACCGTGTCGTCGTCGACCCGGCGGCCGGCCACGGCCGCCGCCCGCAGCACCTGCTGAGCCTCGGGTGACAGCCGCTGGACCCGGTCGAGCAGCAGCTCAGCCAGGCCGGCCGGAAGATCGGAGCAGCCATCGGCTGCGGCGGCCAGCAGTTCCTCGGCGTAGTAGGCGTTTCCCTCCGCCCGCTGGATAATGGCCTCCAGCTCGGCCGCTTCCAGCCGGCGGGGCGCCAGCGAGCGCAGGTGATCAGCCATCGCCTGGGCCGACAGCGGCCCGAGCTCGACCGCCGTCACCCTCGGCAGCCGCACCAGCTCGGCGGCGACCGCCCGCAGCGGATGGCCGCGGTGCAGGTCATCGGTCCGGTACGTGCCGACGAGGGCAACCCGCTCGCGGTGCAGCACCCTGCTCAGGAACGTGAGCAGGTCCCTGGTGGACCGGTCGGCCCAGTGCAGGTCCTCCAGCACGAGCAGCACGGGGGCGCTGTCGGCCAGCTCGGCGAGCATCCCGAGCACCGCGCCGAATAGCTGCTGCTGCGCCATGCCGGGCGACTCGGCACCGCTCGCGGCCGCGGCGCTGCGGTCGGGCAGCAGCTGCCCCAGGATCGGGCGTGCCGCGAGGGCGTCCAGCAGCGAGGCGGCGGATGGGCCGGGCGCGGCGCTGCGCAGCGCATCGGCGAGCGGCAGGTAGGGAAGGCTGTCACCCAGCTCGGCGCACCGCCCGGACAGGACCGTGAAGCCGCGCTGCGCGGCTACGCCGCAGAGCTCAGCAGCCAGGCGCGTCTTGCCGACGCCCGCGTCACCGCTGACCAGGGCTACGACGGGCTGCCCGGCAGCGGCCTGATCGAGCAGCCCCAGCAGGCGCCCCAGCTCCGCCGCCCTGCCAACGAGATCTCCGGCCCGACGCTCAAGCATCCCCTCATTATCCCGGGCGGATCTGACGTTTCGGACGCCGTGCCTGACCGGACGGCCCGGCCGGCAGTTCCGGGGCGGATGATGTCCGGGCAGGGCAGGCCCGTTCGTCCCCTGGAACGGGGGCGGTCGAGCTCCGCCCGGTCATCGCGTGGACCTGATCGCGTCGTGGCAGCTGCCGAGGGCCGGCTGGCCGACACGATCCGGGTGGAGGGCGCACGGATCCTCGCGACTCTCATCCGGACGGCTGGCAGCATGCCGGTGGCGCGGGACGCCGTGCAGGAAGCGGTGCTCGCCGCGCTGTGCGACTGGCCGCGGTCCGGATGCGAGCCCGCTGCTATTCGAGCCCGGTGCCGGTGGCCGGCCGCCACCGCCGCCCCGATGATCCGCGCGTCCGGGTCCACCTGGGCACCGTCGACCAGCACGGTCGGGTTGGCAGCCACGCCGCGGGCCATGGCCCGCTCGGTCACGTAGCCGGGCCAGTCCAGGTAGCGGCGGCTGACGACGCAGTCCCGGAACTGATCGCGGGGCAGGCCCGCCCAGACGCCGATCTCGATCAGCTCAGCGTCGGCTCAGGCAGACCCGTACCGGGTGGCATGGCCCTTGCGGGCGGCTCGCCTGGCCTTCTCGTCCTCGACCTGCCGGATCAGTTCCTTGCGCGCCTCGACCACGCCGCGGTCAAGCTCCGGGTCGGCCACCGTGGCCACGACGGAGGGCCAGCCCGGCAGCCAGGCCTCCAGGGTGACGCGCTGCTCGGGACCGCCCCGGTCCTTGACCCGGATCTCCAGGTTCACCTGCTCGGGATCCCACCGGGCCAGGTGCCGCTCCAGGCTGGCCAGCAGGTCCAGGACATGAGGGCGCTCGGATTCGGCGAAGCCGGCACCCAGCCGAAGACGGTCAGCAAGAATCTGCGTTGATTCCCCAGTTTCGCTCATCCACCCAGCCTTCCACGATCCGCGCGGCGAGGCGCGCCGAGGTGCGGTAGCTGGCGAATGCGGCCGTATGACGCCGTTACTCCACCGTGACCGATTTGGCGAGATTCCGGGGCTTGTCGATGTCGAGCCCGAGCGCGAGCGCCGCATGATAGGCCAGCAGCTGCAGCGGGATGATCAGCAGGATGGGATCGAGCTCCCGCTCATTCTTCGGGACCGTGACCCCGGGGACATCGAGCTCGCCGGCGGCGACGCCGGGATGCGTGATCGTGACGACCGGCCCGTTGCGCGCGATGATCTGCTGGATCGCGGCCAGGTTGCGGTCGGCGAGCTCGTCGTCCGGCAGGATCGCCACCGTGGGCATGCCCTCGTCGATCAGCGCCAGCGGCCCGTGCTTGAGCTCGCTGGTCTGGTAGGCCTCGGCGTGCCGGTAGGACACTTCCTTGAACTTCTGCGCGCCCTCGCGGGCGACGGGGAAGCCGCGCACCCGGCCGACGAAGAACAGGCTCTGGGCGCCGGCCAGGCCCTTGGCCACCTCCGCGATGTGCGGCTCGTCGCTGATGATGTCGCCGATCTGCTCCGGGAGCTTCCGCAGCCCCGCGATGATCCGCTGGCCATCGGTGATCGACAGGTCGCGGACCCGGCCGAGCGCCAGGGCGAGCATCGCGAAGCCGATGGCCATGTGCGTCAGCGCCTTGGTTGACGCCACCGCGACCTCGGGCCCGGCGTGCAGGTAGATCCCCCCGTCGCTCTCCCGCGCGATGGTCGAGCCGACGACATTGACCAGGCCGATGACCTCGCCGCCCTTGCGCTTGACTTCCTGCACGGCGAAGGCGGTGTCGGCCGTCTCGCCGGACTGGCTCACCGCGATATACAGGGTGTCAGGCTCGATGATCGGGTTCCGGTAGCGGAACTCCGACGCAGGCTCGGCGTCAGCGGGGACGCGGGCCAGTTCCTCGATCATGGACGCGCCGATCTGCCCCACGTAGTAGGCCGATCCGCAGCCGAGGATCTTGACCCGGCGGAAGCCGCGCAGCTCGCGCGGCCCGAGGTTGAGCCCGTCCAGCCGGGCGGTGCCGAACCGGTCGTCCAGGCGGCCGCGCAGCATCCGCTCGATGGAGGAAGGCTGCTCCAGGATCTCCTTATGCATGTAGTGCTGGTGCTCCGCGAGCTCGACCTCGGCCAGATCGAGGTCGATGCTGGTCGGGGCCTTCTCGGTGTTCTCCTCGTCCCGGCTGAAGGTGCGGAACCCGGATGCGGTCACCGTGGCCAGCTCGCCGTCGTCCAGGTGCACGACGGACGTGGTGTGCCGCACCAGCGCGGACAGGTCGCTGGCCACGAACATCTCGTGGTCCCCGACGCCGAGGATCAGCGGGGAGCCGTTCCGGGCGGCGACGATGCGGTCCGGGTTCCGCTCGTCGATGACCGCGATGGCCCAGGTCCCGGTAACCCGGGCCAGCGCGTCGAGAACCGCCTGCTCCAGCGTGGCCGCGGGGGAGCGGGCCACCAGGTGGGCGATGACCTCGGTATCGGTCTCGGAGGCGAAGGTGACTCCCTGGGCTGTCAGCCGCTCGCGCAGGACGGCTGCGTTGTCGATGATGCCGTTGTGCACGACGCTGATCCGCCCGTCCTCACTGGTCTGGGGATGCGCGTTCTGCTCGGTGGCAGGCCCGTGCGTGGCCCAGCGGGTATGCCCGATCCCCACCTTGCCGGCCGCGCGCCTGGGCAGCGACGCTTCCAGGTCGCGGACGCGGCCGACCTTCCGGTACACCTGGGTGCCCCTGGCAGCGATGATCGCGATGCCTGCCGAGTCGTAGCCGCGGTACTCCAGCCGGGACAGGCCCTCGACGAGGATGGGAACAGCGTTCTGGTTGCCGACGTAGCCGACGATTCCACACATATCTTGATCCTCCGGGTTCTCAGCCGTACATTTCTCAGCCGTACACGATGCGGCGCAGCTGACGTTCGGACAGCGCGGGCGCGGCCACGACGCGGCCAGCCAGCTCGGCGGATATCAGCGCGAAAATCTCCGGATTGCGTTTCCCGAAGACCTGGTAATGGGCATGACGGCGACGCACGTAGTCCTCGACTGGCTCGCGGTACCAGGCCAGCACGTCGGCCACGACCCGGGCAGCTTCCGCGGGCGTCAGGCCTGCGGAGCCGGCTACCCGGTCGATGAGGTCGCGGTCAAGCACCCAGCCCATCTTGCTGCCTGAGGCGGCCTAATGCCAAGTTCCTGCCCGGATCCGGGCAGGAACTTGACTTTGACGTGGCTTTCGCCGGCTCGCATCGGCATTTCTCCCATCCTCGGAAACCTGGCTTGGTTACCGTGGCGGGCAAGCCGAGCGCAACCTTGAAGCCAAAGACCGAAGCAAGCATCCTGATGCAAGCGGCCTGCGAAAGGAGCGGCCGCGAGGGGTTATGTGGTCGTCTTCGAGGGAGATCAGGAGGTCGGCTATTCGGCTTACTCTCCCGGTCCGCCGGGACAGCTTGGTGAGGCGGTGCAGCGCGGGCCGCGGGTAGTAGCAGGTCCTGCTGCCGTTACTCCCTGGTCCAGTGCGGCCGGCGGAACATCCGGCCCAGGCGCTCGTGCAGCGAGTCGCCCGCCTCCCTGAGCGTGTCGACGTGATAGACCGGCGGCCCCTCGGGCGGCGGCAGCCGGGCGGCCTGCGCGTCGTCGATGCTGCACCGGATCGAGGTGGTCGTGATCTGCTCGACGTTGTCAGCATCGACAAACCGCAGCCCCGCGTCCGTGCTGATCACGATGCCGTCGAAGACGTCCAGCTGGGGCACCTCGAGCACGTGCTCCAGCCGGCCGATCTCGGTGCCGCTGGAACTGGTCACCGGCGTGCCGGGGACCGCTGCCTCGTACGAAATGGGGGTACCGTCGGCCACGCCGGCCTCCGCTGATAGGTGACGGGTGCTGAGTCCGTAGCTCAACCTACGCCGGCGCCGGGCTGCGGGTCGGGAGCCGGGGGAGTTATCCGTTTCGTCACGAAGGCAGCTGCGGCTCGCGCGGGCAGGCTCAGGACCCGGCCGGCGCGGCAGCCGGGGACTCCTCGCCAGCCTCCCGCGCCGAGCCAGCCTCCCGCGCCGAGCCAGCCTCCCGCGCCGAGTCAGGCTCGGCGAGCAGGTAGGCCACGGAGGCGGTGGTCACGACCGCCATCACGATCAGCAGCAGGTGATAGTTCACGATCGCGATCAGCGCGGCGCCCGCGCCGATCGAGATGGCCTCGGGCACCGTGGCCGCCAGCGTGAGCGCCGAGTCGACCCGGCCCACCAGGTGCGGCGGCGTCCGCCGCTGGATCAGGGTGATCGCGCCCACGTTGACCCACATCAGGCACAGCCCGAGCATGACGCAGGCGGCCAGGACGACCGGCAGCACGGCGATGGTCAGCAGCAGGCAGGCGGCCGCGGCCGCCAGCAGGCCGGCCGCGATGAGCGCGCGCTCGCTCGTGCGCCGCATCACCGCTGGCGCCGCGACTGCGCCGGCGATCGCCCCGGCCGCCTGCACGGCGATCAGCACGCCGAGGAACGGCGGCGTCCGGTGCAGGCCCTGGCTGACGACCGCGAAGCAGATCGTCTCCATGAAGCCGAAGACGCTCAGCACGAGCACCGCCGTGACCAGCAGCCTGCGCAGCGCCCTGGTCCGGCCCATGTAGCGCAGGCCGGCCGTGAGCTCGGCCTTCCAGTGCGAGCGGGCGGGCGCCGCCCGCGCGGGCAGCCGGGCCCGCCGGGGCCGGCTCGTGCACCAGGCGGCCGGCGGCGGCCAGGTGCATGAGCGGGTAGGCGATGCCGAGGATCTCGACCGGCGGTGCGCCGCCCGGCCGCAGCTCGGGCTGGTCAAGCCGGTCGTTGTAGCGGCCGATCAGCTCGTGCAGGTCCGAGCTGAGCTGGCGGGCCTCGTCCAGGGTCAGGTAGCTGATGGTCTCGCCCGAGCCGAGCGCGTCCGCCCAGCCGTCCGGCCAGGAGCTGCGGGCGGCCAGGGCGCTGCGGGCGCGCTCCAGCAGGATCGCGGTCAGGAAGTCGGCCAGCTCGCTGGCGGCCCGCGCAGCCTGCGGATCGTCGAGGCTGGCCGGGATGTCGATCTCCTGGTGCGCGCGCCGCCAGGGCCGCTCCCGGCCGCGGCCGCCGCCGGCCTCCTCCACGTACCCGTAGCGGGCCAGCGTCCGCAGGTGGAAGGCGCAGTTGGCCGGGGACTCGCCGAGGACCTCGCTGGCCTGGGTCGCGGTCAGCGTCCCGACGTGGGCTCGAAACATGCCTTCCGGCAAGGGCCAGCTGATGGCTAGCCGCCTAGGTGGAGAATCCCATCAGGGCGGTGCGCGGCAAGGCCGGGACCGCCCGTGAGTCGCTTCGCTGCCGGAGCCTCATGACGAGAGGACACGTGATGGATGACTGGTGCTATCCGCCCGCCGGAGGCACGCAGGACGTCTTCTTCGACCGTGCTACGGCGCGCTCGCTGCCGACGATCGTCGCGGGAGAGGGCATCTACCTCATTGACGACCGCGGCAGGCGCCTGCTCGACGCCTGCTCGGGCCCGTTCCTCGCGGCATTGGGCCAGGGCAACGAGCGCGTTCTCCAGGCCATGCTGGAGCAGGGACGGAAGCTGACCTACACCTATTCCCGGACCACCAGGCATCCTGCCAATGCAGCGCTCGCCGAGCGGCTCGCGGCGCTGGCCGGCGCCGGGTTCGAGCGAGCGCACCTCACGTCCGGCGGCTCCGAGGCCGTGGAGATGGCGCTGAAATTCCTCCGTGCTCATGCCGTGGCGACCGGAAGGCCACAGCGCAACCGGGTCATCTCGCTGATGCCCGGCTACCACGGCGCAACCCTGCAGACCCTCGGGCTCAACGGCGACGTGCAGGCGCCGGCGCTGTGGGGGACCATGGCCGTGTACTCGGAGAAGATCCCCGCCCCGCTGACCTTCCGGGCGGCAAGCCCCGCGGCCGCGGCGGCCGCGAGCCTGGCCGCGCTGGAGTCGGCAGTCGACCGTATCGGCCCTGACCAGGTCCTCGCGTTCGTGCTGGAACCGGTGGGCGGCCAGGCCTCGGGCGTCAATGTCCCGCATCCCTCGTTCCTGACCGGTGCCCGCGAACTCTGCGACCGCCATGGCATCCGGCTCGTGTTTGACGAGAGCGTCTGCGCCTTCCGGACAGGCCGCTTCCTGGCCGCCCAGCACCTCCCCGATGCCCGGCCCGACGCCGTCGTACTCGCCAAGGGCCTCGGGGCCGGCTACGCCCCGCTGGGCGCAGCGCTCCTGCCCGCGCACCTCGTCGAGGAGCTTTCCGCGGCCACCGGTTTCGGCGTCTCTCACTCCTACGACGCGAATCCCATCGCCTGCGCGGCCGGCGCCGCCGTGCTCGACGAGATCACCGGCGGCGACTTGATCGGACGGGCCGAGCGCAGCGGCGCCCGGCTCCGGGCCGGACTCGACGCGATCGCGCAGCGCTCTGCGCTGGTCGGCGACGTGCGCGGCCGCGGACTGCTGCTCGCCATCGAGCTAGTCGCCGACCAGGACACGCTGGCCCGTTTCCCCGCCGCCGTCGATCCGGGTCTTGTTGTCCTGCGTCATGGCCTTGATCACGGGCTCCTGCTCTACTCGCGTCGCCAGAACAGCGGGCGCTTCGGTGACTGGCTGCTGATCGCCCCGCCGCTCGTGACCACCCCGCAGGAGTGTGACGCCCTGCTCGGCGGCCTCGAGGCGGCCCTGGCCGCTGCCGCCGGGGAACTGCTGCCGAGCCGCCCTGCCTGACCCGAGTGGACGTCGGTCGCTGAGGTGCCGGTCAGGCGGGGTTCCGGTCGGTCCAGGCGTCGATGAGGCCGAGCACGGTGCGGGGCGGCTCGGGCGGCACGAAGCCGAGCATGTCCTGCAGCAGCGGGTGGACGACCGGGTGCAGGCGGTTCTCGGCGAAGGCCTCGTAGTCGTCCTCGGCCTGCCAGACATCGGTGTAGCGCAGCCCGGTGTCCGTTGGTCGGCCAGCGTGCCTCGAGCCCGCAGCGATACGAGCGCTTCCTGGCCGACACCTGGCACCGCCTGCTCCTCGCCGAGTGAGATGGCCTCGCCGGCCCGCGCCAGTCCTTTTCGAGGTGGGTGCGGTATCGCCCGCGGACCGAGGGCGCTACCGTCTGGAGATCACTGCTGCGGGGCGAGCCGCGGCGGGGTTTCCGGCGTTCTGGCCAGCGGAGCGGACGTGGTAGCGATCAGCGCGGATACGCAGGTCACCGACCTGACGCTCAACGACCATGCCTGCCTGACCTTCGGCGAGAACGAGGAGCTGCTCGACCTGACGGCCGCGTTCGTGCGCGACGGGCTCGCCGGGGGCCTCAAGGTCGTGTGGCTGAGTGACTCGGCTCCGCCCCGGGCGCTGGCGGAGCTGGCCCAGCGCGGGGTCACCGCCGAGTCAGCTGCCGCGGCCGGGCAGATGGTGGTGGCAGCGAGCCAGGACAGCCTGCTGGCGGACCACGCGTTCGCCGTGGAGCACGCGATGGGATGGCTGGCCGGGCAGGCATCGGCGTACCGGGGAGAGGGCTACCCGGGGCTCCGGATCGCGGTGGACATGAGCTGGGCGCTCCGGCCGATCGCCGGTATCGAGCACCTGCCCTCCTTCGAGGAAGGCATCGCAGCGGCACTGGCCGACACGGAAGTCTCGATGCTGTGCCAGTACGACCGGGAGCGCTTCGATCCGGTCACCCTCGCGTCGGTCGCGGCCTTCCACACCCGCTCGGTCGCCGCGGCCACCTACCACCATGACGCCGTGCTGCGGATCTGCCGCCAGTACGCCCCGCCCGGAATCCGCCTGGCCGGGGAAATTGATCAGGCGGCCGAGGAAGCTCTGGCCCTCGCGCTGGCCGAGGCGATCCGAGTCGATGGCGACATCACGATCAACATGGCCGAGCTGTCGTTCATCGACGTCTTCTGCGCCCGCACGATCATCAATGCCGCGCGCAGCCTCCCGCCGCCCCGCCGCGTCGTGCTGCGGTGCAGTCCCGCGGTGAGCGGCCGGTTCGTGCTGCTCGGTGCCACCGAAGTGCCGTGCGTCAGCCTGGTTCCCGCCCATGACCGGTGACGTGCCGCGGGGCAGCGCGCCGCTCTCGCCAGGACGACCGGCAGCGGGCCGGGAAGCCGGCCCGCCTCCGATCCTGGACCAGATGTTCGCGGCCGACTCGCTGTACGCGCTGCGGGCAGCGGTGGAGGCACACGCCTCCGCGGCTGGTATGCGCGAAGGCCGCAGCGTTGACCTGGTCATCTCCATTCACGAGCTGGCCGCTAACGCGGTGCGGCACGGAGCCGGCACGGGACGGCTGCAGATGTGGAACCGGGACGGCGCGCTGCACTGCCAGGTCAGCGATGACGGTGCCGGCGATCCGCGCTGGCAGCCGGAGCACGGGGACCCCCGGCCGCGAGCGGACGGGGGGGAAGGCGACACGGCCGATGACCTGGCCGCGGCCTGGCCGCGGGCGCATGGGCACGGCCTGTGGATCGTGGGGCAGATGGCCGACCGGTTCAGCCTGAGCTCCGGCCCTGGCGGCACGATCGCCGCTGTCGCTTTCGCGCTGCCCGCGCCCGAGCCGCGGCCGCCGTTCCGCCTGACCCGCTGGGATCGAGGTGGCCGGACGGTCCTGGAACTGTCCGGCGATCTCGACCAGCAGTCGGCGCGCGAGCTCATGGACGCCGTCCGCGCCCTGACATCCGCCAGCCCGGCTGTGCAGCTGGTGATGGACCTGACGGCCATGACATTCTGGGACTCGTCCGGTATCGCGGCGCTGATCATGGCCCAGCAGCAGATCGACGACAGCCCGCAGGCCACGATGGTCATCACCGGCCTGCCCGGCCGGTTCCGGGAGCAACTGCACTCCATGGACGTCATCAGCCAGTTCACCCTGGCCGACAGTGCCGGTCCTGGCAGCACGGGTCCCGACAGCGCGGGTCTCGGCAGCGGCTGTCTAGCCTGACCGGCCGCCCCGAAGCAGGTTGGCGTCGACCGTGGCCCGCCAACCGTCCTCGGGGATGTCCTCCAGCGGCGCGGGCGGAGTCAGACTCGCCCCCACGTTAGCGACCAGGATGTCGACCGGGCCGAGGCTCTGCCGATGAGCTACACGACCTGGATCTGCTCCTGACGCAGCTGCGGGACGAGCCGCCTGCACCACCGTCACGTGTCCCGTCTCACTGACTCTGAGCGGCGGCAGGTCGCAGCTGGCATCGCCCATGCTGCGGCCCGGGGTGTCAGTCGATCGAGCGGGTCGGCTGACCAGCCAAGGCAGCGGCCGCCGGTAGCCGGCCAGCCACGGTCTAACGCACTGCAGGGACCCAGGGCGTTTCATTGCTCCTGCGTGCCGTGGAGGCGGGCGAGGAATTCAGGCGGCGACGGGCCTTGGGTCCTGCGCGCCTTGCAGGAGCAGGACCGGGATTTATTCACCCAGCGGACGGCAGCCCACGCGCCCTGTGCGTGTCGAACTCACCGCGAGACAGGATCGCGCAAACATCGAGGGCGCGGCACCCGTCAATCGCCCAGATCGCGAATGGGCAGCCACCCGGTAGAGACGGGACGGCGAGCAGTATCATAACGATATGGACACCTATAGTCTCGCGGCAACGGCCCGGCTGCTCGGAACCTCGCCGCCGCGGGTAAGGCGTGCCGTGGACCGCCTGGAACTGGCGGGTGGACGTGATTCCGCAGGTGTCTTCCACCTGACCAAGGGCGAGGTGGGCGAACTAGCTCGTGAGCTGGGTGTGACTCCGCCCGTACCCGGCTTGTCACGAACCGAGACCCAGGTACTGGCGGCTTTGTCACGGGCGCCACGCGGGCTTGCCTCGGTGCGCGAGACCGCGCGAAGGGCGGGAGTCAGTCCGACCGCTGCGGGGCGTGCGCTGGCACTGCTTTCGGCGCAGGGAATCATCACCCAGTCGCCCGTGATGCTCGCCAGGGGACGAGCCAGCCAGGCGCCGCTCTACCAGGTACGGTTCGGAACGGCAGAGTGGGCAGCTCTCGCCCCCGCTGTGGCGAAGGTACGGCTGCCCGCACGCACCGGCAGTCGTCGCGTCAAGAGGGTGCCCCCGCATCTGCGGCACCTGTTCTGGAATACCGCTCCTGCCCAGCTAGACCTCGCGACATCGGCACCGTACATTGCCAGGCGGCTGATCCGCACTGACGACCCGGACGGCCTCGCCTGGGGAGCGGCCAGCCTTCCGGCTAGCGCCTGGGAGCACGCAGCAACCACTCGGGGCCTCGATCCTGCCCACCGGGCGCTAGCTCATAACCTGGCCAGGCACGCGCATGCCGTCGGCTGAGCGGCTCCGGGCCTTCTTGCCGCCAGAGACAGCCGCGACGTGGCGGGCCATCGCGCCACTCGTCCCGCCTCACGCGTACCTAGGCGGAGGCACGGCCATAGCTGTTCACCTTGAGCACCGGACCAGCCGGGATCTGGACTTCTTCTTCCATCATCGCAGCGTGGACCTTGACGAGATGGCCCTGAAACTCTCCGAGGCTGGGCCGTTCGCGGTTACCGAACGCGCCCCCGGCACGCTGAACGGCCTGTTCTCAGCCACCAGGGTGCAGTTCCTGCACGCGGACGAGGTGCGCCCGCAGCGGCTGCTCGAGCCACCCCAGCAGTTCGACGGACTAAAGGTCGCGCAGATCAGCGACCTCATGGCGATGAAGCTCAAGGTCGTCGGCGACCGCGGCGAGCTGCGCGACTACTTCGACCTGATGACAATCGAGCAGCGCACCAACCGCACGGTCGACGAGGGGCTGGCGCTGTTCCTTGAGCGCTTCCAGCCCGAGTTCCCCGAACAGGCACTTAACCACATCGTCCTGGGCCTCGGGTACTTCGACGATGTCGACCCAGACGATGCGCTTCCCGTTTCCCGCCAGCAGATCGTGGATTACTGGACCCGCAGGCAGCCGGAGATCATCGCCGCCCGCGGCCGATGACCACAGACTGCCCTAGCGGGTCATGCCAGCAGCAGCCCGGCACCGTAGCGCTCGCCGAGATCTGCACCCTAGGGCACAGGGGCCGGCTCAAGCACAGGGGCTGGCTGGGGCACAGGGGCCGGCTGGGGCACAGGGGCCGGCAGGGGCACCTGGAGTCGCTCCCGAGCCGTTCCGCAGTAATACAACCGCTTCGTTAGCTGGGTGCAGTGGGTGGTGATCCACCGCAGCCGGGGGTCGGTGGCGGAGCCTATCCAGACGAGGTGGAACAGGCCATGCCGGATGTCGGCCTGCAGCTGGGCCAGGGTCGGCGACGGAGTCGTACCGTCGTACCCCCCGATGGGGAGCGCCTCGAGGCCGGTGTCATAGATGATCACCGA